>Ga0209550_10001384_pt1 | contig 23194 bp, 20 predicted proteins | sample LauGreSuBDMM15SN_2_FD_187567 | JGI IMG/M metagenome (GOLD analysis project Ga0209550, IMG submission 187567) | Freshwater lake microbial communities from Lake Michigan, USA - Su13.BD.MM15.SN (SPAdes) (version 5) | ecosystem: Environmental > Aquatic > Freshwater > Lake | place: Lake Michigan... | reverse complement strand
TCATTAAAAAACATTGATTTTTTTCAGATGATTAAAAAAGATTAAAATGCTTTTTAAAATTAAAATTTAAAAAAAATTAGTTACAGATCTAAAAAAAATATTTTGAACAAATTTACTGGTTCAATCGTGATGTTTTTTTATATCTGAAACTCATTTATAAGTTTTTTGATTATTAATAAAATTAAATTATCGGCTTATGTTGGATTTTTGCCAACTTTTAGATAAAATAGTACAAACTATCGAGTTTAAGAACAAATAACATCACAATTCGAAAATTTAGCATCATTGGCGTTGAATTGAACTGTATAATTTCATTCTTTGAAAATTTAAATGTATCATTGTTTTCTACGTAAATTTTATCTTTCTTTTACCAAACTGTTTAATTTTAAAAATTATGAAATCACATTTCAGGTTTAAGCGATTCATTGCTTTTGTGGTGCTTGTTGCCGGTTTTCAAATGGCAACTGCACAAAATACTGTAACAGGTAAGGTTATAGATCAAAGCTCCGGCGCTCCTCTACCGAATGTTAGCGTTACAGTAAAGGGGTCAAATAGGGGAACTAATTCAGATGCAAGTGGTGCATACAAGCTTATCCTTCAAACTGGGGATGCTATTTTATTATTTTCAAGCACTGGTTATACCCAGTCTGAAGTCGTAATAAATAGTAGAACTAAAGTGGATGTATCATTGGTACTTTCAAACACTAATTTATCTGAAGTAGTAGTTGTGGGGTATGGTTCACAGTCTAAGAAAGATGTTACCGGTGCGGTATCATCAATCAAAGGTGATCAACTTCAAAATGTGCCAGTATCTGGTGCAACACAAGCCATCCAAGGAAGAGTTGCTGGTGTTAACGTAGTGCGTAACGGTGGTAGTCCGGGTAGTGCGGGTTCAATCAGAATTCGTGGTACAGGTACTATTAACAATGCAGATCCGTTGATTGTAATTGATGGGATTCCTGCAGGGGACCTCAATTCAGTGAATCCAAATGATATTGCTTCCGTGGAGATTTTGAAAGATGCATCTGCATCTGCTATATATGGTACAAGGGCCGCAAATGGTGTGGTGATCGTTACCACCAAAAGAGGTAGTTTCGAACAACCGCTTAAAGTAGGCGTAAACACCTATACTGGTTCATCTCAGGCAAGAAAAACATTGGATGTATTGGATGCTTCAACATTGGTTTCCTTAAAGAAAGAACGTTATACCAATGACGCTATTGATATGAATCCGGCATGGACTAACTCTTCTAATCTTGTGCAAAGAACCAATTGGCAAGACGAATTGTTCAGTAATGGAACCACAAATAATATTGACGTATCACTAACAGGTGGATCAGCTAAATCTTCTTTCATGCTTTCTGCAGGATCATACGACGAAAAGGGAATTATAAATAATTCTTATTTTAAACGTTATAGTTTCCGAATCAATTCAGATCATAAAGTTGGAAAGAAATTAAAAATCGGACAGAGTCTACAATTGACGCGTTCTAATGACAATAGCCTGAATACGCTATCAGCTCAGGATGGTTTAATTTGGAGTGCCGTGCGTTTTATGCCATTCATTCCGGTAAAAAACTCGGATGGTACTTGGGGTTCATCACAAAGTGAACCTAATCAGTTTGGGGACATCAACAATCCAATATATACTATCAATACCATTGATGCAAGTAATAGCAACAGTCGACTTCTTGGAAACTTGAATGCAGAGTACGAAATTCTGAAAGGATTGAAGTTCAAAGCTAATCTTGGTGTAGATGGAAGTCATGGTATAAATAAAAACTTCAATATCATTATAGCTGACCAAACCCGTTCAAGATCTCAAAATTCGTTGGGTAGAGGTTTTGGAGAAGGATATTCACTTTTGAGCGAATACTTCCTTTCTTACAGTAAAATATTCAAGGAAAAACACAAAATTGATGCGGTGGCAGGTTATACTTCACAAACATTTGATGGAGATAATTTTTATGCTTCAAAGCGTGAATTTCCTAACGAAGATTTTAGCCAACGCTATCTTGATGCAGGACAGAGCTTGGGTGGAATTGGTGGAAATCGGAGTTATGATGCCTTGCAATCAGGATTTGGCAGGTTGAATTATGATTTCGATAAGCGCTACCTGTTGACGGTTACTTTTCGTGCGGATGGCTCTTCAAAATTTGGTGCGGGCAATAAATGGGGATATTTTCCGGCATTTTCTGCAGGCTGGAGAATTTCTAACGAAAAATTCTTTAATGTGTCCTTCATTAATGATTTGAAACTAACTGGTGGTTGGGGACAATTGGGTAACCAAAATGTAGGAGGCCTCCAATACCTTGCTTTAGTTGGTAGTGCTGGAAATTACGCCTTTGGTAACACGACTGTAGGATCAACTGCTCAATCAAGGTTGCCGAACTACTTTATTTCTTGGGAAACTGCTGAAATGACCAATATTGGTTTGAGTGCGGAGATGTTCAACAGGAGTTTACAAGTTAATGTGAATTATTTCGACAAAACTACCAATGACATGTTGCTTTCACCGCCTACCATCGGAACAGTGGGCAGGCTGTCTATTCCTGATAAAAATGTGGGGGTTTTAAATAATAAGGGCTTTGAAATTGACCTAAGTTACAAAAATCAAATTGGCGAATTATCTTATCGTATCGGAGCCAATGCTTCATTCATTGAAAACAAGGTGATCAAATTGTTTGATGGTAACTACATAGGATCATCTATTTATGGTCGTCAAAGTCAAGAAATTTCAAGAACCTATGAAGGTTTACCGCTTGGTATTTTTTACGGATGGAAAACAAACGGATTGTACCAGACGCAAGCAGAAATTAACAGTGATCCTAATTTGACCAAAGATCCAAGAAGAACAGATGGTTTAGTTAGCCCAGGTGATGTGCGTTTTATTGATATCAATGGCGATGGACAAATTACTGAGGCAGATCGGACCAATATTGGAAGTCCTCAAGCCAAAATGTTTTATGGCTTTAATACTGATTTTAATTACAAAAGTTTTGACCTGTCCTTATTCTTTTTGGGTAGCCAAGGAGTGAAGATTTTCAATGCAGATAGAATGCAGGGTATTGACCCAACCTACCCTTTCAACATGTATGCTGAAGTGGCTAAACGTTGGAATGGTGCAAATACTAGCAATACTATTCCAAGAATGTCAACCAAAAGAAATAACCTGAACTATAGAACATCTGATATGTTTGTTGAAGATGGTAGTTTCCTGCGTTTGAAAAATATATCGTTTGGTTACACACTTAATGAAAGCATTACCAAGAAATTGGGAATTGGAAAAACAAGGTTCTATGTAAGTGGGCAAAACGTTTTGACTTTCACCAAATATTCTGGCCTGGACCCAGAGTTGGGATACGTTGATGGAAATAAACAACTGAATGTTGATTATGCACAATATCCACAAGCTCGTACATTTACTTTCGGCCTTAATGTTAGCTTCTAAACTAATAAAGATTATAACATGAAAAATATCAATTTATACAAAGGACTTTTTATATTGTTGACCATCTCCGTAGTGGGATGTAAAAAAGATCTGCTTGAGTCAACACCTTATGGTCAATCAACATCTAGTACGTTTTGGAGAAATGCAACCGATGCAACTTCTGCCTCCAATGCTCTATATTCATTACTTGGTGATGAAAATGGTTTCCCGCATACTGAGCAAACATGGGATATCTGCTCTGATGACCAGTGGAGGGCAGGGGATCATGGGGAAGATCAGGCTATTGAAGAGTTTACATTTGATGCAAGTAATTCACAGTTGGGTTATAGCTGGTCATTGAAATACGAGGTTATTTCAAGGGCAAATGCCATAATAATCAATGTTCCAAAAATTACCATGGATAAAGCGCTTCAAGATAGGATCTTGGGAGAAGCATATTTTATGAGGGGATTGATGTACTGGCAGTTTTATAAAATTTACGGCCAAGTTCCTTTGATCACTGAGGTAAATGTGATTGCAAATAACTACAACGTTCCAAAGGGAACCATTGAAGAAGTACAAAATCGGATTGAAACTGATTTGAAAAAAGCAGGAGATTTGTTGCTAAGCACCAATGATGCAGCCAACATTGGCAGGGCAACTAAAGGTGCTGCTTGGGGGTACCTTTCTAAGCTTTACCTCTACAAAGAAGACTTTGCAAAAGCCATTGAATACGGAAATAAAGTAATTTCAGGCCCTTATAAACTTGCAAATAATTTTGGTGACAATTTTGAACCAGAAACTGACAACAACCCTGAAATGTTATTCAACATTCAGCGTACACAAGGCTGGACAGAAGATAACTATTGTTCTTGGTATTATGCACCAAGGCCTTGGGACGGTTGGGGATTTCAAGAGCCAACGGATGATTTGGTTTCTGAATTTGAGGCCAATGATAAAAGGTTAGGCTACTCAATTGCTAGAGTTGGGGATATGTTTGAAGGAGGTTCTGGTGGTACTACCAGGGAATACACAGCAGGTTTGAATAATACTGGACATTTTTTCAAGAAATATGCAAAATGGAGAGCTGATGGAAGTGGTATTAACCAAGATCTAGATGTTCCTTTGTTGCGTAGTGCTGATATTTATCTGGTAGTAGCGGAAGCTAAAATCAGGTCAGCTCAGTCAGGGGATGCTGAAATCAATACTGTTCGTTCACGCGCCGGGTTACCTCCAGTGAGTGGAGCAAAGATGCCTGAATTAATTCATGAAAGACGGGTTGAGCTTGCCGGCGAGAATGACCGTCATGCGGATCTGATGCGTTGGGATAAAAAACAGATTATTGATATAGTTGCGCTATACAAAAAAGACAGAGGTCAATGGAAACGTCCTAGAACGTTTAGCAGGCCTAAGCACTACTATTTTCCCATACCACAGCGTCAAATTGATTTGAGTAATGGTGTTTTAAAACAGAACCCCAATTATCAGTAAAACCTAGTTTAAATATTTCTAACCGGTATCCTTACTTTACTTATTAGTAAATGGAGATACCGGTTTTTTAATTATACCAATTCAATGAAAATATATACCTACAATTTGTTAGCGATAACTATTTTGTCAATGGTTGTTTTATCTTGTAAATCAACGGTTGATAGAAAAATATTACATGGAGCATGGAGAATGGACTCGCTGTATGATTATTACAATGGCTTTTCTTATATGAACAGAGGTCCACAGCCAGCTGAGGTTCATGTGTATGAGGGGGATCATACCATGCTTAGGAGAGGAATGGGTCATGTAAGGGAATATTATTATACAGTTGAAGGCAAAAACCTAGTCATGAGTGATACATTGGGGGCTCCTGAGACGAAGCACATGGTATTGAGGCTCGATTCTACTCAATTGGTGTTAAAAAAAGAAAACACTCCTTTATTTCCTGGTGAAAATCAGGTAAAATACCAAATACGTTTTTTTACAAGAATTTCAATGGACGCTTTAAAATAAAACAATCCGTTGCTTACCTTGGTAGCTGACTAGTTGAATTGATTTTGCAGTTACAGGAATGCTGATAAATCTACTAGAACAAGAGAGATATCCCGATCCATAATAAAACTCCTTCTTCAGCTTCTTTCCATCTGCGTATTGAATGATTGCATAAGCATCATTTGCTTCAGCCCGTATGATTTTTCCAGTTTGTTTTTTACTATTTAAAAATGACAATAGTTGATCATTGTTCTGGGCGGCTATAATCAAACTGGTATTTTTTTGTACAATCATTTCAGCTAAACCCTTTCCATCACCCTTTACTTTAAATGCATTATCTTTTTTGTAAAAGCCTCCTTTACCATCCCCTTTCAACACCAGGCCATTGAAAGCGTCATATTGGCCATTAATTTCTTCAGCGCTAAAATCGTTGCCAATTAGTATAATATCTTCCAAACCATCCCCATCATAATCATTAATCAATGTTCCGAATACTGGAGCAAATTGTGCATCAATAGGAAGGGCGCTTAATTTCCATTTTGAATCACCTTGATTAATCAATACCGATGTTTGCATAGTATTTGCAGAAAAACTAGTGGCTTCATTTAATTTTTCTGAAGGAAATAAATCCTGAATGGTTGCATTTGCATAATCATGATACAGTGGAAATTTCTTTCTTAGTCCAGGTAATTGCTGCATCAGGTCATCTCTTGGGTGGATTGGATAAGCTTTGCCATTTTGGGTATAAGTGATAATGGAATTATTGTTTCCATTGTTACTAAAATCATTTACAAAGATCCGGAGTGGATTTTCAATTGATGTGGTATAGCGACTGTTAGTACCTTGATTTCCTACAACATAATCTATTCGTCCGTCATGATTCATATCCGAAGCCTGTATACTATTCCACCAGCCAATACTATTGGATAGACCTAGTTTAGTTGTGCAATTTTCAAAGAATTTCCCTTTGTTAATAAAAACTGTGATTGGCATCCATTCACCTACTACAATGAGATCTGGTAAGTTATCATTGTTTACATCCGACCAGACCGCCCCATTCACCATCCCAATATTGTTTAGGCCTGGTGCAATCTTAGTGGTGATATCTATAAAGCGTCCGCCAACATTTTCGAGTATTTGGCTTTTGCCCCCCTCTGGGTAATGTTGGGGCCTTATTTTTCCACCAACAAAAAGGTCAAGATCTCCATCTCTATCAAAATCAGATGCCACTACGCATGAGCCGCTAGAAAAATTGATTGGCAATGCATCTCTTTTTAGTGTAAAATTTCCTTTGCCATCATTAAAATACAATCGATCCTGATAATACTTCGCCCCATCTGCAAATTCATTTCCCCCACTTACTACATATAAATCAAGATCTTGGTCATTGTCTGCATCAAAAAATAACACCCCCATATCTTCTTCATATTTTTCCCCCAAGTCAAGTAAGCGGGTATTGAATTTTCCATTTGCCTGTTGATAAAATAGTTTACCCGATTGATTGTATGCTCCTCCTACAAAAAAATCATCTAAATTATCTCCGTTGATATCTCCCACTGCAATACCAGGACCAGCCATTGAAAATTTATGAGGCAGCAGCGGTTGGATATTGAAATCCGTATAGGGGGTTTCTTTATGAATAAATTCATTGCCCAGATTATATTCCATAAAAGTCCAATCTGTCTTTTTTGATGCAGTCTTTTTCAACGGTTCAATTTCACTTTCAGTATATTTAATGGTTAATAATTGGTTGGATTTGATGGCAAGCAAATGTTTCGATTTACCGTCGGGCCATGTTATAACCAAAGAATCAACTTGTTTCGCCTGCCCCAAACCAAAATGAATTTCATCTTGCATGCTAGATTGATAGCCATGAATGGTTTGATGTTCCTGATATAAATGGAGCCCATTTGCATACAAATTTAGTTTAGTGCCATACCCGCTTTTATTACCATCTGGACCTTGTAGTGAAATATTCAAAAAATGATTATGATAGATACTGTCAGCATTATTTTTATATACAAAGGCTGGCACACCGGTATTGGTTACAACCATATCAAGATCACCATCATTATCCAAATCAGCATAAGCGGCACCGGTGGAGTAGGAATTTTGAGTAAACCCCCAGTCTGTAGAAACATCTTGAAAGCGGAGTTCCTTATTATTTTTAAAAATAAAGTTATGGAGGTAGGCTCCATCTAGTTTTTGTAATGCATCAAAACTGTTTGATCCAATACCGTTTTGTTGCATAAGATCTTGTGCACGGTAGGTAATGAAATCACGGTTGGTTATATCCCGCGGGTACCCATTGGTGATGATAAGGTCATTCCAACCATCATTGTCCAAATCGGCAAATAATGGACACCAGCTCCAGTCCGTTGCGGAAACTCCGGAGAGCATGCTAATTTCACTGAAGTTAGGAAGCTGATTGTTATCCAAACCTTGATTGAGTTGAAGAGTATTTCGCATGAATTGTGGATCGTAGCCATATTGGATCTCAGAGCGATACCGGTCATGATTCGTAGATCCCAGCATCATTTTCTTCCTGTAATTATCTTCAGGAAGCATATCCACCTCTATAAGATCCAACATTCCATCATTATTGAAGTCACTAACATCATTGCCCATAGCTGAGTAGCTGGTATGTTTGAATACTGTAGAAGCCTGATCAATGAATGTGCCATCATGGTTATTGATATACAATAGGTCGTTTGAAACATAATCATTTGAAACATATATGTCTGGCCATCCATCCTGGTTGATATCACATACCGATACACCTAATCCATATCCTTCTTTTAGAATTCCTGCTTGTCTCGAGACATTGGTGAAACTACCATTTCCATTGTTTCTGTAAAGGCGGTCGGTATTAACCATTTCTCCATTATTACGTTTTGGGCGTATGACATTTGGCCCCATCTCATCAGTAATATTGGTGAGCAAATACATGTCAAGGTCATTGTCCTTGTCGTAGTCGAAAAAAACTGCCTGAACACTATGACCTGAGTCTGCCAACCCATAAGCTTTAGCCTTATCAGTAAAACTATTATTGCCATTGTTGATGTATAATGCATTGGCTCTTTTATCAGCGCTATTAGGGCCTCCAAAGCAAAGATAAATATCTTGAAGTCCATCCTGGTTGATGTCTACAATAGAAACTCCCGCAGCCCATTTGCCAGTAGTGTTAATTCCAGATGAGTCTGTAATATCTTTAAATTCAAAATTTCCTTTATTTTGGTAGAGTTTACTTTCCCCCATGTTGGATGAAAAGAAAATATCCTTTAGGCCATCATTATTAAAATCACCAATTCCTACCCCGGCACCATTATAAAAATATTCAAAGCTGAGGATATTAAGATTTTGATCCTCCACAATTTTATTGCTGAAATCAATCCCTGTTTTGTCGGGGGGCATTAATTCAAAAACAGTTAGTTTTTTATTTTTTTCACGACAAGCAAATAGGCTTATAATTAATAAAGCAGCTAAAAGTCCAAATTTATTTATTGATACCATAATTCTGTAATTCTTATTTGCTAAATTAAGTCATTTAGTTAGTTCTTGCAAAGTGGGAAGGGTGAGTACCGAAAATGGTAAAAAAGTAGGCGATTTTGTAGTGGGGAAGTTGATATTGGATAGAGCGTTGCGTTAATTTGGGTTCAGCCACTCAAGTGTGTTAAATATTTTTTATTAGAAAAATAAAACTATTGATTAGAATAAAAATTTATTGATTTGTGTAAACCCTTCCGATTTTTTTACAATTTTTTAATAGATTTGTGTATTATTTCTAAAATCCAATATGCAAATAGCAGAATTTCTATCCTATTTTATTCAGGTATTTGTATTATTTTTTTCCATTAATCTATTCATTTCTCAAAAGGGAAATAAATTATTAAATCAATTATTAGCATTATTTTTTGTTGCTAAGACTGCAAAATTTATTTTATTTCATCATTTTGTACTGGAAACTTGGAAAATCCCTCTGTTTTTTATTTTACCTATCGGCATTCTCTATTTTTTATCGCCTGCTGTATTTTACCTCTATGTAAGAGTATTTATAAGAGATGAGAAAAAGTTACAAAAATCGGATGCTTGGCATTTGATACCAATAGCGGCTTTAGTAATTTTTGCTTTATTTACTGCTCGAGATGTTTTTGTTAATTATGTTTTGGGTGTGGAGTCTTATCGATTATCTGTCAATGATTTTCTTACTGCCTATAAATTTACTCCTCCTAGGTTGGGACTCATTGTATTTTATTTTATAATGTCATGGGCCGTTATACTGAAGGCTAGAAAGGGTACCTTTTCTAACATGCATAAAAAAAGCAGGAATTGGATAGTGTTTTTGATTTGTTTAGTTACTATTCAAATGATCTTTAGCATTCCTTCTCTATTTACAGTTTTAACTTTCAACCAGCAGAGTTTAAATGAGCAGATTAAGCAGATGATGTTTATAGGAGATATTATTTTCTTTGTATTAATTATTTATACCATACAAAATCCTGTAGTTTTATACGGCTATCTATTTGTTGAACCCTTTCAAAAGCAAGAGAATAATAACTCAAAGCCTTCTAGAAAGGTTAAATTAGCTGATAAAATAATTATTAATAGCACTGAAGAAGATCCATTTCCTCAGCTAGATATAATTACTCAAGGGGTACATGATTATATGAAGGAGAAAAAACCTTGGCTTCGAGCAGATTTCGATATCAGTCAAATGGCATCTGACCTTGGCAAGCCTGTTCACCACTGCTCTTACATGCTCAATGAAGGACTTAAAATTTCCTTTAGAGATTGTATTAATCAGTACCGGGTTCAATATTTTATTGATGAATACCCTAAGAAAAAGGATAATATTACATTAGAAGCAATGTCTAAAGAAGCAGGTTTTAGCAACCGAGTTTCATTTAATAACGCATTTAAGAAAATAAAAGATACTACCCCTACTGAATATTTTAGCAGTAATAAATAATATATTATTATTTATTACACTACCCCTTTTACTTTCATTTTTAATCCAAAAACCTTTCCCATTGCAGTAATGAAAAGCAGGTCTCTGTTTTTTCCACCAAACACCACATTGGCTGTCCAACCCTCACCAGTTGGCACATTGAATATTCTTTCACCCTTTTGATTAAAAGCAGTTACACCCAAACTGTTCGTCAAATAAACATTTCCTTGCTTATCGATGGTCATGCCATCTGTTTTCATTTTACAAAAAACTTGTCTGTTCGAAAGACTGCCATCTTTTAAAATATCGTAGACATAAGTTACATCGGGCTTAATATTTCCTACATACAATTTTTTACCATCGGGCGATCCAACAATTCCGTTTGGTTCTATCAAGTTTTCATCCAATCTTTTTAAAGTTTTACTATTAGGACTGAGGTAATATAAATAAGCGCCACCCTGCTCCATTCCAAGACGTCGTGGATCATTAGAGGACCAATAATCTCTAGCATACCTTGGATCAGTTATATATATTCCACCATTTTTTGGATTGATCCATAAATCATTCGGACCATTTAATATTTTGCCTTCATAATTTTTTGCGATTACTTTATGATTACCTTTTTTATCCATCCGCCATATTTCTCCTTCCATATCTGCACAAGTAATTAGATTGCCTGCTGCATCAAAGTACATTCCATTGGCGCGACCACCCGAATTAGTAGAAAAGGTGTTAAACGCACCAGTTTTTGCTGACCATTGAATGATTTTATCATTCGGTTGATCGGTAAAGAAAACGTTGCCCTCTTTGTCCACTGCCGGCCCTTCAGTAAAACTATAGCCCTCACCCAATATTTCTAGTTTTGCATTCGGCGCTACAATGCCCGTGGGGTCATAAATTTCACTATCAACTTTTGGTTGAATAAATGCATAAAATAAAAATGCAAATAATACATAGGCTAAAATAAAATGGAATTTTTTCATAAAGCTTTTTTCAAGAATTTAATTAATAAACGGTTTAAGAAGATAAGTTATTGGTAAACTTTATCCTTCATGACGTTTTCCTTCTGCTACCTTAAATACATGCAAAATTGCAGGGAATATGGCATCCATCGTTTCCTCCGCTCCACGTGGTGATCCTGGCAATGTAATTACTAAAGTATTTTTAATGAATCCTGCCACACCTCTTGATAGCATAGCAAATGAAGTTCTTTGCTGTCCATAGTTTCGGGCCGCCTCCATTACTCCCGGAATTTCACGGTCTAGCAATGGACTGATGGCATCTGGGGTAAGATCCTTGGGTGAAAGCCCCGTACCACCGGTAAATAAAACCAATTGAAAACCCTCTTCGCTTAACTCTTTAGCTATTGATTGAATAGCCGCTACTTCATCTGGAATGATTGTATATTTCTCTGTAGATACATTTAACTGATTTAATTTTTCAATTATTTTCTTTCCAGAGCCATCTTCATTTTTCCCGGCAGATACTGTATCAGAGCAAACAATAACAGCACAGCGAATATTGGAGAGAGAATCATTTTTTAAATCAGTCTTTCCACCTGATTTACTTTCTAATCGAATCGTTGAAATTTCTACTCCTTTGTCAAGTGGCTTCAACATGTCATACATGGTAAGCGCTGTTATAGAAGCGCCATGCATCGCTTCTACTTCTACTCCCGTTTTATAAATAGTGTGCACTTCTACCGTAATGATAATTGATAGTCCATTTATCTCATGATGTATAGAGGCAAATTCTATTGGTAATGGATGGCAATCTGGAATTAAATCACTCGTCTTTTTAATACCCAATAATCCCGCTGCTCTTGAAAATTCAAATACATCTCCCTTGGCTACTTTCTTTTCTCTGATGGCATCAATAGTGGTTTGCTTGGATACAGTGAGTATTGCAGTTGCAATTGCCTTTCGAAGCGTGTTGTTTTTATGTGTGATGTTTACCATAATTATTTATTTTCCTTCCATTGATAGGTTTCATTAGTAAATAATTCCTTACCCCAGATAGGTAAAGACGATTTTATATTTTCTACCAATTCCTCGCAGGCATTGATCGCAGCTTTTCTATGCTTAGAGGAAGTAAATACAAACAAAGATATTTCACCCGTGGCTACTTTACCCAAACTATGATATACATGCATACAAGTAAGATCATATTTTGCAAAAATAGCTTCTCTAATCTCATGCATTTTTTCATTGGCCATTTCTTCATAACAGGTATATTCAATCGCAGCAACTTCTTTGCCATCGATTTTATCAGCTCTTACCTGCCCTAGAAAAATACTGTGCCCTCCAATGTCTTTTTTACTGCTGTGATTTTGAATACTCTTTCCAATAAAATCTGCAGTCACAGGACCAGCAATGAAAATATTTTTTATTTTTTTCTCTATCATCTCTTTTCAGTTGATTTGTTTTTAAACCATTCTGTAATGCCACCCTTTAGACTGTAAATTATTTTTTTATTACCAAATGTATCAAATAAGATATGAGCAGCCTGCAAACTTCTTTTTCCAGATTGGCAAAACACTACAATTTTCTCTTTTTTTATGGCGGCTATATTTTCTTTGAATTGCGAAAGCGGAATTTGATAGTAATTAATATCAGTTAGTATGGGCGTTTCACCCAACTCTCTTACGTCAATAATTTCAACATCAGCGGTGTTAGCAATTTTATTAAAATTTTCAATGTCGATTTCAAATTTATTATTTTTAGAAGCACAAAACCAATCATAATCCATTTTAATAAAATCAGCTTCATTGGCTGGCAGTAGAGATCGAGTTGATGAATTTGCCACAATTTCAATCTCATACAGTTGGTTGGTAAGAGAATGGTAAGTCAATAGAGTATTGATCAATGGCTTTCCAATTCCGGTTATCAGTTTAATGGTTTCACTCGCTTGCATACTACCAATGATGCCTGGCAAAACGCCTAGCACTCCTGCTTCTGCGCAATTGAGCACCTCCCCATCAATAGGTGGAGTAGGAAATAAATCACGGTAATTAGCCGGAGTAACACTACTAGCTAAATGACAATTTAAAATAGCCACTTGTCCTTCAAATTGGGAAACTGCTCCATACACAATTGGTTTATTCAATAATACACATGCATCGTTGATAAGGTATCTGCTAGAAAAATTATCTGTTGCATCAATGACAATATCATAATCTTTGATAATCGCTAGTGCATTCCTAGTGCTTAACCGTTCATTGTAATCAATGATAGTAATTTCAGGATTCAATTTTGCTAACCGCTCTTTGGCGATGAAGGATTTCGGAAGGCCAATGTCATCAATAGTAAATAATATTTGTCGATGCAGGTTTGTAATGGAAACAATATCTTCATCAACAATTCCAATAGTACCCACTCCAGCGGCTGCAAGGTATTGAAGTACCGGACAGCCCAATCCTCCGGCACCTACCACCAATACTTTTGATTGAAGTAGTTTATGCTGACCTTCTAATCCAAATCCTTTTAAAAGGATCTGGCGCTGGTATCTTTCATATGATGGAGTTTGCTCTTTCATTTTTTATCCTCCAGAAAAAGGCGGTAACAATGCTACCGTGCATTGATCGGTTAACAAGGTATTTGCTGAAATAATTTTTTTATCTACTGCAATTACAAAAGTTGATTGGGTTAAAGAAGGATAAGTATTTTGAAGGGACTTCACCATACTATCAGTATCTAAAGTATTTTCTACTGTTATTTTATCAACTCCTGTGATATCTGCGAGTTGTCCAAAAAGCATAATATGAACCTTCATTATTTTATTTTTTAAATTATTTTAAGCACTCGTAAATATTAATTTTACGGCAGCAAGCAGCAACACGATTGCCAAAATATTTTTTAATATAGTCTGCTTAAATTTTATTGCTCCAAGATAAGCACCCAATAGTCCACCTGCAAATGCCACCAATACATAGCCTATCATAGCTGAACTAAATTGAATCCCCTTGGTATATTGTCCGGCTAAACCCGCTAGGGAATTTACAAAAATAAACAATGCACTGATCGCAGCAGTCTGTTTTTGATCGGTCCACTTTAAAAATAATAGTACTGGCGATAAAATAATGCCTCCTCCAATTCCAATTAATCCTGAAAGAAATCCTATCGCTGCACCAATCAATAATGACAGAGGGGTGCTTGATTTTTTTTGTTCAGTAGCGGGTGTATTACTAAATAATAAAAATCTTGCTACCGGTATGAGCAGTAATAATCCTAATATTTTTTTATACAAAGCTCCATCCAATACCAATAAGCCTCCTACAAAAGCCATCGGAATGGAAGCCAATGCCAGTAGTAGAAATATTTTTTTTATAAAATAGCGTCCTCTGTAAAATTGTATAAATGCAGTAAGAGATACAAATAAATTAAGTAGCAGTGCAGTAGGCTTCATTACCTCTGGACTAAAACTAAATAAAGCCATTAGGGCAAGGTATCCGCTTGCACCTCCATGTCCAACGGATGCATATAAAAATGCTACCAAAAATAATAGACCGTATAATAAAATTAAATTTTCAGCCATGTCTTTAATTTATTCTGGCAATAAGTGAATGAGTACGTTTTCACCTATTTCACAATAGCTAGTATTTTCTCCTAACACTATTAAACAATTTGCTTGTGCAAATGAGCTCAATCGATAACTTTCTTGTGCACCCAAAGGCAATACTGTTTCTCCATCGTAATAGCCTTTTAAAAATTGGGTAAGTCCAGCAACCTTATTAATCGATTTTAAAAGAGGAACTTCTAATTTCTTTAATCCTCCTAATTGATTACTTAATTGCTGCAGTGCAGGAAATAGGTATTCATAATAACAAGTCAGTACCGAAGAAGGATTTCCCGGTAAGCCAAAAATTAATTTATTTTCTTTCTTGCCAAAGTACAATGGCTTTCCAGGTTTTTGTTTTATTCGGTGAAATAATTTTGTTACGCCACAATTTTCTGCAGCTTGCAATACATAATCATAATCGCCTACGCTAATACCACCCATTAATACAATTACATCTGATGCACTGATTGCTTCCTCTAATGTTTTTTGTAAAACATTCAAATTATCTTCTGCCCAAAAAACTTTTATTTCATTGATATTAAGTTGTTGCAATGCTGCTGTAATGGTAGAGGAATTAGATTCGTATACTTGACCAAACTGTAAGGTTTTTCCTGCTGCTTGCAATTCATTTCCAGTAACGATAATACTAACGGTAGGTTTTGGAAAAACGGATACCGAAGTAATTCCTATTCCAGTTAGAAAGCCAATTGAACCAGGTGTTAATTTACTCCCCGCTTTTAATGCTAACTCTCCTAGTTTTATATCAGCACCCATTGGCCGAACGTTTATCCCTACTTGTATATTTTGATCTTCGATTGTTAATATGCCTTTTGCAACTGTAACCTTTTCTTGCATTACCACTGTATCAGTTCCTTGAGGAACAGGGGCTCCTGTAAAAATCCGAACCGCTTTTTCGGATGAGTAAGTTTTAGTGATATTGCTTCCTGCAGCAATTTCTCCTTCAATTTCGAGTGCTCCATTATTTATCCAATTGTCAAAGCAAAACGCATATCCATCCATTGAAGATTGATTGAAAGGCGGAGAATCAATCATTGAAAAAACATCTGAAGCTAGTGTAAGCCCTGCTGCTTGTAGCAGCGGCAATTGAACTGGATTGAGTGGACTTACCTTTTCTTGAATTATTTTTTTTGCTTCGTTTACGCTTATCATAATTGGGTAAATAATTTATCCGCCAATGGTAATCATCGATCTGTTTTGAATTTCTTCTGCATGCACATTTTCAAAATCTGCTGTAAATTGCCCACCTAATTCCTTTGCTTTACTCGCAATACTTTTTTGTATCAGCGGTAAAATATCTTCTCCATTTCTAAAAGCAGTTAACAGATCAGTCTCCTCTTTTGAAAATAGACAGTTCTTCATTTTTCCATCTGCCGTTAGTCGCATCCGATTGCAGCCACTACAAAATGGAGAAGTCATGGTGCTGATCACAGCAAAGGAACCAGCATGTCCTGGAACCGTATATTTTTTTGCAGTATCATGTATTTCATCATCAAGTCGAACAATTGGATATTTAGTTTGCACTAGATCCAAAATTTCTTGCCAGGTAAATACCTTATTACTTGTCCATCGGTTGCCACTGAAGGGCATAAATTCAATAAATCTTATTTGTATGGGTGTGTCTTTGGTCCATTCAATAAAATCATTTATTTCTCCATCATTCATTCCTTTCATTACTACCACATTCACTTTTACCTGAAAGTCATTGCGGATTAATAATTGGATATTGTCATATACTAATTTAAATTGATCGCGTCGGGTAAGCAACATAAATCTATCCGATTGCAAAGTATCCAGACTGATATTAAGTGTTTGAATATTTGCCTCCTTTAATAACTCTATAAATTCGTGAACACGTGTACCATTGGTAGTCAGTGTTAGTTTTACCGGTAATTTTGAAAGAGAAAGAATTATTTTTCCAGCATCTTTTCTTACTAGAGGTTCACCGCCAGTTAGTCTTATTTTGTTTACTCCTTGGGCTACAAATATTTTGGAGATGGATTCAATTTCATCGGGCTGCATTAATCTACTAGCTGGCGTAAATTCATATTCCTCTTCGGGCATGCAGTAAAAACAACGAAGGTTGCAGTTATCAGTAAGTGATATTCTTAAATAATTATGGTTACGTCCAAAAGAGTCTAAAATCATTGAATTAATCTATTTTAAATAATTTATTTATGTTGCCCTTAAATATTTTTTTAAGAATTCAGCTTGCAGAAGTTGATTCTAAAATTTTGATCCCTTTATCAATAAATCATAATCTCCTGTTGTGTCAATATCAATTTCTCCAAAAAGAAAATGGACTGTTTCTACCCAATCTGGATTTGATTTCATGATTTTTTTTGCTCCACTGTCTCCTTTTAAAGAAAGTAGCAATGCAAATATAGTTTTATCAAATAAAGCAGGCGTACCAATATTATTATTATAACTGCTGGCTATAATCGGTTTAAGAGAATATTTATATTTTTCTACTAAGTCGGTTAATAATTTTGCCGTTACATAAGGCTGATCACAAACCATAATAATTACCCCCGCTATTGTTGGATTAATTCTAATCAATTCTTCCATCCCGCATCTGATAGAGGAGGCCATTCCTTCGCTCCATTGTTGATTGATAACAACCTTCGTACTGAACTGCTCTATTGATTTTTTTAATAAATCGGCATTGGCTCCTAATACCGTTATAATGGGTTGTAGTTGTGTTTCAATGGCTACTTGTAAACTATGCTCTAGGAGGGTTTTGCCTTTATAATTTAATAATTGTTTTGGTTTACCCAAACGAGCGGACTGTCCCGCAGCAAGTAGGATAATTCCATAGGAATTTAATAAGCTATTTTCTTCGGTAGTGGGCATAGTAAGTCTGTACTCGAAGTTACTCTTAGTTCCTTAGATTTTTGAGATAGTAATTGAGAATATATATCCTTGGCGGTATAGAAAGATATGGCTATCGGAAGGTAGCCAATAGTCAAATATTTGAGATAAGATCCAATTAAAATTTTATGCTATATATCCACTTGAAAAATGGATTATGTCTTCTTAATCAACCAACAATGCCAATTTTATTTTCGCTCTGCCTTCACCTGCTCTAGCTTAATCATCGGCTGTTTGTTACCCCAACTATTGGAAACAAAATTTAATACATCAGCAATTTCTAGATCTGATAGTTGGTTGAAAGGAGGCATTATAGCGTCATAAACTTCGTCGTTTACTTTTATTTCTCCTTCTAATCCTTTGATCACTACTCCGATAATCTGTTTTTGATTTTTTAACCAATTTGAATTGACCAAGGGTGGAAATGCGCCACCTAGTCCCTCACCAGTGGGCATATGACAACTAGAGCAATTGGCTGAATAGATATTTTCACCTCTTGTCATACTTTTTTGTAAAGTATTTTCTTGGGCAGATAATATTTTAAAAACTCCTGTAAAAAGAAGACACAATAAGAAAATTTTGTTATTCATAAAAAATTGATAAAATAAAAAGCTTTTTTAATTTTCACAAAGATAGTTAAATGTTAAATAGCATAAAGTCAGTAAAAACTAATTTTCACAAAAAATTTGCTATCATAACCGTTTATTATTTTGTTAAAAAAGCTTTTATCGATTCTTTTATACTCCGATGTTTTTTTATTAAGCCGGTCGCTTCTTCATTAGAGATATTTAATTCTTGCATTAATAAATGAATGGCTCTTTTATTTAATTTATTATTTGAAAGCTTCATTTCCATCATCTTATTTCCCTTCACTTTTCCTAGTTGAATCATGAGGGAAGTAGAAATCATATTCAAGGTCATTTTTTGAGCAGTACCTGCTTTCATGCGAGTGCTTCCAGTAACAAATTCCGGTCCAGTAATAAGCTCAATAGGGTAATCGGCCACCTGGGCAATACTGCTCATTGAGTTACAAACAATGCAGCCAGTAGTAATTCCTTTTTCTTTGGCAATGGCAATACCTCCTAATACATAGGGTGTTTCGCCAGATGCGGCAATGCCGATTAAAAAATCTTTCGAATTAATTTGGTGTTTGTTTAAATCTATCCAAGCCTGATGATGGTCATCTTCTGCAAATTCAATTGCTTTTCTTATTGCATTATCTCCTCCAGCGATAATACCTAACACTACTCCCTCTTCAACTCCATAAGTAGGTGGAATTTCAGAAGCATCTAAAATGCCCAATCGACCACTCGTGCCAGCACCAATGTAAAAAAGTCGTCCACCACCCTGCATTTTTTTTAACGCGGCATTAATTAATTTTTCAATTTGAGGTAAGGCAGATTTTACTGTCTTTGCAATGCTTGCATCTTCATTATTGATGTCAGTAATCAATTCCAACACTGATTTCTTTTCCAAATCATCATAATGAGATGGTGATTCTGTATGGTTTATTTGATTCATCATTAATAAAGATTACTTCAGGTATTAATTCGGAAAACTTATTTTCCCCATATTTACCAATGGATGACCCGTCTCCATATTTCCTATTGAATTGTTTTCACCTGCAACTGTTTCATTGGCTAATACAGCAAAAAGGACTGCCTCTTTTGCATTTGGATCAATACCTATTGTTTCAGTAGTAGAAAAACCAACATTGGGTAGTTGCTCCTGAATATTTCTAATCAATAAGGTGTTGTGAATACCTCCCCCACTACAATAAATTTTTATATCATCCCAACCTTTAGTACATGCTATAATGGCCTGCACGATGGTATCTGCTGAAAATCGATTGAGCGTAGCCATCATATCTTCATGTGAAAGAGTCGGTATGCCAGCTGCTAATTTAGCTTCTTCAATATAACTAAGATTGAATAATTCAGGCCCTGTTGTTTTTGGAAACTTTTTTTCAAAAAAAATATGTTTTTTCAAACTAGTAAGTAGGGCTTCGTTAATAATTCCTTTACTCGCGATCGCTGATTGGTCATCAAAATATTTCTCCTCAAAATTTTCTTGAATGTAGGCATCCATTAAAGTGTTGCCAGGACCAGTGTCAGTACTTAACACTTCGCTTCTGTTTAAATCACCTGAAAGTTTAGTAAAATTTGCAATGCCACCTATATTCAATAAAATTCGATTTTCTCCTTTTTTACTAAATAAAAAATAATCTCCGTAAACTGCTAGGGGAGCACCTTCACCTCCGGCTGCAATATGTTTTTGCCTAAAATCACTGATGGTAATAATGCCTGTTTTTACAGCCAAATGATCTCCATCACCAATTTGTAAAGTGGCATTTGAAAAATTGTCTAACCCATGCAAATTTTTCGGAGCATGATAAATTGTTTGCCCATGGCTAGCTATCAAGTCTATAGAGTCGGATTCCACTTTCCATTTTTTTAAACAATCAATGATGATATTAGCATGATGTTCGGCAACCCAACTATTGAGTAAGCAGACTTTCTGCAGATCAACTGCTCGTTTTGAAAAAATTGATTTTATTTCTTTTTTAAAATCTGCTTGATAAGCAACTGTTTCAAAATGAAGTATTTCAATTTTAGTATCTATTCCAGTGCCATAACAAATACAATCTACCACATCTAGACCATCAATTGAAGTGCCACTCATTAATCCAATCACTCTTCGATGGCTTTTATTACTCAGTTCGTATAGGCGTTTAATATTCGAATTCATGATGAACTTTGGTCCTAAAATTAGTTAGGTATGTAAAAATAGGCAGATTTTTTCTTCAAAATCAGACCTTAGACCATTTAGAAGGGTTACCTATCTTAATTGCGATGATCCAATACTCATCCAATGGTAATTACTTAATTTATTTTTATTCGCCTATTTGTATGAGATGACCTAGAACCTACTGATATTTGTATAAAATAAAATCACTTTGGAAATTGCTGGTTATATCGCATCATTGATCATTGGAATTTCTCTTGGATTAATTGGTGGAGGGGGCTCCATTCTGACGGTGCCGGTAATGGTATATCTTTTTGGGGTTCAGCCATTGTTGGCAACTTCCTACTCATTATTCGTGGTAGGCGTAAGCAGTCTATTTGGTACAATTACTAATTTTAGAAATGGATTGGTGAATATAAAAATAGCTGTGTTGTTTGGCTTTTCATCGGTCATCACTGTTTTTTTTACAAGAAAGTTGATTATTCCCGCCATCAAGGGTCTTGCTGTAGCGGTCGCTGGCTTTAAGATTACAGAGCCAATATTTACAATGATTCTTTTTTCTTTACTAATGATAGTGGCTGCCTATACAATGATTGTAAAACAATCGAATGCAACTGAAAAAAGAACTTCCTCTAAAAATAACAACTTCTCCCGCCTTTTTCTCTTTGGAATCATTATTGGTTTTATCACTGGATTATTGGGTGCTGGAGGAGGCTTCTTGCTCATACCAACATTGGTATTGGTAATTGGGCTGCCAATTAAAGAAGCCGTGGGTACTTCATTATTGATTATTGCAGCTAATTCTTTAATCGGATTTACTGGAGACCTAGGACATTTTATAATTGAGTGGAAATTGTTATTAACAGTAACCCTTATTGCCATTATAGGCATTTTATTAGGAGGGCAGTTGGCAAAAAGAATAGAAGGAGAAAAATTAAAAAAAGCTTTCGGCTGGTTTATTTTAGTTATGGGAATCTATATCATCGCAAAAGAAACCTTATTACACTAAAATTACAACCACAAATAGAGCAAATAAATTTTCGACTATTTTCCAAAAGTCTTTTCTTAACTTGTAACTTACCTTTTATAAAAGAGTAAAAAATATTTTATGATGGAATTTTTAAAACAACCGTGGACCTGGTATGTGGCAGGTGCTATCATTGGTTTGATTGTACCCGCATTATTAATTTTTGGCAATAAACATTTTGGAATATCTTCCAATATGCGCCATATCTGCGCTGCTTGTTTTCCTGCTAATATTGCCTACTTTAAATACAATTGGAAAAAAGAAATTTGGAATTTCTTTTTTGTTGGTGGGGTAATAATAGGCGCAATGATTGCTACAGTATTATTAAATAACGACAGTCCAATACAAGTAAACCAGCATCTTGCGAGCGATTTGACAGGATATGGGATAACTGATTTTAGCGGAATGGTTCCGAAGCAACTTTTTTCGTTTGAAAGTTTATTTACGTTGCGCGGATTTATCATGATGGTGATCGGTGGTTTTTTAGTTGGATTTGGAACTCGCTATGCAGGTGGTTGCACCAGCGGACATTCTATTATGGGCCTTAGCAATTTACAAGTCCCTTCCTTTATCGCTACCTGTTGTTTTATGGCAGGTGGTTTCATTATGGCAAACCTTATTTTACCATTCATCTTGCGCTTGTAAATCATATCTAAAAAATTTAAAAATGCCCCAAGAAAATAATTTATCTGATACAAATACAAAAGCTACTATGGCTAATTTAATTAATGATGACATGGATTTTGAAATCCGTTCGCTTGATTCAATGTGCATCAATGATTCTCAACAACAACATCCTTGGTGGTATAATTTTAAGTACTTAACCATTGGAATAGTATTTGGAATTGTTTTTGTAAAAGCTGAAATTATTTCTTGGTTTAGAATTCAGGAAATGTTTCGTTTGCAAAGCTTTCATATGTTTGGAGTAATTGGAACCGCAGTGGTAGTTGGGATGATATCTGTTTGGTTGATAAAAAAGTTTTCAATTAAAACAATTCATGGAGAGTCTATCTCATTTCATCCTAAAAAATTTAATAAGGGGCAAGTGTATGGTGGATTACTATTTGGAATGGGTTGGGCATTAACTGGAGCATGCCCAGGCCCATTGTTTGCTCAAATTGGAACAGGCGCTTTGGTAATATCGGTAGTGTTGGCTAGTGCTATTGCAGGCACATGGGTATATGGCTATTTTAGAGAAAGATTACCCCATTAAAAATCTCGATAAGCAGGTAACTATTGATTGATCGCTGCTAAAACTTCTTGACTAGATGGCTCAACAGAAGAAGCAAAAAAGTGTGTCAATCTTCCTTGTTCGTCAATAAGATATTTGCAAAAATTCCAAGTGGGAGCCTGTTCGTTCCATCCATTTTTATTTTTTTGTGAAAGCCATTTAAAAATTTCATTCTGGTCTGTACCATTGATTACTTTACTTTTTTTGAAAAGAGGAAAACTGACTCCATAATTTAATTTACAAAAACTAGCAATCGCAAGATCGGTACCTTTTTCTTGCCCTTTGAAGTCGTTGGCTGGAAATCCAAGTATCACTAATTTTTCTCGGTGTTGTTGGTAAAGTTTTTCTAACTGCTCGTATTGGCCTGTGTATCCACAATCAGAG
>Ga0209550_10001383_pt1 | contig 23195 bp, 21 predicted proteins | sample LauGreSuBDMM15SN_2_FD_187567 | JGI IMG/M metagenome (GOLD analysis project Ga0209550, IMG submission 187567) | Freshwater lake microbial communities from Lake Michigan, USA - Su13.BD.MM15.SN (SPAdes) (version 5) | ecosystem: Environmental > Aquatic > Freshwater > Lake | place: Lake Michigan... | reverse complement strand
ATCTTCTTTTGTTTGATGGTCTATGGTTACACAAAATGGTGTACCTATTGCATCCATTCGGCGGTAGCGTTTACCTATAGCGTCTTTTTCTTCGTAAAAACAATGGAAGCTTTGCTTACATTCATCCATTAATTCTTTTGCAATTTCTGGTAAACCATCTTTTTTAAGTAATGGTAAAATAGCCAATTTGGTAGGAGCAATTTTTGCAGGTATTTTTAATACCACCCGGCTATCCTCTGTACCATCTTCTTTAGTCCATTTTTCTTCGACATAAGCCAAGCTCATGATGGTTAAAAACAAACGATCTAACCCTACAGAAGTTTCTACCACAAACGGAGTGTAGTTGCCGTAAGCCTTGCCAGTAGATTCATCAATGTCATTATCAAAATATTGTATTTTCTTTTTGCTATGCTCTTGATGTTGCTTTAAATCAAAATCGGTACGGCTATGTATGCCTTCTAATTCTTTCCAACCAAACGGAAATTCAAATTCAATATCCAATGCCGCATCGGCATAGTGGGCAAGCTTTACATGATTATGATAACGTAATTTTCCTGCTGGTAAGCCCATACTTTCTAGCCATTTTTTACGTTCGGTTTTCCAATATTCGTACCACTGCATTTGCGAACCTGGGCGTACAAAAAATTGCATTTCCATTTGTTCAAACTCTCTCATTCTAAAAATAAACTGCCTTGCTACAATTTCATTTCTAAACGCCTTACCCGTTTGTGCAATACCAAATGGTATTTTCATACGTCCAGTTTTTTGCACATTTAAAAAATTTACAAAAATACCTTGTGCGGTCTCTGGTCGTAAATAAATGGTTTCACTTTCTTCTGCTACGCTACCTATTTGTGTGCTAAACATTAAATTAAATTCTCTAACCTCCGTCCAGTTAGAGGTTTTACTAAGGGCACATTTTATTTTATTATCTTCTATTAATTTTTTTAGGCCAGCGTAATCATTAGCAGCTAGTAAAGCATCCATGGCAGTAATAGTGTCGTTTGCTAATTGTTCATTGCCCATTGCCTTTTGTTCCTCAGCAAATCCTTCAATTAAATGATCAACCCTATAACGTTTATTACTGTCTTTATTGTCAATCATTGGGTCGCTAAAATTATCCACATGTCCACTAGCTTTCCACGTAGTTGGGTGCATAAAAATTGCTGCATCAATACCCACAATATTATCGTTTAGTTGGGTCATACTTTTCCACCACTCATCTCTAATATTCTTTTTTAATTGAGCACCATTTTGCCCATAATCGTACACGGCAGCAAGCCCATCATAGATTTCACTACTTTGAAAAATATAACCATACTCTTTACAATGTGCAATAAGTGCCGCAAAAATGTTTGTTTCGTTTGCCATAAGGGTACAAAGATACCTTGATAAAGTGTAAAGATAAAATCAACGATATTTGAATTAATTATAGCAGTATATAATGCAAAACATCATTAATGTCCCCAAGGCCAAGCCATCTCGATTAGAAAGATTTGGGCTTTTCTATCTTGACCTTTTTAAACGGTTAGATACCAACCATAGTGTATTTGACCTAACCGATGCCCAAATAACCAAACGTACAAAACGTATTACTTGGAAGGGGATTATTCTTAGTAGTATTGTGGGTATTGTTTGTGTTTTTCCTACGGTGTGGGTAGATGTGTATTTTGAAAACAAACCTTGGTATGTGCATTACGGCTGGGTAACGGTGGTTACTATTTTATCAATTGTAATAGAATTTTACTTACTATTTATTATTGCCTTAAAAGCAGTTTACCAAGTAAGCAAAATAATTAATATACATGCCACTGAAGACGAGTTAGTAGAAAATGAACTATTTAGTGTAAAAAATATTTTAGCAAGAGCTGCTTTAGAATTACCAGACCCAGAATTAAAAATTTTAGGTATTGATCCCTTTAAGCGAGTAAATAAAAAAAATTTATTAGTACTAGGGCTTTTATATAAAGCAAAAATTTTATTAACCAACTTAGTATCAAAATATGCCCTACGGCTTATTTCAGACAAAACTATTTTTGGTGTTTCTATTTTATACGAAGCATTGTTTGTAGAAGCCTTTTGGAATGGTGTAGTTATTGTACGTGTAATTAAGGAAGCAAGGCTTAGGCTTTTTGGCTTTGCTTTAGCCAATAAAATTGCATTAGAAACCTTAAATGAAAATGACTTACAACAACTTTCCCCTTTAGCAAAAGTGGGATGCTTACGAGCCATTGGCAATGCAGTGGTCATGACAAAAAATTATCATCCAAATATGATTATTCTTTTATTTCGCTTTCAACAAATGCTACATATTACCAAAGAAAATAAATATGACGATTGGAATTTATTTTTGGAAACTTTAAATACTGTTTCAGAAAAAGAACGAAATTTTTTACTTGATTTATTTACGGTATCTGCTGCGTTTGATGGAAAACTTTCCGATTTGGAAGAGGAGAATTTAAAAACCGTTTATGGTAAAGATTATGGAATTTATCACTCAAGATTAGTAAAACTTACAGCATGTTTAAAAGAAGGTAAATTAAATGAGGCGCTAAGTTTATGTAAACTTGATTTTGTGGTAGGATAATATGGGACGCTGACCTGTCTGCTGATAGGTAGTTTTTTATGATTGTTAAGATAAACGCAGATAAAAAAATCTTATTGAATCATCACTATCATAATAATTTGCGTTCTATCCCAATTTTTCATTGTCTTTATGTCTCTCACCATCTCTCAAATTTTTCTTCTCAAAATTCTTTTGCAATGCATCGGTTAAGTTTACGCCTGTTTGGTTGGCAAGGCAAATCAATACCCAAAGTACATCTGCCATTTCATCACCTAAATCTTTTCCCTTATCACTTTCTTTAAAACTTTGTTCGCCATACGTACGAACCATTAATCGACTAAGCTCTCCAACCTCTTCCATTAAAATACCAAGGTTAGTAAGTTCGGAAAAGTATTTTATGCCTACAGTTTTTATCCATTTATCAACTTGCTCTTGAGCCTGATTTAATGTTATATCCTTCATTGTTTCAATTTTTTATTTATGTTGTTATGGGTTGCTTTGGACTTAAGCCCAAAGCAATCCATTTTATTCTTTATTTTTAGAATCTATAAAAATCGTTACTGGTCCATCATTCAACAATTCCACTTTCATATCTGCCCCAAATTCTCCAGTAAAAACTTTTTTACCTAAATCATGTTGTAATTGCTCAATCATTTTTATATAGATAGGTATAGCTATAACAGGTTTGCTAGCTTTTATGTACGATGGACGGTTGCCTTTTTTTGTAGCAGCATGTAGCGTAAACTGACTTACCAATAAAATATCGCCATCAATTTCTTTTACAGATATGTTGGGTACTTTATTTTCATCATCAAAAATACGGAGGTTAATTATTTTATTACTAAGCCATTCAATATCGTCTAATGTATCGGCATCCTCTATACCTAAAAATATAAGCAAACCTTTATTTATTGAAGATGTTAATGCTCCATTAATGGTTACACTAGCTTTACTTACTCGTTGTAGTACAACTCTCATAAAGCAAATGTAGTAAACAAATAAATTGGTCAGTTACGTTTTGTGGCTAATAAAAATGAAATACCACCAAGTGGTAAAGGCGCCGACCAAAAATCTTTTAACTCACTTAAGTAGCTACTTATTTTGCCAATCATAATATAGGGCAACTCAGGCAACAACACATAATAAAGCTTAGTGCATAAAACAATGATTTCTTATTCTTATAATGTAGGTTTTAGTAAATGCACCAATTACTTTTTTGTAATGCAATCCTTTTAACCAATTTAATCCAAAAACGCTGAAATGCACTAAAATGGGCATATACATATTTTTATGAATTTTCCAACATTTTAAACAAACATTTTTTTAATTTAATGGGGAAAATTATGCAAATGCCCTACCCATTTGCATCTTGTAAATTATCCACCATTTTTATGCACAGGTGTTAATATTTAAACCTTTGTTTGTTCATCTACAACAGATATTTTCGTTTTCGCTTAACAATTTGTTAAACTACTAACCAAGTACTATCTTTTTTATGTCTACAAAAAAACAATCACAAAAGGGGCTACAGTTTAGCCGGCAATTTACCCAAGAGGGTGTAAGTCCATACAATATGTTCGACTACGATTATCGAACATCCGTAATTAAAAATCCTACCGGCGAAGTGGTATTTCAAATGGATAATGTAGAGGTTCCAAAACAATGGAGCCAAATTGCTACAGATATATTAGCACAAAAATATTTTAGAAAAGCTGGTGTACCCAATGAAGATGGTACAACAGGAAGAGAAAGAACAGTGAAACAAGTTGCCCATCGTATGGCTCATTGCTGGCGAGTATGGGGCGAAAGATATAATTATTTTGCAACCCCTAAAGATGCAGAAATTTTTTACGATGAGTTGGTGTACTCTATATTAAATCAAGCCTGTGTGCCTAACAGTCCACAATGGTTTAATACAGGCTTACACGAAGTGTATGGCATTACAGGAAAACCACAAGGGCATTATTATGTAGATGCAATTGATGGCGTATTAAAAAAATCGGCAAACGCCTACGAACGACCACAGCCACATGCTTGCTTTATTTTAAGTGTAGATGATGATTTGGTTAACGAAGGTGGTATTATGGATTTGTGGGTACGTGAAGCTAGAATTTTTAAATACGGAAGTGGCGTAGGTACAAACTTTAGTAGCATACGTGGCGAAGGGGAAAAATTAAGTGGCGGTGGTACAAGTAGTGGCTTAATGAGTTTTTTAAAAATTGGAGATAGAGCAGCGGGTGCAATAAAAAGTGGTGGTACCACTCGTAGAGCCGCTAAAATGGTTTGCTTAGATTTAGATCATCCAGAGATTGAAGAATTTGTAAGTTGGAAAACTAAAGAAGAAGATAAAGTAGCTGCGTTAATTGCTGCAGGTTATGCAAGCGATTACGAAGGCGAAGCATACAAAACGGTTAGCGGACAAAACAGTAACAACTCTGTACGTATACCAAATAGTTTCTTTAAAGTGTTAGATGAAGGAGGAGAATGGGAATTAAAAGGAAGAAGCGATGGACGTACAATGCGTAAAGTAAATGCACAAGATTTGTGGGATAAAATTAACCATGCCGCTTGGCGTTGTGCAGATCCTGGAACACAATACGATACTACCATTAACGAATGGCATACTTGCCCCGAAGGTGGACCAATAAGAGCAAGTAACCCTTGCAGTGAGTACATGTTTTTAGATAACACCGCTTGTAATTTAGCTAGTGTAAATCTTCGTCAGTTTTTTGATGAGAGTACCAATACATTTAATGTAGAAGGGTTTGAACATACTTGCCGTTTATGGACAACCGTGTTAGAAATTTCTGTATTAATGGCACAGTTTCCTAGTAAAGAAGTAGCACAATTAAGTTACGATTACCGTACACTTGGTTTAGGTTATGCAAACTTAGGAAGTATGCTTATGGTATTAGGCATTGCTTACGATAGCGAAGAGGCAAGAGGCATTGCAGGAGCTATTACGGCTATTATGACAGGGGTTGCCTACAAAACATCGGCAGAGTTAGCAAGTTTCCTTGGTGCTTTTAGTAAGTACAAGGATAATAAAACTCATATGCTACGTGTAATGCGTAACCACCGTGCCGCTGCATACGATGCACAAGATGCGTTTGAAGGAATTGAAATAAAACCACAAGGAATTCAAGCAAAATATTGCCCCGATTATTTATTGAAGGCAGCAACCAAAGCATGGGACGATGCCGTGCAAATGGGAGAAAAATATGGTTACCGTAATGCACAAACTACTGTAATTGCACCAACAGGTACAATTGGCTTAGTAATGGATTGCGATACCACTGGCGTTGAACCTGATTTTGCGTTGGTTAAATTTAAAAAATTAAGTGGTGGTGGTTACTTTAAAATAATCAACCAAAGTGTACCAGCAGCATTGCGTAATTTAAAATATACCGAAGAGCAAATTGAAAAAATTGTAAATTATGCAAAAGGCCATGCCACATTAAATGGAGCTCCATTTATTAATACAGCTTCTTTGTTAGCCAAAGGATTTACACAAGCCGAATTAGATAAAATAGAAACTACATTAGGCAGTGCTTTTGAAATTGGTTTTGTATTTAATGTATATGCATTTGGCGAAGAAACTATGCAGCGCCTTGGCTTTAAACCATCGGAGTACAACGATTTTGGATGGAGTATGTTAGAAGCGCTAGGCTATAGCGATGAGGAAATAGAAGCAGCCAACACCTTTGTTTGTGGAACAATGACCGTAGAAGGTGCTCCAGAATTAAAGGACGAACATTTATCTATTTTTGATTGTGCCAATAAGTGTGGCCAAATAGGGCAGCGTTACATACATGCACATGGGCATATACGTATGATGGGTGCAGCACAACCTTTTTTAAGTGGTGCAATATCTAAAACAATTAATTTACCAAATGAGGCAACAGTAGAAGAAATTGCAGACTCTTACAGAATGAGTTGGGAGTTGGGTTTAAAAGCTTGTGCATTGTATAGAGATGGTAGTAAATTAAGCCAACCACTAAGCAACAAATCGGATAAGAAAAAGAAATTAGATGATGTAATTAGCGAAGATAAAGCGGCCGAGTTAGCAGCAAATATTTCTACAATGGTAGATATGGGTAAGCTAACGATTGATGAGTTGTTAGATGAAATGAATAAGAGAGTACAAAGCAGTGCAGATACATCTTTAAAGCGTCAACTAGCTATGATTGTAGAGCGTAGAGCTTTACCAGCAAAGCGTAGAGGCTTTACACAAAAAGCAAAAATAAATGGGCAAGCCTTGTTTTTACGTACAGGCGAATATAATGATGGAACCTTAGGAGAAATTTTTATAGACATGGCTAAAGAAGGAGCTACTATGAGAAGTATGCTTAACTGTTTTGCCATTGCTATTTCTATAGGTTTACAATATGGTGTTCCACTAGAAGAGTACGTAGAAAAATTTGTGTTCACTCGTTTTGAACCAGCAGGAATGGTAGAGCATCCAAACATTAAATCAACAACTTCTATCATCGACTTTATGTTCCGTTCCTTAGCGTACGAATATTTAGGCCGTAACGATTTAGTTCATGTATTAGACAAGCCAGAGGTACAGAACTTAGGCAACGAACCTTGGGATATAGACACACCAACCATTGGCGAACGTAAGCAAGAGCTTAGCGATGTACGAATTGTTGCCAGCGTAGCACCAGTCGCAACCAAGGCAGAGCATAGAATGGCAAGCACAAAGCCAAGCTTTAACCCGATGGATGCTGTAAACGCTGCTGCTAAAAGCATGCAAAGCGATGCCCCAGCTTGTAACACTTGTGGCCACATTACTGTACGTAGTGGCACTTGCTACAAATGTTTAAATTGTGGTAATAGTATGGGGTGTAGTTAAACCCCAAATGCTTAAAGGGCATTAAAAAATTTAGATAACATAAGCACAATAAAAAAACCATCAGTTTAAAAGCTGGTGGTTTTTTGTATAAAGAATAGTAATATAAATTAAATCCTGTATTTATTTCTTATTCACAAAATCCCTCAAATAACTACAGCTATTAAATGCCTCTTTGTACAAATGTTTTGTTGCATTGGCTTTATCCGTTTTTACTAATCCTTGTAAGCGTAGCATTTCTTGAGCAAATACTAGCTTTGATATTGTAAATTTTTTCTCAGTTGGCAATTGTTCTTCTAAATCGTACAATAAATCTATTCCACTTGTGCTACCCATTACATAATTGCTGCCATACGTCTTATCTGCTGTACCATAAGCTAATGCCTCTTTATATACATCCCCTCGCTTATTGTCGCTTATTGTAACGTTCGGCTAGTATAGTGTTAAAAGATAACAAAAGCATCAACTTAAAAAAATAGACTTTGTTTGTATCTTCACGCATATTCAATTTCAAATTTATGCCAATTAAAAAACTATTTGTTGCTTTATTTTTAATCGTATCAACAACTTTATTTGCACAACAAAAAAACGGTATTGTTAGTGGCCCTTGGGCTGGTAATGTGGAGTTGCGTAATGCTAGTATTTGGGTAGAAGTTACACCAAATGTGAAAGCTGTTGCCGTAAATTATACTATGGCAGGCGGCATCCCCCAACTAAAAAAATATACGGGTGAATTAGGTAAAGATTTTAATCCACTTAAAATAGAATTGAATGGCCTTGAAATGAATAAAACGTATAGTTACACTGTACTAATTGATGGTAAACCCATTAAAACAAACTACCCAACACAATTTACTACCAAAGAACTTTGGCAGTTTAGAAAGCCAGCACCGGACTTTAGTTTTTTAACAGGCAGCTGCTCCTACTTTAATGAACCGGTTTTCGATAGGCCTGGAAAGCCCTACGGTGGGGACTCTTCTATATTTGAAACAATGGCAAATACACCGGCAAATTTTCATTTGTGGTTGGGCGATAATTGGTACACCAGAGAGGTTGATTATTTTACACCATGGGGTTTAAATTATAGAGCAAGTAGAGATAGAAGTTTGCCAATACTTCAAAAATTTTGGGCAAGTATGCCGCAATACGCCATTTGGGATGACCATGATTTTGGGCCGAATGATGGCAACAGTAGTTTTGTATTTAAGGACGAAAGTAGAGAAGTATTTAAAAACTATTGGCTTAACCCCAGCTATGGCGAAAATGGAAAAGGGGTGTACACTAAATTTAGTTTTAGCGATGTTGATTTCTTTTTATTAGATGATCGTTTTTTTAGAGATGCTGATAATTTACCCGATAGTATAAATGGACAACCAAACACACAAAAAAGAATGTATGGAGATGAACAGTTGCGTTGGTTGCAAAATGCATTGGCCACTAGTAGTGGAACCTTTAAAATTATAGCAACGGGTAGTCAGGTATTAAATCCTTATAGCCCTTATGATTGTGTACGAAGTTTCCCCGTTGATTATAGTATGTTAATGAAAACAATTACTGATAATAAAATTAATGGCGTATTATTTTTTACAGGCGATCGGCACCATAGCGAAGTAATTAAGCAAGAAAGAAATGGAACATACCCGTTGTATGATGTAACTGTATCGCCCTATACAAGCGGTACACATAAATTTAGTGGCCCCGAAAAAAATAATATTGCTAGAGTATTTGGATTAGATGAAAAACAAAATTTTGGCAAAGTAAGTGTTACAGGTAAAGCAAAAGAAAGAGTTTTAAAAGTTGATTTTATTGGCACCAAAGGCGAAAATTTAGGGCAATGGAGTGTTAGTGAAAAAGAATTGAAAACACCAAAAGCAAATTAAATAACACAATTTTGCTAAACGGCGGCAATGTAATAAATGAAAAATTAGAGCAAGATTCCACCATCTACTATTTATCTTTGTACCATGATATCTAATTATTTTACGTACAATAAAGGGAAAGTTTTACAAGCCTTACGTTATCATTTTATTACTCGTAAAGAAATAAAAATAATGATGATATTGGTAAATGTATTTTCAATAGTATCTGCTGCACTTTTTTTCTTTAAAAAAATAACACCACTAGCCTTTTTAGTAAGTGCAATTTTGTGGTTTTCCTTAATGATTTTATTTTGGTTTTTACTACCAAAAATGATTTATAGAAAAGCACAAACTTTTCAGGATACGTTTAAAGCTATTATTAACGAAGATGAGTTTGCTTTAGAAAATGAAAGAGGCCGAAAAGGATGGCCTTGGCAACAATTTAGTACGTTTATGGAGAGCCCACATTTTTTTCATTTGTATTTTAACAGCCGTAGTTTTTTTATTGTTCCTAAAGAAGCATTTGATGGCGATGCTGAGCATGAAGCTAGAAGATTATTTAAGGAAAAAATAAAAGGCAAATAGGGAGTAGAAAGTAGAGAGTATTTAGTTAATAATAGAGATATAATTATTGGTTCAATAAATATAACTTTTTTTATATTTTTTTATAAAAATTATTATTTTAATTCCTTAAAATCTTATTACTAAATTCCGTTTCTTATTTTTTAGAAAAGATAAATAAAGCGATAGTAATTATAACTATTATTAGTACTATAGTTCCACAACCAGAACCTAAAGTATCTAAAAAATTATCTCCTTTGTTTCTTGATAATAGCCCAATAATGAATGCTACGATTATAATTCCAATTAAAAATTCCATATAAAATATTAAAAATTATTATTAAAGTTTAAACAAGCATAAAAAAAATATTAAAGTCTGAAGTATTCAAACGTCTAATTATTAATAATTTACGAAAAAAGTTAATTATTTATTGTTTAATCCATTTCAAATACTATAATCTGACTACTAAAGACTAATTACTTACTACTATTTTATCAAAGTTTTTTCTCCATTACATAGTGTGGCAAAGTAACTTCTTCAAACTCATTTCCGGTAGCTTTGTAGCCTAATTTTTCATAAAAGCCCATGGCATTTTTGCGGGCATGCATCATTAGTTTTTTGTACCCTTTATCTCTAGCTAAGGTTTCGGCAAAGTTCATAAGGCTTGCACCAATACCTTTTCCTTGTACATTATTTTGCACCGCCATTTGGCGTAATTTAAGCGTTTTGTTATCAGTTTTTGTCAGTAAACAGCAGGCCAAAATTTGGTCTTCGTCAAAGGCCCCAATTAATATATCTTCTTTCTCTTTAGCCAGTTCATCGGGTGTAAAAGTTAAGCCCAAAGGGCGGCGTAGCATATCGTTACGCAAATTTACCATTTGCTCATACTCCTTTGTACCGTGGTCTATTTGCTTTAAGGCCATAACAAATTGTTTAGTTTTTTGGTAAGTTGAGGCTAGTAGGATTTACAATATACATTTTTTTTGAAAAATTACCCATTTTCGAGTGCTTTTTTTCATTCTTATATATTTCTTTGTGTTTATTGCAAAAAGTATATTTTTGCGTTAGTAAAAACTAAATTTTATTATCATGTCAGACATTGCAACAAGAGTAAAGAAAATTATTGTTGACAAATTAGGGGTAGATGAAGCAGAGGTAACTCCAGAAGCTTCTTTTACAAATGATTTAGGTGCCGATAGTTTGGACACCGTTGAATTAATTATGGAATTTGAAAAGGAATTTAATATTTCTATTCCCGATGAACAAGCTGAAACCATAACTACTGTTGGCCAAGCTAATACTTACTTGGAGGAGCACGCTAAGTAATTAAAAACTATTAACGATCACAGGCAAATTTTATGGATTTAAAACGAGTTGTAGTAACCGGATTAGGTGCCCTTACTCCATTAGGTAAAAGTGTAGCCGAGTATTGGCAAGCTTTGGAAGATGGTGTAAGTGGGTGCGATGACATTAAACAATTCGATTGCAGCAAGTTTAAAACTAGGTTTGCCTGTGAGGTTAAAGATTTTGACCCCACCACGTATTTAGATAGAAAAGAAGCCCGAAAAATGGATCGTTATTGTCAGTTTGCTTTAATAGCAAGCGATGAAGCAGTAAAAGATGCTGGCATTACCAAAGAAAATGTTGATGCCGATAGAGTAGGCGTAATTTTTGCAAGCGGAATTGGTGGGCTAATTACTTTTCAAGAAGAGGTAATAAACTTTGCCTCTGGCGATGGTACACCACGTTTTAATCCTTTCTTTATTCCAAAAATGATTTTGGATATTGCTGCAGGGCAAATATCTATGCGTCACGGATTTAGAGGGCCAAACTATGCTGTAGTTTCTGCTTGTGCAAGTAGTACTAATGCCATTATAGATTCGTTTGATGTAATACGCTTAGGCAAAGCCGATATTGTACTTACTGGGGGTAGTGAAGCGGTCATAAGTGCAAGTGGTATGGGAGGCTTTAATGCCATGAAAGCACTTAGCGAAAGAAACGACGACCCTAAAACAGCAAGCCGCCCATTTGATAAAGATAGAGATGGATTTGTTATGGGAGAAGGTAGTGGTGCCCTAGTGTTGGAAAGTCTTGAGCATGCCCTTGCCCGAGGTGCAAAAATTTATTGCGAAATTGCTGGTGGTGGTGCAACTGCCGATGCTCATCATATTACAGCCCCACACCCCGAGGGTTTAGGTGCCAATAATGTAATGAAAGTAGCATTGAAAGATGCTAATATGCAACCTACCCAAATTGATTATATAAATGTACATGGCACAAGCACCCCACTGGGTGATATTGCCGAAACAAAAGCTATACTAAACGTTTTTGGCGACCATGCTTACAACTTAAACATAAGCAGTACAAAAAGTATGACAGGCCATTGCCTTGGTGCAGCCGGTGCTTTAGAAGCCTTAGCTTGTATTATGGCGGTTTATAAAGATATTATACCCCCAACTATAAACCACTTTACCGACGATCCCGAGCTTGACCCCAAGCTAAACTTTACTTTCCATAAAGCACAACACAAAACTGTAAATGCAGCACTTAGCAATACGTTCGGTTTTGGCGGCCATAATGCAAGTGTAATTGTAAAGAAGTATAAGGGGTAGAAGTACAACACTATTTTTCTTAGCTAAATTTTAGTGAACTATTTGTTTTGATAGCGGCCTACTCATGCCATTTACGTATCCATAACTTATTGCCTACCTTATCAACTATTTTTGAAAACTTTATATAGTTACTTAAGTAAAAAATATAAAGCTAAGATAAGTACTCGGCCTTTTTTGAAAATTTATGACTGTGATTGGCTGAATTATTGAATAATACTGTATTAATTACTATTTAAAAGTGTGGAGAATTCTTAACAAGTAATTAAGTGTTAAAATCAACAAAATATTGCATCTTTGTTACTTAATAATTACATAATGAAGAAATTATTTAGTCTACTATTTTTGCTGCCATTTTTTGCCATGGCACAAGAAAAAATAATTAATCATACCGTAGCCCCAAAAGAAAGTTATAGCAGCATTGGTCGTTTGTACAATATTAATGGACGAGAATTAGCTAATTACAACAATTTAGAATACGAAAAAGGATTAACTATTGGTCAAGTTTTAAAAGTGCTTTTTAAAGAAGGTACACCAATAGTAGCTCAACAACCCATTATAAAAACTGAAACGGTTATTCCAAAAAATACACCAAGTGTGGTGCCAAATGGCGAAGCTATCTACCATAGTGTAGCCTCAAAAGAAACTTTATATGGCGTAAGTAAAAAATATAATGTTTCTATAGCAGATATTAAAAAATGGAACAGTTTAACAGTAGATGACTTAAGTGAAGGTGCAAAAATTATTGTAGGTTACTTAGGTACTAATAGTAAAGCTGTAACTATCGTTAAAAAAGAAGTAGCCCCCAAAGAAGTTAAAAACCCAGTAATTGAAACACCTAAAGTAATAGAAGTTAAAAAAATAGAACCTGCAAATGAAATAAAACCCATTGCTACAACAGTAAGTGTAAAAAGTATAGGTACTGGGTTTGATGGCGGGTTCTTTAAAACAGCATTTGATACAAAAGAAGGTTGGGAAGTAACCAAAGAAAATGGCACTGCTGCCATATTTAAAAGTACTAGCGGTTGGGATGATGGAAAATATTATTGCTTACACAATAGTGCTGTACAAGGCTCCATTGCAAAAATTACAAATAATGCCAACGGTAAAATTATTTATGCAAAAGTGCTTGATTTAATACCCGATATAAAACAAAATTCGGGTATAGTTTTGCGTATAAGTAATGCCGCAGCTACTGAGTTAGGTGTTGTCGGAAATCAGTTTGATTGCACTATTAATTATTCAAAATAAAAAAAATGAAAAAAATTGTATGGTGTTTAGTTTGTGGATTTTTTAGTTTTTATGGGTATGCACAAACCGATGTAGAAGCTGGAAACCCAGCTTTGCAAAAAGCAAATGCAGAAAAAGCAAAAATTGAAAAAGTTGAGCAAAGAAAAAAGACTACAGAAAGTTTTGTAGACGTAAAAATAGTACCAGTTACCGATATAAAAAATCAAGGAATAACAGGTACTTGTTGGTGCTTTTCTGGAACATCTTTAGTGGAAAGCCAGTGTGTAAAAAATAATTTAGGCACTTTTGATTTAAGTGAAATGTATTCGGTAAGGAATACCTATTTAGATAAAGCTAAAAATTATATTTTACGACAAGGCCGCACTCAATTTAGTGAAGGAGGTTTAGGCCATGATTTAATTAACGCAATTGTAAAATATGGTGCAATTCCAGAAGCTATTTATAGCGGAGCAAAACCTGCTACTAGCAACATACCTTCTAAATTTGCTAGTAAGGTTACCACTGAAACAAAGCCAATTGCCGAAGTTAAATCTAGCGACGCACCAACTACATTAGCTGAACATAACCATGTAAAATTAATTACTAGCTTAAAGGGTTACTTAGATAGTATTATTGGATTAAAAATAATTCCAGAAAATTGGGATACTGGTTTTGAACGTATTTTAGATACAGAGTTAGGTGTAGCACCATCTAAATTTATTTATGATGGAAAAGAGTATACGCCCAAAACATTTGCCAGTAATGTTTTAAAGTTTAACGCTGATGATTATGTTAATATAACTTCTTTTATAGACCACCCCTTTTACAGACCCTTTATTTTACAAGTGCCTGATAATTTTAGTAATGGGGCATATTATAACTTGCCTTTAGACGAAATGATGCAACTTACCAAAGATGCACTTAATAAAGGGTATAGTGTTTTATGGGATGCCGATGTAAGTAATGATGGGTTTATGCAAAAAATTGGCGTTGCAATTAATATGAATAAGATGGATATGGGGAATTTGAAAAAGGCACAATTTGTTACAGGAAATGCTACAGAAGGTAAATGGGATGCAGAAGAAAGACAACGTCTTTTTGAAAACCTAACAACACAAGATGATCATTTAATGCACATTATTGGTATGGGTAAAAATAAAGAAGGCAAATCTTTTTTTAATGTAAAAAATTCTTGGGGAGATATAGGGCCAAACCATGGTTTTATAAATGTATCGGAAGGGTATTTTGCTATAAATACAATTAGCCTTATTTTACCAAAGGCTGCACTAAGTAAAGCAGTGTTGGAAAAATTAAAAATGAAGTAACTACATGATAGCGTATAAAAAGCTGCAATTAAATATTGCGACTTTTTTATTTTGTAATACCAACTTGATTTAATAAGTAATCCAAAGGACTACGTTGAAATCTTAGATGTTACCTGCCTACTAGCAGGTACGTTATGCCGATAGAAAAAAGTCGACTTATTTATTATATCACATCGGTGTAAACCTGTAGCCTCGTAAAAATTCTTCAATAGTCATTTTTTTCTTACCTTCTAATTGTAGTTCTTTAACTTGTATTAAGCCGTTGGAGCAAGTAAAATGTAAAAATGATTTTTCATCGGTCTGGTAAACACCTAGAGGTTTAATGTCATCTTGGCGAATAATATCGGCTTTAAAAATCTTAAGTACTTTTCCATCAAAAAAAGTAAATGCACCAGGAAAAGGAGATAGGCCTCTGATTAAATTATGAACTTCATCCACTGTTTTAGTGAAATCTATTTTGCACGTTTCCGTAAAAATTTTAGGAGCATGTTTTAGAGTTGAAAGTTGAGAGTTGAGAGTTGAACGTTGTGGCGTTTCTTTTAACGTTTTATCGGCTAAGCCTTTTACAGTTTTTACTAAAAGTTGTGCTCCAATTTCTTTCATTCTATCATGCACATCTCCTGCAGTATCATTTTCGCTTATGGCAAAAAGTTCTTGTAATAAAATATCACCCGTATCTATTTCGTGTTTTAATTTAAAGGTGGTTACACCCGTTTCATTTTCGCCATTAATAACGGCCCAGTTAATGGGTGCAGCACCACGGTATTGTGGTAGTAAACTACCATGTAAATTTACACTGCCCATTGGTGGCATACTCCAAACAACTTCGGGCAACATTCTAAAAGCTACAATAATTTGCAAATCGGCTCTTAAATATTTTAATTGTGCTAAAAATTCAGGGTTTTTTAATTTCTCTGGTTGCAGAATAAATAAATCATTTTCAACAGCATATTTTTTTACTGCGCTTTGCTGTAAGTCCATCCCTCTGCCCCCAGTTTTGTCTGGTGCAGTAACTACGCCAACAATAGTGCACCCTGCTTTTACTAACGCATCAATCGATGCAACTGCAAATTCGGGTGTGCCCATAAAAATAATACGTAAGTCTTTGTACTCTTTCATTAAAGTGCTTCAAAAGGTTAAGAAAGCAAAGTTAACAGTTAAGGGCTTAATTTAGATTATTGTAAAATGAACTGTAATACCAGCTAACAATTGCGGCATACTTAAATTTCTTTTAGGCATCCCTTGTGATAAATAAAAAATATCTTTTTTTAGAAGTATTTAAGTATACTAAAAAGTGGCTTATTTATAACTATTCAAAATCTTTGTATAATAAATATTTTTTACGAATGGCTTTAAACTTTGTTAAATCTGTCTGCCAGCTTTTTTTTATTTCAGCTTCGGTCTTTTTTTGTTTTACTTGTAAAGCAAAACTATCATTACCTGCTAGCTTATTAATAAAATTATTTTTCAAAAAAAAGGAATCTTTGCCTGGAAATAATTTGTAGGCTGTTAAAAAATAACTTAATTGAATGTTGTTATTTATTTTTTTGAGTACTTCCTCAGCAGAGCCATTTACAAACCATCCATAACATTGTTGATAAAAGCATTTACTGCTTTTAGCACCAGCATTGGGCATTGGCGTGAATTTATATAATTTTTGGGGTAAAGTGGGGTGACCAAATAGTTGAAAAGGATAATCGGTTCCTCTGCCCTCACTACAAACTGTACCTTCAAAAAAACAAGTGCTTGGGTACATATATATGGCTTGCATACTTTTTAAATTTGGGGATGGCATTACCGGTAAAACATATTTACTAGCATGATCGTAGCCTTTGCATTTAATTACTAAGAAATGAAATGGAGTATCGTTGGTTGGTTGAGTGGTTGTGTTGTAACTGTTAATAGCATTGGCTTGTGGCGATAACCATTTTTCGCCTGCAAGCATCATAGCGTATTCGCCAATCGTCATACCATACACAATCGGCACAGGTTGCATGCCAACAAAACTTTTAAACTTCATATTTAACACAGGGCCATCCACATAAAAACCATTGGGGTTTGGCCTGTCTAAAATCAATAAAGGTTTGTGAAATTCTAATGCAGCTTCTAAGTAATATTGTAAAGATGATATGAATGTATAAAAGCGTACACCCACATCTTGTATATCAAATAATAAAACATCTACATCTTTTACATCATCTGCCGTTGGTTTTTTATGATCGCCATAAAGGCTAATAACAGGTATGCCTGTTTTTTTATCTACTGCATTTATTACATGTTCACCAGCATCGGCAGTGCCTCTAAAGCCATGCTCTGGACCAAATATTTTTACAATTTTTATTCCGCTTTTAAGTAAGGTATCTACCAAATGTGTATAGCCTACAATACTTGTTTGGTTTGCAAAAACAGCTACATTTTTGCCTTTAAGTAAAGGGAGATAAACTTCCATTCTATCGGCACCAGTAATAATTTTTGATTTGGTAGCTGTTTGAGAAAAAGCAAACAGGCTAAAACATACTAAACAAAGAAAAATAGAAGCTTTTTTCATATAGTAAAGATGCTAAATTTTTTTTGAATGATTTTGCTAATTCTTCTAAATTTGCACAAATTTTATAAGTTCAGAACAGTTGTGCATCTAACACTGACGTTTAGCATTGAAGTGATGTACAAGATTGATTAAAATAATCTGATTTAAAAAGATGTATTTTAATTGTGTTGCATTTACTAATGAAGTTGAATAATAAAAATTAATTGACTAATAAAAAAATTAACATGAGTATTGCAAAAAATGGAGATAATGTAACTGTACATTACACAGGTAAATTAACAACCGGAGAACAATTTGATTCCAGTAATGGTAGAGATCCTTTGGGTTTTACTATTGGAGCTGGACAAATGATAAAAGGTTTTGATGCTGCTCTGCCAGGTATGGCAATTGGCGATAAAAAAACGGTTACAATTGTTGCTGCAGAAGCCTATGGAGAAACTAATCCTGAAGCTATCATTCAATTTTCTAAAACAAATGTGCCTGCCGATATGGTTTTAGAACCTGGTATGCCGTTAACGCTTACCGACCAAAATGGCCATCCAGTGCAAGTTGTAGTGGTAGAGGTACAGGAAGATATTATAGTTTTAGATGCTAATCATGAATTGGCAGGTAAAGATTTGGTATTTGATATTGAATTAGTTTCTATTAACTGATAAAAAATCGAAAGATAATTTTAGCAGTTTACGAAAGTGAACTGCTTTTTTATTTTGGTACCGTCGACCTGACTGCCGGCAAAGGCAGGTGCGGCTGAATAAAATTTTTAACTCCTAATTTTTAATTCCTAATTTTATTTTATGATAAAAATAAGCCCCGATCAAGTAGCCGAACGATTTATTAGGTATGTACAAATAGATACACAAAGCGATCCTACAAGTGCAAAACACCCTACTACCGAAAAGCAAAAAGATTTAAGTAAATTATTGCAAAGAGAACTTTTAGGAATGGGCATTACTAACGCCACAACCGATGAGTATGGTTATGTTTATGCTACTATACCTAGCAATAGTACAAAAGGTAATATGCCAGCTATTTGTTTTTGCAGCCATGTAGATACAGCACCAGATTGTAGCGGAACAAATGTTAAGCCTATTTACCATCGATATTATGATGGAAATGATGTTATATTACCAGATGATTCTTCGCAAGTGCTTACTGTTGCCAATTCTCCTTATTTAAAGCAACACATAAATCATGGTGTAATTACTGCAAGTGGTTTAACCCTGTTGGGTGCAGATGATAAAGCAGGTCTAACTGCAATAATGGAAGCGGCACTATTTTTTATACAAAACCCAGAAGTAAAACATGGGGATATTAAAATTTTATTTACACCAGATGAGGAAGTAGGACAAGGCACTGCAAAGATTGATATGCAAAAACTAGGAGCAAGTTTTGGTTATACCTTAGATGGTGGCGAAGCAGGAAGTTTTGAAGATGAAACCTTTAGTGCCGATGGAAGTACTATTACCATTAATGGTGTAATTACTCACCCGGGTTATGCAAAAAATAAATTAGTAAATGCATTAAAAATTGCTGGCGAAATTTTAGCTGCATTGCCTACAAATGAGTGGAGCCCAGAAACTACAGATGGCAAAGAAGGTTTTGTACATCCAGTAGCTGTAAATGGTATTTCAGAAAAAGCTATCATACAATTTATTGTAAGGGATTTTGTAACAGCTGAGTTAGCAAACCACCATGCAAGGCTTAAGAAAATTGCAGAAGATGTTATTGCAAAACATATTGGTGCAACCATGGAATATAGTGTACAAGAGCAATATAGAAACATGAAAGATATACTAGTGCAATATCCTCAAGTGGCAGCCTATGCCAAAGAAGCTATTGAACGAGCAGGACTAACGGTTACCAATGATAGCATACGTGGTGGTACAGATGGTAGCCGATTAAGTTATATGGGAATGCCTTGTCCTAATATTTTTACTGGTATGCAAAATATACACAGTAAATTGGAGTGGGTGGGTACAAAAGATATGGCAAAAGCTGCAGAAACTATTGTGCATGTAAGTATGATTTGGGAGGAGAGGAGTTAGTTTTTATGGTACCATATTTTCACGCAGAGGCGTAGAGACGCAGAGAAAAGCCACTGCGTTTCTCCGCCTCTGCGGTTATTTAACTAATTTTGCCGCATGACCAATCGCCAACTTTTTTTACAACACATAGGGCAAACTTCCGAAGCACCTTTAGCATTAGAAATTGTAAAAGCCGAAGGTTGCAAATTGTATGATGTAAATGGGGCAGCATATATTGATTTAATTGGAGGAATTAGTGTTTGTAATATTGGGCATAAACATCCAAAAGTTGTAGAAGCCATAAAAAAACAAGCCGATGATTATTTACACATTATGGTTTATGGAGAGTTGGTACAAAGCCCTCAAGTACAATATGCAACCGCATTAACCAAACATTTACCAAAAACATTAAACTCCGTATTTTTTACCGCAAGTGGGAGTGAGGCTACCGAAGGCGCCATGAAATTAGCCAAACGCTTTACCAAGCGTACACAAATAATTTCATTTAAAAATAGTTACCATGGTAGCACACAAGGTGCATTAAGTATTATGGGTGATGAGTATTGGCGAAATGCTTTTAGGCCATTATTGCCTAACACCATGCAACTTAATTATAATTCGTTTGAAGATTTAGAAAATATAACTACACAAACAGCTTGTGTAATTGCCGAAACGGTGCAAGCCGAAGCTGGAGTTTTAATACCAAAAAATAATTGGCTAAAAGCATTGCGTAAAAAATGTACTGAAACGGCAACACTTTTAATTTTAGATGAAATACAATGTGGCTTTGGTCGTAACGGAACACTTTGGGCTTTTGAACAATTTGATATTGTGCCAGATGTATTGTTATTGGGTAAAGCTTTAGGTGGCGGCATGCCCTTAGGAGCTTTTGTAGCCGATAAAAAAATAATGGATTCCTTATCGCATAATCCTGTGCTAGGACATATCAATACGTTTGGAGGGCACCCGGTTTGTTGTGCCGCTGGTTTAGCTGCATTTAATGTATTGTTAGATGAAAAATTAATTGATGCTGTAAATAGAAAAGGAGAATTATTTGTTTCGTTGCTAACAAAGGGGCCAGACGGTTCTAAACCGTCAAGACCCCTAGAGATACATAAAGTAAATGCCTGTGGATTAATGATTGCGGTTTACTTTAAAGATTTTGAAACAAATAAGAAAATAATTGATGCATTAATTATAGAAGGTGTTTTTACTGATTGGTTTTTGTTTGCTAGTAATTGTTTGCGTATAGCACCACCGTTAACTATTAGTGAGGAGGAGATAAAATTAGCTTGTGAAAAGATTGTGTCAGTAGCGGCTCAGTTTTAATTTGGATGATAAACCCTCTCCGCCGTTCTATAAACCTCTTTTTTATCCAAACTTATACTTTTTGTTTATTACTTTAAATACATTTCTACCTGATCATTAAAGTGTTTGCTGTTAGGGTTTGCACGTGCACCATACATATTTATGCTTTCAATTTTTGGCAAACTATTTTTTGCAAAGCTTACAAACATTAGTAACCCATCACCACCAATAGATTTTAATTTTCCATCTTTATGTTTCTCTGTCCATTGTTGGCTTAGACCCAAAAAATAATTTGTATAAGTCAAAATCTATATCGTACTTTGTATTTCAAAGTGCTTTTTTATGAATGAGCAACAACAGTCTTTACAAGACATACAACAAATAAAACAAATGATGGAGCGTAGTAGTCGTTTCATTAGCTTAAGCGGCTTAAGTGGTATTGCTGCTGGCACATGTGCCTTAATTGGGGCATGGCTTGCAAATAGTATTATTACCGATAATGGGGGCCCGTCAGGGTACCGAGAAGCTATTGTTAAAGGAATAGGTTCTGAAACGTTGCAAGATTTTATGGGCCATAAATTGTTTCAGGTGGCTGCAATTACTTTTTGTGCGGCATTACTCTTTTCTTTTTTGTTTACTTATTTGCGTAGTAAAAAAAATATGATTCCGTTATGGGGTTCTACCTCTAAACGTTTGCTAATTAACGTAGCAGTACCCATGTTTGCAGGTGCTATATATTTATTTAAACAAATGCAGTTTGGTAACTATGGTTTAATTGCTCCTGGTTGTTTAATTTTTTATGGCTTGGCATTGGTTAATGCTAGTAAATATACATTGGGCGAAATTAGGTACTTAGGCTATTGCCAGATTGTAATAGGTATTATAAACTGTTGGTTTGTTGGCTATGGCTTATATTTTTGGGCAATGGGTTTTGGGGTATTGCATATAATTTATGGACTAGTTATGTGGTATAGGTATGAGCGGTGAGTTGTCAATAGTGAGTTTAGTAAAAAATTATAAATTATTATAAACTAAGGCCCCTTCAGGGGTCTGGGGCAAATGAATTTAATAGAAAACTTAAATAAAATTTTTGATAGTAGAATACGACTAGGTATAATGAGTGCCTTAGTTGTAAATGCTGAATTAAATTTTAATGAGTTAAAAGAGTTATTAGATATTACCGATGGTAACCTGGCTAGTCATATAAAAACGCTAGAAGAAAGTGCTTTTATAAAAGTACAAAAGGGTTTTATTGGCCGTAAAACCAACACAACCTATAGTATTACAAAACTGGGTGAAAAATCTTTTAAGATACATTTAACAGCATTGGAAAAAATGATTGGCACTATAAAATAAATTATTTATTTACGAACCTGGGGCCTAACTTTTATTTTAACAGGGTTATTTTATTTAATTTATCTAGTTATAAAAAAAATGCCCACTTATGTAAAGCAGGCAATCTAATATAGTAAAAAGAAACGTTTAAAAATCTACGCCCAAGGCTAAATACAATTGTGGTTTGCCTCTAAAAAAGCCTTTCATTGTCCATGCTGCATCAAGCTTTACAAAGTAGCCTAGTAAGCTACTTCTAGCACCAAAACCATACCCACCTGCAAATGGCCCTACACCTCCAACTTTTTGTTTTACTAGAATGGCTGGATTATTAGGGTCTGTTACTGTTATAATAGGTCTAGATAGATTGTTATATGCACCATTCCAAGCAGTGCCCAAATCTATAAACTGCGTTAATTGAAAATCTCTTATAAATTTATTATTAAAAGGTCTGTTAAATAGGGTAGAAAATACGGGTAATCTAAATTCACTATTAAGCACTAAAGCATTATTTCCGTTAGCTACATTTTGTATAAAGCCCCTCATATTTACGGCAAGGCTTTCAAACGCATAAGTTTGGTCGTTAGCTGGTGTATTATTTTGATTAAAATATCTATACTTTTTTAAATTACCGTTTGCATCTAATTTTTCATTAGGACCAAACATTGCCCACCCATCAACTCCACCTAAATAATACAATAGTTTTTGATTACCAAAGCTAAAATCACCAGAGGCTCTACCAGCCCAAATAAAATTGCGGTAAATAGGGTAATAATATCTAGCATCAAAACCAACATTAAAGGTTTGTGGTCCATCTACATTTACCAATTTATTTATTTGCGAATTCCAATCAACATAAACCTTATAGCGTAAGCCATGCCAAATATTCAATGCAGGGTTTTGAGAGTTGTCGTACACATATTCTAAATGGGTAACCGAAAAAATTGTTTTTTCATTATCAATTGCAGCGGTAGTTC
>Ga0209550_10001382_pt1 | contig 23196 bp, 24 predicted proteins | sample LauGreSuBDMM15SN_2_FD_187567 | JGI IMG/M metagenome (GOLD analysis project Ga0209550, IMG submission 187567) | Freshwater lake microbial communities from Lake Michigan, USA - Su13.BD.MM15.SN (SPAdes) (version 5) | ecosystem: Environmental > Aquatic > Freshwater > Lake | place: Lake Michigan... | reverse complement strand
CATTATGGACATCCCCCAAAAGAGTGGAATCCAAAAATGGCGCCTTATATTTTATACGCAAAATATGGATATCATATTTTCGACTTAGTAAAAACATCTAAACTACTACGCTTAGCGGGTAACGTGTTAGAGAAAAAAGCAGAAAAAAATGGTAAATTTTTATTTGTAGGAACAAATCGTTTATCATCTTCAATTGTTGCTAAACAAGCATTACGAGCTGATAGTTACTATATTAATTACCGTTGGTTAGGTGGAATGCTAACAAATTGGTCGACTGTTCAAAAACAGATTGATCGTTTAAAAGAATTAGAAAAACAAGAATTAGAAGGAACTTTTGAAACTTTATCTAAAAAAGACTATAGTTCAAAACGTAAAGAAATTGATAAACTAAGACGTTTATTTAATGGAATTAAAAATATGTCATCTCTACCAGATGTTGTTATTTTTACAAATCAATTAAAAGATTCTTTAGCGATTCAAGAATGTTTACGTTTAGGAATTCCAACAGTTTGTATTGTTGATACAAATTGTAATCCTGATTTAATTCCTTATCCAATTCCTGCAAATGATGATTCAAGTTCTTCAATCACATTTATTCTAAATTACTTAGTAAACCGAATTTTAACGGGTTATAACACAACAAAAAAAATTGACTAAGATTTTTTCTTAGTTCAATTTGAGTTCTGAAATTTGTTTATTCTTTTAGACGAGCTTTTTAGTATAAATTTTCAAGAATACATTACAAACAAAATGTTCCTTCAGTAGCATTTTGTTTTATACTAATTAGAAGATTATTAATTCTTAAAAATTTTTAAAATTGACCAAATAGCTATGTATACGTTTCTTTTATCAAAAATTGAAGTTGGATCGCATTTATACGTAAACTTTTCAGATACCTTACACTTACACGGTGAAACTGTTATTGTTTCAACACTTGTAGTAAGTTTTTTAACATTATTTTTAGTTTTAGGAACAAGAGATTTAAAAAAAGTACCTGGAAACTTTCAAAACTTAATCGAAGTTGTTTACGATTTAGTTAAAAGTATTGCGTTTACGCAAATGGGACCTTCATACTATTCTCAATTTTTACCGTTCACAGCAACAATTTTCCTTTTTGTTTTAGGATCAAATTTAGCTGGAGCTTTAATTCCATGGAAATTAATTGAAATTCCATCTGGAGAATTAGCAGCACCAACAAATGATATTAACACAACTGCGTGTTTAGCTCTTTTAACATCTATGGCATATTTTGGTGCAGGTTTTAAAATTAAAGGAATTGGTTATTTCAAACGTTATATTAAACCAGCTCCGTTTTTCCTTCCAATTAACATTGTAGAAGATTTTACAAAACCTTTATCTTTAAATTTCCGATTATTCGGAAACGTAGTTGCCGATGAATTAACAGTAACAGTAATTTGTTCTTTAGTTCCTTTAATTATTCCTTTACCGATTATGATGTTAGGATTATTTGCAAGTTCATTACAAGCATTAATTTTTGCAACATTAGCTTCTGCTTATATCGGAGAAGTTATTGAATAAAAAGTTATTCAATACTTATGAAATCTGTTAATTCTTTGAAATAAAGTTTTTCAAAATTTTTATCTTATGGTAGATTCTATTATCGCTGGATGTTCTGTTATCGCTGCTGCTATCGCTGTTGGTTTTGCTGGACTTGGACCTGGTATTGGTCAAGGAAATGCTGCTGGTCAAGCTGTTGAAGGTATTGCTCGTCAACCAGAAGCTGAAGGAAAAATCAGAGGTACTCTTTTATTATCTTTAGCATTCATGGAATCTCTAACGATCTATGGTTTAGTAGTAGCTTTATCTGTACTTTTCGCAAATCCTTTCGTAGGTTCATAAATCTTTCCGCAGAAATAAATTTGGTTTGATTATTTTTAATAATCAAACCTTACCGACTCTTTATTAATTAAGAAAATCTATATTTTTATGAATTTCCCAATCACTTTTCTTCTTAATGCAGGCGGTCTTTTTGATTTTGACTTAACATTTTTAGCAGAAGCAAGCTTGTTTTTATTCTTAGCTGCAATTGTTACTTTTGTATTTATTTCACCAATTTCAAAACAACTAGACGAACGTGCGGAATTTATTAATTATACATTACGCAAAGCAACAATTTTACTTACTTTCGGATACGAAAAATTAGTAGGTTGTGTTGGTTTATTAACAGAAGAAATCGGAGAAATGAACCGTCAAATTAAACTTACAAGAAATTATACAAATTCTAATTTTGAAGACGAAGTTGCTTTAGTTCAAAAAGAGAATTTAAAACTTTTAAGTAAGTTAAAAGGAGATCTTTCAATTAAATCTGCTTATATTTTCTCAAATATTACAACTGATTTAATTTCTCTTACAGATAAATTTTTTGCAAAAAAATTCCAATCTGTTTCTTAAAACCTTTAATATTTAATTGAAACTTATTTATCATAATTATGGCTTGGAACTATTTTTCGTTTTTCTTAAATAGTGAAGAAACAGAAGCTTTTCTACAACTTAATACTAATTTTTTAGAAACGAATGTTGCAAACATCTCAATTTTAATCGGTCTTTTAGTTTACGGGAATAAAGTTTCGTTTAGTCCTGGTTTAGAAAACCGTCAAAAAGAAATTATTCAAACAATTGAGAATGCTCAAAAAGATGTAGTTAATGCATCTAATTATTACTACCTGGCAGAAAAAGGTTTTACACAAAGTCTTTTTTGGTTACAAGCTTGGAAAGGATTATATGAAAAAGATAAACTAGAAATTGTTAATCAAAAATATAAACAAGTAAAAGGAGCTCTAACAGAAACATTTTCAACAACAGAAAGTTTAATTAAAAATTTTGAAAATAAATCTTTTATCGCTTTACAACGTTATATCATTTTCATTACAGCTAGTAGAATCTTAAGAAAATTCTTATTCTTATCTGAAACTGAACAATCAAAACTAATTGAAGTAACGATTTCTAAATTAGGAGGATTTAAAAAATGAGTTTTACTAAAAAAGTAGTTACTACTTATTCGAAATCGCTATTTCAAAATGTAAATGCGTCAAAAGCGTCAAAAGAAGCTTTTGAAGTTTCTAAAATTACATCTGCGGATCAAAAATCATTCTTACCAAATGTTTACATTATTGGTGAAGAATTAGTGTTACTTAGTTCAACTTTAGTTTCCTCTGCGAAAATAAAAGAATTTTTTAAAAATCCAACTTATGCAGAACAACAAAAATTAAATGTTTTATTAAATATTTTTCCGGGATTAACAGTTACAACAAAATCTTTCTTAAAAGTTTTAACAGAAAGAAGTCATTTATCTTTATTACCTGAAATTAGTACGGAATATAATAAAATTCTTTCAAAAGTTAAAAATTCAACAAATGTAAAAATTGTAATTGCAAGTAGTTTACAAGAAAGCTATGGATCTTTATTATTAAAAACATTAAAAGAATTAACAAATTCAAAAGAAGTTATTTTAAGTCTATCTTACAATCCTAAACTTTTAGGTGGATTAATTGTTGAGTACGGTTCAACATCAGTAGACGCTAGTATTTTAAAGGAATTCAGTCTTTTCTTTACTGAAGTTTAATAACTTAATTATTTAAATAAAGCTTTATTTCTAAAAACTTAAAAAGTCATTCTATAACATTAACGAAAAAAAGATAATATGGTAAGTCAATTAACAAACTTTGTCCAAAATAAGTTAAACGAGTACACTGAAACAACTACAAGAACTGCCGATGTTGGTATTGTTTTACAAGTTGGAGATGGTATCGCTCGTATTTTCGGATTAGAAAATGTAGCATCAGGTGAACTTTTAGAATTCGAAGATCAAACAATTGGTATTGCTTTAAACCTTGAAACAAGCAACGTAGGTGCTGTTTTAATGGGAACTGGTCGTAATATTAAACAAGGTAGCACAGTAAGAGCTACAGGAAAAATTGCACAAGTTCAAGTAGGTCCAGACTTATTAGGAAGAGTTGTTGACGCTTTAGTTACACCAATTGACGGAAAAGGAACTATTGTATCAAACGAAACACGTTTAATCGAATCTCCAGCTCCGGGAATCATTGGAAGAGAATCTGTAGGTGAACCTTTACAAACAGGTATTGTGTCAATTGATGCAATGATCCCAATTGGTAGAGGTCAACGTGAATTAATCATTGGAGATCGTCAAACAGGAAAAACATCTATTGCTTTAGATACAATTATTAATCAAAAAACTGAAAACGTAGTTTGTGTTTATGCAGCAATTGGTCAAAAGGCATCTACAGTAGCTCAAGCTGTAACAACATTAGAAGAAAAGAACGCTTTATCTTACACAGTTATCGTAGCTGCAAATGCAAGTGATCCTGCAACATTACAATATTTAGCTCCATATACAGCAGCAACAATTGCGGAATACTTTATGTACAAAGGAAGAAGTACATTAGTAATTTATGATGATTTAACAAAACAAGCTCAAGCTTATCGTCAAATGTCATTATTACTTCGTCGTCCACCAGGTCGTGAAGCTTTCCCTGGAGATGTATTCTATTTACACTCTCGTTTATTAGAACGTGCTGCTAAATTAAGTAAAAACTTAGGAAGTGGAAGTATGACTGCTCTTCCGATTATTGAAACAGAAGCAGGTGACGTTTCAGCATATATTCCTACAAACGTTATTTCAATTACAGACGGTCAAATTTTCTTATCAAAAGATTTATTTAACTCAGGTATCAAACCTGCAATTGATGTAGGTATTTCTGTATCTCGTGTAGGATCTGCTGCTCAAATTAAAGCTATGAAACAAGTAGCTGGTAAATTAAAATTAGAATTAGCACAATTCGCAGAATTAGAAGCTTTCTCTCAATTCGCATCAGACTTAGACAAAGCTACATTAGCTCAATTAGCTCGTGGACAACGTTTAAGAGAACTTTTAAAACAACCAGCAAGTTCACCTAAATCTGTTGAAGAACAAGTAGCTATTATTTATGCAGGTACAAATGGTTATTTAGATGGTCTTGCAGTATCACAAGTAACTCAATTTGCAACAGCTTTACAAGAATATATTACAGTAAAAGATAATAGATTCTTCAACGCTGTAAAAGAATCTAAGAAATTAGAAGCAAGCTCAGAAACTCTTTTAAAAGAAGCTATCGCTAAAGTATTACAAGAAATTCAAGCAGCTTAATTTTTTAAATTTTTAAAGTTATTATTTTTTATTCTTAAAAAATAATAACTTTTTTAATTATTTTTTGTTTTCCTAGACTTTTAATTTATTCAAGCTTAGAATAGGTAATAGTCTATATCTTTTTTTACATTATTATTAAAAATGTAATAACAGTTTTATAAATCTTTATGATCACTAATTTCATTAAAACTAACACAACCTCTCAAGTAAAGACGTTATTTTCTACTAAGTTATTTTCTAGTTTAGGTTCTTATGCTCTTGAAACAGTAGAACAAATAAAAAGTGAAAAAAGAAAAAGAAATCAAGCGTATTATGCTTTAGATTATTTATTGTCTAGAATTACGTATTTTGATTTTTTCTCTGCGGATGCGTTTGAAATTGCTAAATACTCAAAATATTTTGCACAATTTTTTGAAAAACAAACTGTAACTCCTGAAATTTTATTACTTGCTTGTTTTTATTGTGATTCAAGCTTATCAGACTTTTTAAAACCATACAACAAATCTGATCTTATCAACACTTACTTTACATCTTTTTTAAATACAAAATCAGGAAATAATTTCACAACTATTTTGAATTCTTTAAAACAAGAGAATATTGTAAATAATAAAAATGTAGAGTATTCTCGTCAAGTGAATCAATGTTTTTTAAAAGCAGCGGAAATTGCAGTGACTCGTTTTAAGAATCCTGTAATTACTTCAGAATTAATATTTTTAACTTTAATAGAAGACAAAAATTCTTCCGTTGCGAAGTTAATTAAAAAAATTATTGGAAATGATATTGAACTATCTTTATTACGTTATCGATTATTTAAGCATTTACATAATCAAGAATCTAATATTAGAACAGAGGTTTCAAAAAATCAGCAATATTTTGGTTACTTGTTAAAAACTCAACTTTCTGAAAAAGAATTTGATAAATTACTAGAAAGTAAAACTATTAGTACTGGAGTTGAACTTTTTAGAAATGTTCTAATTAATCAAATTATGAAAGCTAATATTTTTGAATATCTTTTTAAAGAAATAAAACAATCCATAAAATTAACAAAAACACGTAAATATTCTTCCGACTTATAAAGATTATTTGTATAATTGGAATGGATAGGCGGGTGTAGCCAAGTGGTTACGGCAATGGGTTGTGGTTCCATTATTCGCGGGTTCGATCCCCGTCATTCGCCTTTTAATTTTATATTTTGACTCGCAGATATTTGAATGTTATTATTAGTGTAGTACTTTATAAAAAGTCGAATAGTGATTTTAGATTTTCGTAATTATGGTTAGATACACGGGTCCAAGAATAAGAATTGTTAGAAGATTAGGATTATTGCCTGGATTAACACGAAAAAATACAAAAAATAGAACAAAAACTCCAGGTCAACATGGTAAATTAATTTTTACTAAAACAAAACGTTCTTCTTTATCAGATGACTATAAAGAACGTTTATTTGAAAAGCAAAAACTTCGTTTTAATTACGGTGTTACAGAAAAACAATTAGTTTCTTACTACAAAGAAGCAAAGAGAAGAACAGGTTCAACTGGAACTCTTTTACTTGAATTGTTAGAAGCAAGATTAGATTGTGTTATTTATCGTTTAGGTTTTGCTGCTACAATTCCAGCAGCACGTCAAATTGTTAATCATGGTCATATCTTAGTTAATAACAAGATGATTAATATTCCTAGCTTTATTTGTAAAGCGGGAGATACTATTGTCATTAAAGATAAAGAAAATTCAAAAAAATTAATTACGAATAATTTTGAAACACAACAACAAAAACGTAAATTAATTCAAAGAAGAATGAAACGTGTTAATTTAACAAAATCTCGTTTTCATAGTTTACTTCCAAAACATTTAAGCATAGACACAGAAACAATGACAGCAAAATTTGTTTCACCAGTAAAACGTAAAGATGTTTTAGTTCGTATTAATGAATTAAAAGTTGTAGAATATTATTCTCGATAATTAAGACTTTATTAAATTCAAAAAGTATTATAATATAACCATTAAGGAGTTATATATTCCAAAAGACAGATTGAGGTTAAAATAAATATTTCTACTTGTTAGAAATATTTACTTAGCATTTAATATATAGAATACTTCATTAAATTAAGTTTTCTAAAAAATGTATTAAAAGTTGACAAATATTACACAAACATGAGTGATGCAACAGAAAGAACGCGTATTAAATCAGAACGTTATGAATCTGGAGTTATTCCATACAAAAAAATGGGATACTGGGATGCAGATTATACAATTAAAGAATCTGACGTTTTAACTCTTTTCCGTATTACACCACAACCAGGGGTTGACCCAATTGAAGCAGCTGCTGCTGTTGCTGGGGAATCTTCAACTGCTACTTGGACAGTTGTATGGACTGACTTATTAACTGCGTGTGACGTTTACCGTGCTAAAGCATACTTCGTTGAAGAAGTTCCAAACGCAACTAACGAATACTTCGCTTTTATTGCTTACGAATGTGACTTATTCGAAGAAGCTTCTATCGCTAACTTAACTGCTTCTATTATCGGAAACGTATTCGGATTCAAAGCTGTTAAATGTTTACGTTTAGAAGATATGCGTCTTCCTTACGCATACTTAAAAACTTTCTTAGGTCCAGCAGCTGGTGTTATTGTAGAACGTGAAAGACTTGACGTATTCGGACGTCCTTTACTTGGTGCTACAGTTAAACCTAAATTAGGTCTTTCTGGTAAAAACTACGGTCGTGTAGTTTACGAAGGGTTAAAAGGTGGTTTAGATTTCTTAAAAGATGACGAAAACATCAACTCTCAACCATTCATGAGATGGCGTGAAAGATTCTTATACGTTATGGAAGGGATCAACAAAGCTTCTGCTAAAACAGGTGCTGTTAAAGGTTCTTACTTAAACGTTACTGCTGCTACAATGGAAGAAATGTACGAACGTGCTGAATTCGCTAGAGAATTAGGTTCAATCATTATCATGATCGACTTAATCATTGGTTACACAGCTATTCAAACTATTGCTTACTGGGCTCGTAAAAATGACATGATCCTTCACTTACACCGTGCAGGTCACTCAACTTACACACGTCAAAAGAACCATGGTATTAACTTCCGTGTAATTTGTAAATGGATGCGTATGTCTGGTGTTGACCATATTCACGCTGGTACAGTTGTAGGAAAACTTGAAGGAGATCCAAACTCAGTTAAAGGATTCTACGATACTTTATTATTACCTACATTAAAAGAAAACCGTACTTTAGGTATTTTCTTCGATATGGACTGGGCATCTTTAAGAAAATGTTTACCAGTTGCTTCAGGGGGAATCCACTGTGGTCAAATGCACCAATTAACTCACTTATTAGGTGAAGACGTTGTATTACAATTCGGTGGTGGAACTATCGGTCATCCAGATGGTATCCAAGCTGGTGCTACTGCTAACCGTGTTGCTTTAGAATGTATGGTTTTAGCTAAAAACGAAGGTCGTGACTACTTAAAACAAGGTCCAGATATCTTAAAAGCAGCTGCTAAAGACTGTCGTCCGTTACAAACAGCTTTAGATTTATGGAAAGCTATTACTTTCGACTACGCTTCTACAGATACTTTAGACTTCGAATCTACACCAACTAAATCAGCTTCTTAATTAAGAGCAGATTATTCATTTAATTAAATTATTACTCAATTAATTACTAAAAACTAAAAAGGAGTTATTATGGCAAGAATTACACAAGGTTCTTTTTCAATGTTACCTGACTTAACTGATGAGCAAATCAAAAAACAAATTGAATACTCAATCAAATCTGGTTTCGCTGTAGGTATTGAATGGACTGATGATCCTCATCCTCGTAACTGTTACTGGGAACTTTGGGGATTACCACTTTTCGACGTTCCAGATTCATCTACAATCATGTATGAATTACAAGAATGTCGTAAAGCACACCCAGGAATCTATATTAAAATTAACGGATTCAACAACGCTCGTGGTATCGAAAGTACAGGTATTTCTTTCATCGTACAACGTCCAGCTTTTGAACCAGGATTCTACTTAGTTCGTCAAGAAGGAAAAGGAAGAAACATTCTTTACACAATCCAAAGTTACGCTGTACAATCAGCTGCTGAAGGAGCTCGTTACTAAGCTTATAAACTCATAAACGGATGAAATTAATTAATAATTAATTTCATCCGTTTTTTTATTTATTTACTAATCTATACAAATATAAAAATATGTGCAAAACTTTAAAAGATTTAGTTATAAATCAAAGCTCAGATTCTATTGATATTAGAGATTGTTACGTACAAACTGGAATTGAAGATATTTTAAAAACATTAGATCAAGAATTAGTTGGTTTAAAAAGCGTAAAAACTCGTATTCGTGAAATTTCTTCTGTTCTTTTATTTGACAGAATTCGTGAAATTCAAGAACTTTCAACGTTACAATCAAGTTTACATATGGCATTCACTGGAGGTTCAGGTACAGGAAAAACTTCAGTTGCACTTAAACTTGCTTTAGTTTTACGTAGTTTAGGTTACTTAACAAAAGGTCATTTAACAAATGTAACACGTGAAGATTTAGTTGGTCAATATGTTGGACATACAGCTCCAAAAACACGTGAACAATTACAAAAAGCACAAGGTGGTATTTTATTTATTGATGAAGCTCATCATTTATACAAACCTGATAATGAAAGAGATTACGGTTCAGAAGCAATTGAATTATTATTACAAGTCATGGAAAATCAAAGAGATGACCTAATTTTTATTTTCTCAGGTACAAAAAATAAAATTGAAAAATTCTTTAACTCTAACCCAGGTATTTCTTCAAGAATTGGAAATCACGTAGATTTCCCAAATTATAGTACTGATGATTTAACAAATATTACGAAATTCTTATTACATAATGATAATCGTTATAAATACACAGACGATACAGTAAAGATTTTAAAATTTTATATTGAGCAATTAGTTGATTTTCCTGCTTTTTCAAATGCACGAACAATTAAAATTTTCTTAAATCAATTATTATCTTATCAAGCAATTCGTGTTGAAAAAGCATTAACATCAAAAGGTTCAATCGATTACGAATCTTTAGTTACAATTAGAGCAGAAGATTTTGACTATTTTACAGAAGATGATTTTATCAATATTATTGGAAGTGAAAAAGTAAAATTATATAAATAATTTTGCCTCAAAAGTTTTTTTTTAACCGTAAATGTTCTAGCTAAAGCTAGAACATATTAAAAATTTTATTTATTCCATAAAAGTAAGTGTGACTATTATGCAATTTCTTTTAGCTACTCCAGAATACAATAACACTCAATCAAATACAACAAAAGTTAGAGTTCATTTAAGGAATGGTATTGCCGAAATCTTTGATCAACATCAGGATTTAATGGGTAAAGTTGATAACAATATCATTGAAGTAGAAACAAACTTCGAAAATCGAATTGAAAAAATTTTATTTGTTCTTCAAGATGGTGTATTTATTGTTTCTAATCAAGGTTTAGATGCAACAAGTGAAAATAAAGGAACTGGTGTTTATGTTTATGCAAAACGTGTTCGTGAAATTACTTCAAATATTTCATTAGATGAAGTTACTAAACAATATGAACAAAAAAAATCAGAACTTGAATTAGAAAATCAAAAATTAACAGGTAACGAAACTGAAGATAAAGTTATAAACTCTAAGATTTTCGTATTAAAAGACGAAACAGAATTTCTTAAGAAAGTTTTTTTAGTTGTTAAAGATTTAAAATCTTAAATTCTTTTAAAAAGATTAATCTATTCTAGATTATGTTAAATCTTGACGAAACATTATTGATTAACAATTCCTATTCAGTACAACGTGATTTTTACATACGCGCAATTGCGTATGCCTGTCCAATTGTAGTATTTGTGGATATTGTAAGAGGTCAAATTTCAGAAGTTAATTTGTTACAACTTGTACCTGGTTTATATCTTGTTCTTCTTTTTATTTCTTTTCTTTTTTTAGTTTATTTCTCTAATCTTTGGCTTTTAGTTCCATTTAAATTAGACAATGACAAATCATTAGGTACAAAGACAATAAATAGAACTTCACGTTATGTAATAGCTAAAACAAGTTTATCTTTATTTTTAATAGGTTTAGTTGTTACTCTAAATACAGTAATTCCATTAAGTTTAGATTCTTTTAATTCTTATGGTGAACGTAGCTTAGAAAACATATGGTCTTTTGAAGATGTAATTGGATTGGAAATAACTTTGTTAATTATTCTTATTGTTTTATGTCAGATCCCAATTGTAGTTGTTTCAATTTATAATAATGAGAAGGATGCAAATCTTTTTCCTGAAGTTTGGAGAATTTTAAGTTTAATTATTTTTATTCTTTCAGGAATTTTGACACCAACAATTGATGGTTATACTCAGTTAGCTTTTTCTGCTTCTGCAGTTTCGTTATATTTAATAATAATTAGTCTAATCGAAAAAAGAGTTAATACTAAATACAGTACAACATTATCCTTAGGATCTTAATAAAAATTCACTACTATAGAGATTAAAAAATTTCCGTTTTAGTACAGTTAAATTGTCGTTACTAGATTTTAAATTTAAATATTATTCAAATATGATTAAAAAACTACAAAGTCAAAATATTACGTTCTCAATCGTAACAATTCTTTCAAGTTTAATTTTCTTATTCCCTCAGAATTCATTAGCTTTCCCTATTTATGCTCAACAAGCTTATGAAAATCCAAGAGAAGCAAATGGAAGAATTGTTTGTGCAAATTGTCACTTAGCTCAAAAACCTACTGAAATTGAAAGTCCTTCTGCAGTTTTACCAGACAGCGTCTTTGAAGCTGTTATCAAAATTCCATATGATACAACACAAAAACAAGTGTTAGGAAATGGTCAAAAAGGTGGCTTAAATGTTGGTGCAGTAGTAATTTTACCTGATGGCTTTAAATTAGCTCCAAAAGCTCGTTTAGACGAAGAATTAAAGGCAAAAACAAAAGGAGTTTATATTACTCCATATAGTCCAACAAAAGAAAACATTTTAGTTGTAGGTCCAATGCCAGGTGAAAAAAATCAAGAAATTATTTTCCCTTTACTTTCTCCTGATCCTGCTAAAGATAAAAATATTTTCTTCGTAAAATATCCAATCTATGCTGGTGGAAATAGAGGACGTGGTCAAGTTTATCCAACTGGGGAAAAGACAAATAATAATCTTTTCACTGCAGCTGCTTCTGGAAAAATTAATGAAATTAAATTAACAGATAAAAACTTTGAAATTTCGATTACTACCTCTACTGGAGAAACAAAAACTCAAACCGTGCCTAAAGAATTAGAATTAATTGTAAAAGCAAATCAAGTTGTTCAACAAGATCAAGCAATTACGTTAAATCCAAATGTAGGTGGTTTTGGACAAGGTGAAACAGAAATTGTATTACAAGATGCTGCTCGTATTTACGGATACTTAGCATTCTGTGTCTCTGTTATTATTACTCAATCAATGTTTGTTTTTAAGAAAAAACAATTCGAAAAAGTTCAAATTGCAGAATTAGATTTCTAATAAAAAAAGTATACGTAAACTTTAATTACGTATACTTCAAATTTATTAATTAATTTCAAATATATTAAAAAATAATTTTATACTTTCTAACAGTTATAAAATAACTAAAAAAGGTAAAATTGAAGACTAATTTTTATAGCTTTTATGAAAAAAACACTATCAATTACTGTATATAATGAATCAGGCGTTTTAACACGAATTTCTACTGTTTTTTCAAGTAGAGGTTTTAATATTGACAGTATTGCAGTTGGACCAACGGAGAACAATGGTATTTCAAAAATTATTATTGTTTTACCTGGTGATAATCAAACTATTGAACAAATTACAAAACAATTAAATAAATTAATTCAAGTAATTGAAGTTAAAGATATAACAACAAGACCATGCGTCGAACGTGAGTTAATGTTAGTTAAAGTTTTAGCATCGCCTTCAACTCGTTCACAAATTCTTGAAATTGTTCAAATTTTTCGCTCAAAAGTAGTCGATTTGTCTGACACTTCAATTACTATTGAAGTCACAGGTGATCCTGGAAAAATTCTAACAATTTTACAGTTATTAAGACCATATACGATTTCTGAAATTGTTCGTAGTGGAAAAATATCTTTGGAACGTGAATTAGGAATTAATAGCGAATTATTAAAAAATATTTAAAATATTGGGGACGGAGGGACTTGAACCCTCACGACCAAATTAGTCAACAGATTTTAAGTCTGTTGTGTCTACCATTCCACCACGTCCCCGAAGAAGACGGTACCCAGATTTGAACTGGGGAATGAAGGATTTGCAATCCAAAGCCTTACCACTTGGCTATACCGTCTTCAATTTATATATAATTATATTATGAAATTATTTTGAATAACACAAATAATTAAATTCTTACTTATAATAATGTTGTAGATTTATCTTACAAATTGTTGTTTAAAAGTTTTTCTTTTAACAATTTTTGTTATTTAAAAAATTATTTTTTACTATTAAAACTTTAAGAACATTATGGTTGCAACGACACAAAAAAATATTAAAAACAAAGAAGAATTTAAAGAAACTTTATTAACACCTCGCTTTTATACAACAGATTTTAAAGAAATGTCTGAACTTGACATTAGCTCAAATGAAGCAGAAGTTAGAGCAATTGTAGAAGAGTTTCGAATTGATTACAATCGTGATCATTTCATTCGCGATAAAGAATTTTCTAATACTTGGGAATTTTTTGATGAAAAAACACGTAATATTTTTATTGAATTTTTAGAACGTTCTTGTACAGCTGAATTTTCTGGTTTTTTACTTTACAAAGAAATTTCTAGAAATTTAAAGAAACAAAATCCTTTGTTAGCTGAAGGTTTTTCTTTTATGTCACGTGATGAAGCTAGACACGCTGGATTCTTAAACAAAGCAATGAGTGATTTCAATGTGTCTTTAGATTTAGGTTTTTTAACAAAAACACGTAAATACACATTTTTTGCTCCGAAATTTATTTTTTATGCCACATATTTATCTGAAAAAATTGGATACTGGCGTTATATTACAATTTATCGCCATTTAGAAAAGAATCCGAACTTCCGTGTTTACCCTATTTTTAGATTCTTTGAAAGTTGGTGTCAAGATGAAAATAGACATGGTGATTTCTTTGCTGCTATTTTAAAATCACAAAAGCATTTATTAAATACTTTTGAATCAAAACTTTGGTGTAAATTTTTCTTATTATCTGTTTATGTAACTATGTATTTAAACGATCTTCAAAGAAATGAATTTTATGCTACGATTGGTTTAGATGCTAAACAATTCGATAAACATGTAATTATTAAAACAAATCAAAGTGCAGGAACATTATTCCCTGTAATTTATGATGTTGAAAATCCAGATTTCTTTAATTTATTAGATGTATGCGCCGATGCAAATCAAGACTTAATTGATATTGAAAAACAAGAAGGATCAGGAGTCACTAAATTAATTCAAAAAATTCCTTCTTATTTCAAAATGATTTCAAGTATCGTGCAATTGTATTTATTACCAGTAATTGAAATGAAATATAATTGGACAGAAGAAAGCTACAAAGTAATTTAATTTTTTTAAATTACTTTACTATTTCTTGAATCCATTATAAAATTAGATTTGTAAGTACAAAAAAACAAAAAAAATGAAGTTAAAAACTCGCAAATCTGCTGCAAAAAGAGTAAAAGTTAAAAAGAATTGTCTTTGTAGAAAAAAAGCGTACAAAGGTCACTTATTAAGAAGAAAAAATTCTAAAAGATTACGTCGTCTTTCAGAAGCGAGTACTGTTCATTCTTCTGATTATGGTACTTTTTCACGTATGTTACTTTATGTTTAAAGTACATTAAAATTTATAAAGAAAATATTAAAAGTTAAAAAAAATAATGGTTAGAGTAAGACGCGGTAATGTTGCTGCGAAAAGACGTAAAAAAGTATTAAATTTAGCTAGTGGATACACTGGTTCAAATTCTCGTTTATCAACAATGGCTGGGGAACAACTTGTTCAAAGTTTAAACTTTGCTTATATTGGTAGAAGATTAAAGAAACGTAATTTTAGACGTATCTGGATTTATCGTATTAATGCAGCGAGTCGCGCTCGTCTGAATGTATATTCAAAATTTATTGGGGCTTTAAGAAATTTAAATGTCTTTTTAGATCGTAAAATGTTATCTTATATCGCTTTTAGTGATCTTGCGTCTTTTAACTTAATTGAACGTGAGTCAAGAAAATCTTTATTATTTAAATCATAAGAATAAATTTTGACAAAATTTTGAAATATCGTGTATACTTATGAGAAATCTATAGTGTACACACTTGCTGGTATAGCTCAATTGGTAGAGCGCCTGACTTGTAATCAGGAGGTTAAGAGTTCAATTCTCTTTACTAGCTATTAAAAATTAATCATATAAAAAATTTAGGTTGAAATATAAGGGTTTCTTGAATTATAATAATATTAAAGTAGAATATTTAGTATATTCAAATAACAATAAATAACAACCATATTTTAAACACTTCTATGGAAACATTATTATTAAGCAAATTGCCTGGTGTTTTTGCTGTATTTGGACCTCTTGCAGACGTAATGCCAGTAATTCCAGTATTATTCTTTTTATTAGCATTTGTTTGGCAAGCTAGCGTAGGATTTAGATAAACTATAAAAAAATGTAATTATTGGTAATTAAAATGGTAGAACCTCTTTTAACTGGTATTGTATTAGGATTAATTGTAACAACATTATCTGGTCTTTTTGTTGCAGCTTACTTACAATTCAAACGCGGTAATGAACTTGCGATTTAATTTATTAAAATATTTAATAAAGTAATTATTAGATTTAACTCTAATAATTACCAACTTGCTTTCGTAACTCCAGGTAAAAAACAATCGTGAGCTAATTCACGAACTGCATTTCGACATAATCCAAAGAATCTAAAAAATCCTCTCGGACGGCCTGTTTTCCAACAACGATTTCTTACTCGAATTGGAGAGCTATTTCGAGGTAACTTTTGTAACTTTTCATTAATCTCAAAAATTTGTTCTAATGAAGTTGCTGTTTTTAATTGATTTAAAATACCTTTACGTTTTTCAGAATATTTTAAAACTAGCTTTTTACGTTTTAATTCACGTTCAAGCATACTTTTTTTTGCCATATTGTTTTTATAAAAAATTTTATTTTCCTATAAAAACAATATAACAAAGATAATTAAATTAACCAAATTTTCCTAATGTTGAAGCAATAACAAACGGTGCATACGTGAAAATATACCCAATTGTAAAATGTGCTAACCCAACTAAACGAGCTTGAACAATTGATAATGCAACTGGTTTATCTTTCCAACGAATTAAATTTGCTAATGGTGTACGCTCATGAGCCCAAACAATAGTCTCAATTAACTCTTGCCAGTATCCACGCCAAGAAATTAAGAACATAAATCCTGTAGCCCAAACTAAATGTCCAAATAAGAACATCCAAGCCCATACAGATAAGTTATTCATTCCTAATGGAGTGTAACCATTGATTAATGGAGAAGAGTTTAACCATAAATAATCACGTAACCATCCCATAATGTAATTAGATGATTCATCAAATTGTGCAGGATTTCCTAACCATACTGTAATATGTTTCCAATGCCAGTAGAAAGTTGTCCAACCAATTGTATTTAACATCCAGAACATTGATAAGTAGAATGCATCCCATGCAGAGATATCACATGTACCACCACGTCCAGGACCATCACAAGGGAAACTATAACCAAAATCTTTTTTATCTGGCATTAATTTTGATCCACGTGCATCTAAAGCACCTTTAACAAGAATTAATGTAGTTGTATGTAATCCTAAAGCAATTGCGTGGTGAACTAAGAAATCTCCAGGGCCAATTGTTAAGAATAAAGAATTTTTGTTACTATTAATAGCTTCTAACCAGTTAGGTAACCATAATTGTTGACTTGCAACAGTTGCAGGACTTGCAGATGAAGATAATAATGTATCAAAACCGTAAATCGTTTTTCCAGAAGCAGCTTGAATCCATTGTGCAAAAACTGGTTCAACTAAAATTTGTTTTTCTGGTTGACCAAATGCTACAACAACATCATTATGAACATATAATCCTAAAGTGTGGAATCCTAAGAAAAGAGAAACCCAGCTTAAGTGAGAAATAATAGCTTCTTTATGATCTAACATTCTTGCAAGTACATTATCTTTATTTGTTTCAGGATCATAATCACGTACGAAGAAAATTGCACCATGTGCAAATGCTCCTACCATTAAGAATCCAGCAATATATTGATGATGTGTATAAAGTGCAGCTTCTGTAGCATAATCACGAGATAAGAATGCATAAGGATTTAAAGCATAAATGTGTTGTGCAACTAAAGATGTTGTAACACCTAAAGCAGCTAATGCTAATCCTAATTGCATATGTAAAGAGTTAGTAATTGTTTCATATAATCCAATATGACCTTTTCCTAATCTTCCTCCTGGTGGACGATGAGCTTCTAAAATTTCTTTCATTCCATGACCAATACCGAAATTAGTACGATACATGTGTCCCGCAATGATAAATAATACTGCAATCGCTAAATGGTGATGAGCAATATCTGTTAACCATAACGATTGAGTTTGAGGATGGAATCCTCCTTTGAATGTTAAAATTGCAGTTCCAGCACCACTTAATGTGTTGTAAACATGTTCAGCTGTGTCTGGATTTTCAGCATAAGCACTCCAATTTCCTGCGAAGAATGGAGTTAATCCTGCTGGGTGAGGTAATGTTGTTAAGAAATTATCCCAACCTACATGAATTCCTCTTGATTCTGGAATAGCAACATGAACTAAATGTCCTGTCCAAGCTAATGAACTAAATCCAAATAAACCTGAAAGATGATGATTTAATCTTGATTCATTATTTTTAAACCATGCAATACTTGGTTTAAATTGTGGTTGAAGATGTAACCATCCTGCTTGTAAAAATAATAATGCAACAACTAATAAGAAAACAGAAGCAACATATAAATCTTGATTTGTTCTCATACCAATTGTATACCACCATTGATATACTCCAGATAAAGCAATATTTACTGGGTAAATTACTCCACCTCTTGTAAATGCTTTTAATGCTGATTCACCAAAATGAGGGTCCCAAATCCCATGAGCAATTGGTTTTACTTTAAGTGGATTTAAAATCCATTGTTCAAAGTTTCCTTGCCATGCTACGTGGAATAAGTTACCTGCTGTCCAAAGAAAAATAATTGCAAGGTGACCAAAATGTGAAGCAAATATCTTTTGATATAATGCTTCTTCAGAAACATCATCATGACTTTCAAGGTCATGTGCTGTTGCAATGCTATACCATATACGACGTGTAGTCGGGTCTTCACTTAAAACCTGACTAAACTTAGGGAATCTTGTTGCCATTGATAAAACTCCTTACGTTCTAAATTTATATATTTAATTATTTATTTTTTTTTATTCTTTTTTAAGTCTTGACGTTTAATCTTAACTTACAGAAATAATTCTAGCTAAGAAGAATGCCCAAGTTGTTCCGATTCCACCTAATAAATAGTGAGCTAATCCTACAGCTCTTCCTTGTGTAATACTTAATGCACGAGGTTGAATTGATGGAGCAACTTTTAATTTATTATGTGCCCAAACAATAGATTCGATTAATTCTTGCCAGTAACCACGACCACTAAATAAGAACATTAAACTAAATGCCCAGATGAAGTGAGCACCTAAGAAAATTAAACCATATGCTGATAAAGCAGATCCATACGATTGAATTACTTGAGAAGCTTGTGACCATAAGAAGTCTCTTAGCCATCCGTTGATTGTTAACGCACTTTGTGCAAAGTTACCACCTGTAATATGAGAGATAGCACCTTGTGGAGTTACTGATCCCCAAATATCAGATTGCATCTTCCAGCTAAAGTGGAAAATAACAACAGAGATTGAGTTATACATCCAGAATAAACCTAAGAATACGTGATCCCATCCAGAAACTTGACATGTACCACCACGTCCAGGACCGTCACATGGGAATCTGAATCCTAAATTTGATTTGTCTGGAATTAAACGAGAGTTTCTAGCAAATAGAACACCTTTTAATAAAATTAATACTGTTACATGGATTGTAAAAGCATGAATATGGTGAACCATAAAATCAGCTGTTCCTAATTTCATTGGAACTAAAGCAATTTTAGAACCTAAAATTACTGGATCACCACCAAAAATGTAACTTGCTGTTGCTAGTGCATTTGGAGAAGTTGTTCCAGGAGCAGATGTATGTAAACTTTGAATCCATTGAGCAAAAATAGGTTGTAAACTAATAGCTTTATCTGAGAACATATCTTGAGGTCTTCCTAAAGCTTGCATCGTATCATTATGAATATAGAAACCGAAGCTATGGAATCCTAAGAAAATACAAACCCAATTTAAATGAGAAATAATTGCATCACGATGACGAATTACTCGATCTAACAAGTTATTGTAATTTAATGTAGCGTCATAATCACGAACCATAAAAATTGATCCATGAGCAGCACCACCAACAATACAAAAAGCACCGATCCACATATGATGTGTGAATAATGATAATTGTGTTGGGTAATCAATTGCAATGTATGGATATGGAGGCATAGCATACATGTGATGAGCAATAATGATTGTTAAAGATCCTAAAGTAGCTAAGTTGATAGCTAATTGAGCATGCCAAGAAGTTGTAAGAACTTCGTAAAGACCTTTATGACCACTTCCTGTAAATGGACCTTTATGAGCTTCTAAAATTTCTTTAAGACTATGTCCAATACCAAAGTTAGTACGGTACATATGTCCTGCAACAATGAATAAAACAGCAATTGCTAAATGATGATGAGCAACATCTGTTAACCATAAACTTGCAGTAGTAGGATTTAATCCACCTTTGAATGTTAAAATATCAGAATATTTAGACCAATCAAGACTAAAGAATGGAGCTAAACCTTCTTTAAAACTTGGGTATAAAGTACCAATAAATTCACGGTTGATTAAAAGTTCGTGAGGATTTGGTAAATCTTTTGGATCCATTCCTGAATCTAATAATTTATTAATTGGATTTCCAATATGAATCTGATGACCAGACCAAGATAAAGAACCTAATCCTAACAATACAGAAAGATGATGATTTAACATTGATTCTGCATTCTGGAACCATTCTAATTTTGGTGCTGCTTTATGATAATGGAACCATCCAGCAAATAACATTAATCCAGACATGGCAAGACTTCCTAAAGCAATACAGTAAAGTTGTTGTTGAGTTGTAACACCTTCTGCACGCCAAATTTGGAAGAATCCTGATGTAATTTGGATACCTTGGAAATTTCCACCAACGTCAGCGTTTAAAATTTCTTGTCCAACGATTGGGTAAACAGATTGAGCACTAGGTTTAATCTGTAAAGGATTAAGTAACCAAGCTGTATAGTTTGAGAAGTAGGCACCATGGAAATGCATTCCACCTAGCCATAAGAAAATAATTGCAAGTTGTCCAAAGTGAGCACTAAAAATTTTTCTTGAAACGTCTTCTAATGATTTTGTTTGAAGATCAAAATCATGAGCATCAGCGTGTAAGTTCCAAATCCAAGTCGTTGTTTTTGGTCCTTTTGCTAAAGTTCTTGAGAAATGACCTGGTTTAGCCCATTTTTCAAAACTTGTTTCAACTACATCTAAATCAACAAGTACTTGTGCCTTTTTGAATTTAGCTGCTTGTTCTTGTGGAGTTGTAATCATATGTAAAACTACTCTAAAATTACTAATTAACTATTTCACCACACATCGGGTTCACGTTTGATGCGAGGTATTATACAACATTTATTATAAGCAAATTTTATTTAGAATAACAATAAGTTTTTTTCTTGTATTCTCTATTGATAAAATTACCGATTCGATGTAACATCTTGTTTGTGGACAGTTGCCCGAGTGGTTAAAGGGGATGGATTGTAAATCCATTAGCTTTTGTTTACATAGGTTCAAATCCTATACTGTCCATTTTTCAATTTTTAGTAAAAACTATTAATTGTTTCTTATAATTAATTTCAGAAACTTTGTTATAATATTATTTTAAGTGTTATACAGATCTAACTTTTTTATAATTTTTGTTAAGATTTTCTCATTTGTTTCTAGAATTTCTTTTCGTTTGTAATAAAAAATTATTAAAATTTCTAATATATTTATAAAATTATGACTCTAAAAAATACTTGTTTAAGAACAGGTGCATATGTTTTAATAGATAGTCTAATTCAGAATGGAGTTGAACACATCTTTGGATATCCTGGAGGTGCTATTTTACCAATTTATGATGAATTATATTATTGGGAAAAGGCTAATCTAATAAAACACATTTTAGTCCGACATGAACAAAGCGCAGCTCATGCTGCTGACGCTTATGCGCGTGCCACAAGTAAGGTAGGTGTTTGTTTTGCTACCTCTGGTCCTGGATCAACAAACTTAGTAACTGGTATTGCCAATGCTAGAATGGATTCGATTCCTTTAGTTATTATTACTGGTCAAGTTGGTCGAACATTTATCGGTACGGATGCTTTCCAAGAAACTGATATTTTTGGAATTACATTACCTATTGTGAAACACTCTTACACAGTTCGTGATACAAGCTTACTACCAAAAATTCTTGCTGAAGCTTTTTTCCTTGCTCAAAATGGACGTCCCGGACCCGTTTTAATCGATATACCAAAAGATGTAGGACTTGAAGAAACGGAATCTTATACTTACCCTAAAGTAACTGATTTAATTGATAAAGTTAATTATAGAAATGAACATACGACTAATAAGTTAATCATGGCTCGAATGATTGAATTTTTTACTCAATCTTATCAACCTCTTTTCTATTTAGGTGGTGGAGTTATAAGAGCTAATGCTTTTAAAATTATTCAACAATTTTCAAAAATTTTTCAAATTCCAGTTACAACAACTTTAATGGGGAAAAGTTGTTATAACGAAATGGATCATTTAGGATTAGGAATGTTAGGGATGCATGGAACGGCATATGCTAATTTTGCAGTTAGTGAATGTGATTTATTATTAGCTATTGGAGCTCGTTTTGATGATCGAGTTACTGGAAAATTAGAAGAATTTGCTTGTGATGCGGAAGTTATTCATGTTGATATTGATCCTGCGGAAATTTCAAAAAATCGATGTCCACAATTAGCGATTGTTGGAGATGTTCGTAAAACGTTTTTACAAGCATTAAAAACAATTAGAACTAAAAATATTTTAGTCGATTCTAATCAGACAAAATCTTGGTTAAAACGCATTTATAAATGGAAAAAGTCTTATCCGTTAATTGCTACCAATTATAAATCGGCAACCTTATCACCTCAAGAAACAATTTCTTTAGTTGGTAGTTTTAATAAGAATGCTTATTTCACAACTGATGTTGGTCAACATCAAATGTGGTCAGCTCAACTAATTAATTGTCAACCTAAAAAATGGATTTCTAGTTCTGGCTTAGGAACTATGGGATTTGGTTTACCGTCAGCTATTGGAGCAAAAGTAGCTAATCCAGATCAAAACGTTATTTGTATTAGTGGGGATTCTAGTTTTCAAATGAGTATTCAAGAATTGGCAACTATTTCACAATATCAGTTAGCTATCCATATGGTAGTTGTAAATAATGGTTGGCAAGGTATGGTTCGTCAATGGCAAGAATCTTTTTATGGAAATAGATTTTCAAATTCTTACATGAGAAATGGAATGCCTAATTTTTCAGCTGTAGCTGAAGCTTATTCAATTCAAGGTTGTCGTGTTACCGATATTAGTGATTTAACAACTGTCATTAAAAATCCTCAATTGGCAAATCAACCACTTTTAGTGGAGGTAAATGTTATTGAAAATGAAAATTGTTATCCAATGGTTGCACCTGGGCGAAGTAATTCACAGATGCTGGGACTTGAAAAACAAACACAAAAACAAGTACAAGTATAAAACAACAAAGCACACCTATAATGTAAAAATAAACCTATTTTTACATTATAAACCAA
>Ga0209550_10001379_pt1 | contig 23202 bp, 19 predicted proteins | sample LauGreSuBDMM15SN_2_FD_187567 | JGI IMG/M metagenome (GOLD analysis project Ga0209550, IMG submission 187567) | Freshwater lake microbial communities from Lake Michigan, USA - Su13.BD.MM15.SN (SPAdes) (version 5) | ecosystem: Environmental > Aquatic > Freshwater > Lake | place: Lake Michigan... | reverse complement strand
AACCAAAAGGTGGTGGATTATTCTATGATGCCTCTTTTATTACCCAGTCTATCAAAAATAAATATAGAATTTCAAGAGTAAAAACTCCATCCACATCAATTTCGTATCGTCTGAGATTAAGTCTTTAGTTGCAAAGCCTTGAATGCTATTTTTATTAATGCTATTTTTATTCAAGAAAGTCCAAAATAATCGATTGGTGTTATTGAGTAAAATTTAGCATCCCTTCATTTTACAAAAATACTCGAAACGATCTCGGTGTAATCACTCTCCCCTTGCGGGAGAGTCGCTTAAGCCAACTTGTTGGCGATGCGGTGAGGGGTCAGAAGAGTGTCAATAATTAAAAAAGGTACCAGGTTGCTTTTTTTCTCGAAACGATTTCGGTGTATTCACTCTCCCCTTGCGGGAGAGTCGCTTAAGCCAACTTGTTGGCGATGCGGGTTATTTGCGAAAAAAAATAGCTTGGATAAAAGTAACCTGGTGCCTTTTTCTCTGAGCTAAACATTAAAATCATCATTTACTTAAAAGAAAATCAAGAAATCGTCTTTTTTGTAAAATTTATACATCGACTCAAAATCCTTGATTATCGACACTTTTCTGACCCCTCTCCGCATCGCCAACAAGTTGGCTTAAGCGACTCTCCCGAAAAGCGGGAGAGTGATGACCCCGTAAGCTTGACGAGTTTTTTTTAAATTGGAGAAATAAAAGTAACCTGGTACCTTTTTCTTATTACAATAATAAACGAATTCATCATACGCTTAAAATGCCACCAGGATTTATTTACAAAGATTCAGCCAAGAAGATTTTTAAAAATAAAACACTTTTGAATCTCGATGCAAAATTAAATTGATTACTAGAAATTAAAAATTAAAAAATTAATAATAAATAATTAAGAAGAAAGTTTTTGTTTAAAAAAATGGGATAACTTATAGTTTTTTAATTGTTTTAAAAAATTTACAATAATTAAAGGGGTAAAATGACAAAAAACACATTACTTTTTAATAAAACTTTAGAAAAACTCCGCACTAATGATCCGAGTCTAACATATCTTAATCTTCTAGGTCAAAAAATTACACTAACAGGTGGAGGAATTCAAGCGCTAGCAGAAGAACTTAAAGCAAACAAAACTCTAAAAAGCCTTGATCTCAGTAATACCGGTATCGATGCTAATGGAGCTGAATTAATAGCAATAGCACTTAAAACAAACACGACTCTAACAAGACTTGATCTTAGTAATAACGATATAGGAGATGTTGGAGCTATAGCCATAGTAAAAGCACTTAAAACAAACACGACTCTAACAGAACTTGGTATTCATAAAAACCATATCGGAGATGTTGGAGCTATGGCAATAGCGCAAGAACTTAAAAGCATAGCTTTAAAAATGCTTGATATCGGACTTAATAGCAAAATCACAAAAAAAGGGCTTGATGCATTAATGAATGTAGAAAATACAACCACAACTCTAACTTATAATTCACCACCACCACCATCAGGATTAGGAACAAATTCTATTTATGTAGGTCTAGAACATTATTCACTCCCAGTAGGAATAACAGATGACTTTGAGTATATCGAAGCCGGTACTATAGGATATACCATTTTGGCTCCCAAAGGAGCTACTTCAGATAAAGTAATTTTTTTATCAGGAGTTACATTCATAGCAAAATTAATTCGGGAAAACACAATAAAAACCCTTGATCTTAGTGATAAGTATATCGGAGATCAAGGAGCTGAAGTCCTAGCAGATGCAATTAAGAAAAACACAAGTCTAATAAAACTTAATCTTAGTAACAACAATATCGGAGATCTAGGAGCTGGAGTCCTAGCAGATGCAATTAAGGAAAACAGAACTCTAAGAGACATTAATCTCAGTGAAAACAATATCGGAGATCAAGGAGCTGGAGTCCTAGCAGATGCAATTAAGGAAAACAGAACTCTAAGAGACATTAATCTCAGTGAAAACAATATCGGAGATCAAGGAGTTAAAGTCCTATTAAATGAAAATAGGAATGGTCTATTAAGCATCAATCTTAATAATAACAGAGGTTTGTCTCTTGCAGAAATGGGGTTCGGAGGATTCGGAGGGTTCGGAGGATTCGGAGGATTCGGAGGATTCGGAGGGTTCGGAGGATTTGGAGGATCCGCTGAGGGGGGATCCGCCATTCAATCAGGAAGATCTCGCCCTACTACTGGAGGAAGGAGTCTTGGAGGATTAGGAAACGAAGCCTCAACAAGATTTGGAGGATCCGCTGAGGGATCCGCCATTCAAGCATTAGGAAAGCGCCCCCATAATGAAGGATTAGGAAACGAAGCCTCAACAAGATTTGGAGGATCCGCAGAAGGGGAATTCAAATTGAAATTCACAAGAAGGAAGCTTAAGCCTAACACAATTGTGCCTCCAAGTGGGGGTCCCGCAGGAGGGGGATTCGCAAATGTGGCTCCAGGCGGGGCTCCCCCAGTAGGGACAAGAGAGAAGCTTAAGCCTTCCACAGATGTGGCTCCTTGGGAAGTCAAAAGACAGAAGCTTAAGGCCATCGGAACAGGGGGGCGCGCAGATGTGACTCAAAGTGGGGGTCCCGCGAGATATGACTTGAGGATGACGAGTGCTAGACAAGAAGGTAACGCAAGACGGGATGAAGAACTAGCCAAAGACCCTAGCAAAAAACCTTCCTCTGATAAAAGATCAAGAGGATTTGGAGGATCCGCCAGTCAAGCATCAGGAAAGCGCCCCCATAATGTAGATAATGAAGCCGTAAAAACTCTTTTGAGTTTAAGAAATCAAATAGACGTTCCCGAAGGAGGGAATGTAAGTAAAGGGGAAGCCCCCGTTCCTACTAATATAGAAAGTGAAGTCGCAAAATTTCTTGCGGATTTGACTAATCCGAAACCCAATTCTAGTCCTAAGAAGCCTGAGAATCATGAGAATGATAAGAAACCTAAAGAAAGAGATAATGGGGGGAGAGGGAAATAATTTCTTATCAATTTAAGTGTTATATTATTTTAAAAGCTCCTCTTAAATTGGCACGGAATTGTTGACGCACTATCAAAATTCTCCAAGCGCGAGCTATGAATCAGACATTTGTAAAAGCTTATTATCATTTTGTGAATATGTTAAATTCATCCAAAGATAATCAATTAGATTTTATGATTCAGCTTTTAAATAGATTTAATGATATAGTAAATTTTTAGCTAGAGAATATCATGATGGGGGCGATAATACATTTTATCGATTAAAAAATATTACATTGGTTGCAAGTATAATCTAAATTTATTTTTGATTGTTAATAAATATTTAGTTAAGAATAAATATAGAAGTATAAATGCTTACGCCCCTAAATTTTAATAAAACTCGTAAAACCTTCGGGTTCTAGCTCTCTCTCCCCTTGAGGGTTATTTGCGTTAAAAAAATAGCCTAAATGGCTATTTTTAGCAAATTACGGGATAATGAGCGAAGCGAAGCAATCCCTGGCGTGAATCTTTTTCGAAGAAAAAGATGAAACATTTATCCACAAAGAAATTCTAAAAATGGCAATTTCTTGGTTTAACTTTTAAACCACAAATTTATAAATTTTTTAAACCAAAACCCCCTCACCCTAGCCCTCTCCCCACTTGTGGGGAGAGGGGATGACGGCGACGATTTTTTTCAAAAAGTAAATTAAAAAACTCTCTCCAATATTTCATTTTGGAATAAAAAAAATCGATCTAATTTCCTCTTCAATTTTGCATTTATTATAATAAATTTATCCATCGAATCCCCTTTCCCCACTAGTGGGGAGAGGGTTAGGGTGAGGGGCTTTTAGTTTAAATCAAAATCAAGAAATCGTCTTTTTTGAAATTATTTTCTTTAACTTTTTTTTAACCCCAAGCCCCTTGAAGCTTTTAATTTTCGACCCCCCCCCACGGCTAAAAGTTTTAACTACCGAAAAAAACATTTTAGCCCGTAATTTGCTAAAAATAGCCGTTTAGTCTATTTTTTTACGCAAATAACCCTCAAGGGGGAGCTATGGCACCGTAAGCCTTGTGATGCGCTGATAATCAATTGAATGTCAATCCGTTTCTTGCTCTTGCGTTGATGCTATGGTAAAAATTACTGATTTCATTTTTTTGTTAAAATTTCGATTAATTTATTACCACTATTAGTTATAGTATATGGCTGATTCAAATGCCTTATTACGCCATCAACATAATCTTTAAGTATATCAAAATCCTTTTGAACCCCCGACTCCATAAACCGTCTCCCCAGATTGGGAGGGAAAGAGCTATTTATAAGAATTCTTTGCAAAAATCCACAACTATACAACCTATCTTTATTTAGATCGAAGTTAAACCGCGTATCATTATGGTGGTAAAGAATATAATTCAAATCAGTAATAAATATATTCTGTAAAATGTTGGTTATTTCAATAAACTCATTTGTATTAATTTCTTTTTTTAACCAAGCAATCCAAACCTTCCCATAATAATAACACTTATCAAAAGCAGAAAAACTATCCATAACCAATAAGAAATTTTCACCAACCTTTTGCCAATCTTCTCGTTCTTCGGTTTTACTTATAAAATCATCTACTTCAATTTTGTTTTCTTCAAATGCCCTCCAAAACTTTCCAAATTTAGAGATATAGGCTCTGTCCCTAATACTTAATATGGATTTTCTTGAGCCAAGAATAAATCCACTTGCACCCGTCGGATCTAAAGCAGAAGCGGCACTTAGCAAATTATCGACTACACTACTATTTCCATCCACTTTACGACTTGTCATAACTCATTATATTTTTATTCATTATTAAACCTCTCTCGACATAACCTCAAAAACTTTATTTACCAAATTTTCGTTAATCATTTGAGACATTATAAATTTATATTTTGGATTATTCTTTAGTTTTTTCATCTTTTTTAAATGCTCTATGTCCAACTCCTCAATTATTTGATCTTGTCTAAACTCAAAAAAGTTACCAGGTTACTTTTTTTAGCATCTATTCATTTTACAAAAATACTCTCAACGCTTTCGGTGTTATGGCTCTCCCGCTTTACGGGAGAGCAGATTCTAGGAACTTAACGGTAGTTAAGTTTCTAGAATCGTGAGGGGTCAGAAAAGCGTCGATAATCAGCGATCTAAAACCAAAATAAAAACTTCCAAAAAATATTTTTTAAATTTTTCCCTTGGATCGACAGAGTTGATTATCTTGGAATTTTTGACCCCTCACGGCTCCAAAATCGCAACTTCCGTTGCGATTTTATCGCCCCTCTTCGCTAAAAATAGCCGTTTAGGCTATTTTTTAAACGCGAAGAGCCCGTAGGCGTTTCAAGGTTTATAAAATCTTATCGCAGATACGGAGATTTACTTGCCTTCGAAACGATTCAATATTTTACTAAATTTGCGTTAGCAAATTTAAAATAGTAAAATTGCATAAAACTACTTGAAATGCAAGTAATTATATTTATAGTTGCTACAAATCAATTTTAAACATATTATGAGCATTACTAATTTCAAATCAGGCAATTTGATTCAGCGCTATCAATATAAAAGCTTTGAGCCATCGAAGGTCAATACCGAGTGGCTTATTGATAATGCAGAACTTCAACTGTTGCTAAGTCAGGCAGATATTAAGCTCGGAGAATTAAATGCTTTTTCGCAGTTAATTCCCGATGTCGATTTCTTCATCAAGATGCACATTTTGAAAGAAGGAACGAAGAGTAGTAGAATCGAAGGAACGCAGACCAACATTGATGATGCGGTGCAAAAGCAAGAAAATATCGAAACCGAAAAAAAAGATGATTGGCTTGAAGTGCACAATTATGTCGAAGCAATGAATCAATCGATAAAATCTTTGGATAAACTTCCTCTGAGTAATCGCCTGTTAAAACAAGCACACAGAACCTTGATGCAAGGCGTTAGAGGTAATCGCAAAACTCCCGGTGAATTTCGTAAAAGCCAGAACTGGATTGGTGGCGCGAGTTTACGCGATGCAGTTTTTATCCCACCCCATCAAGACTCGGTCGATGATTTAATGAATGATTTGGAAAAGTTTTTGCACAATGAAAATTTAGCAATTCCACAATTAATAAAAATTGGCATCGCCCATTATCAATTCGAAACCATTCACCCATTTCTTGATGGCAATGGCAGAATCGGTCGCTTGTTGATTACGCTTTATTTGGTTAGTAATGATTTATTGTCGAAACCAACGCTTTATTTGTCCGATTTTTTTGAAAAACACCGATCACTTTATTACGATAATTTAACCCGCGTTCGAACTCACAATGATTTAGTTCAGTGGCTAAAATTCTTTTTGGAAGGCATGCGCGCGACTTCAGAAAATTCGATTCAAACTTTCAAGAACATTATAAAATTAAGAAGCGAAGTGGAAATAAAAATTGCCAAACTTGGCAAAAAACAAGAAATGGCGAGAGAGTTTTTACAACATCTTTATTCAAACCCGATGGTTGATAGCTCTGATGTGGTGAAGCTTTTCAACATCAACATTTCAACTGCTTTACGCTTAATTGACGATTTTGTTAAGTTGAAAATTTTGAAAGAAATAACGGGACAAAAACGCAATCGCAATTTTGTGTTTGAAGGTTATGTGAAATTGTTTAGGTAAAAAAACAACTAATCTAGGTTTTGCCACTTAATTTTAGATTATTTTTTCAATTATTTTAAAATATTCTCAACCATTTTCTATCAGAAGTTGGCTTAGGGTATTCACTAATTTTCAACTTATAATCTCTTGGTAAATTTTGATTCTTAGGAGGGATTTTTTGACTATCAATTTATTGATTTGGTGCACCCGGCAAGATTTGAACTTGCAACCTTCTGATCCGTAGTCAGATACTCTATCCAGTTGAGCTACGGGTGCGTATTTGTAATTAATTTTTTTAACTTAAATTTGCTTTTTTAATCGAAAAAATGAGTCGCTTTGAGCAAATTAATTTGCCATCTCACGATAAATTTTTTAAGTCAATTTATTTTAAAATGATTAGCTTTTTTTAAGAATAATATTTACAACAAATTTAAGCAAAGATTAAAAAATATTTATGTAATCAATCTTTATATTTTTGCCAATAATAATCATTTCGTCAAGATAAATTATGACAAAAATATTTTTGGAATAAAAATCCCGCCATTGCTTGAGCGCAACTCTGAAAAAAATTTTATGCCGATTCAAGCGCACTAAATATAAAAAACAATTTAATGCGCTTGATCAACGATATTTCAAGACTCAAATTGAATAATTTAATTTTTTTAAGCTTCTTTTAAAAAAAATTAATAAGCTAAATTTGTTGAAAAAAATTTAGCTTATTTAAAAATTATTCTGCAGATTTACTACGCTTTTTTTCAGTACTAACCATTTTAGCGTCTCTCTCTTCGTCTTTTACAGATTTTTTTGTTGATTTACTAACTCCGAGTTTGGCACGGACTAAATCTTCAACCTCTGCGGCAATTTTTGGATTTTCTTTAAAATATGCTTTGGTATTTTCTTTTCCTTGTCCGATTTTAGCGCCTTTAAAAGCATACCAAGATCCAGATTTTTCAAGAATTTCAAACTTCACTCCCAAATCAATAATTTCGCCAATTCTTGAAACGCCTTCGCCGTAAATTATTTCAAATTCCGCGGTTTTAAATGGTGGCGCAACTTTATTTTTTACGACTTTAACTTTGGTTTCGTTGCCTAAAACTTCTTCTTGATCTTTAATGGCATTGCCACGACGAATATCAAGGCGCACCGAAGCGTAAAATTTTAGAGCATTACCGCCCGTAGTAGTTTCAGGATTACCAAACATCACACCAATTTTCATACGAATTTGGTTAATGAAAATTACCGTTGAATTGCTTTTAGAAACAGTCGAGGTAAGTTTACGCAAAGCTTTACTCATCAAACGAGCTTGCAAACCCATTTGATTATCAGCCATGCCAGCTTCAAGCTCAACTTGTGGAACTAAAGCCGCCACTGAATCGATAACGATTAAATCAACCGCTCCAGAACGCACCAAAGTGTCGGTGATTTCAAGCGCAGCTTCGCCATTATCAGGTTGAGAAATAATCAAATCATCAAGATTGATATGTAAATTTTTAGCATAAGAGGGGTCGAATGCGTGTTCAGCATCGACGAATGCGCAAGATAATCCTGCTTTTTGAGCTTCAGCAATCGCATGAAGAGTTAAAGTAGTTTTTCCAGAACTTTCTGGACCATAAATTTCAATTATTCTGCCACGCGGATAGCCACCAACACCTAGAGCGACATCGAGTGCAAGCGAACCGCTTGAAATAACTTCGATATCAAGTTGTGGACGATCACCATATTTCATTGCCGAACCCTTTCCAAATTGTTTATCAATTTGTGATAAGGCGGATTCGAGGGCTTTTTTGCGGTCGATAATACTTGTCATAATTTCTCCTAAAGTAGTTTTTGTTGATTGTGATTTAATAGATTTAATAGTTTTTATCGCTTATTTTTATAACCATCAAAAATAAAATTGTAACTTTTCTTTAAAAATATTTTAACAAATTTAACAAAAAATAAAATTCTAAAATTTGGTTATTAAAAAAAGCTATATGAAAATAACTTTTTAAAGAATTTATGCAAAACTTATTTTTAAATTAATTTTTATATAAAACTATATAAGAAAATTCAAAAATAAATTTTACAATAACTTTGGTTAAATATTTATAACCATTTATATAATTTGTTAAGAAAAATAATTTATTTCTTTAACAAGTTTAACATAGTTTCGCCAAGTAATGCCGGGCTTTCAGCCACAGCTATTCCTGCTGATTTCATGGCTTCGATTTTTTCTTCGGCTCCGCCCTTTCCACCAGAAATAATTGCACCAGCGTGACCCATTCTGCGTCCCGGAGGAGCAGTTCTGCCAGCGATGAATCCGACCATTGGTTTTTTGCGACCTTTTCTTGCTTCAAGACGCAAGAATTCTGCCGCCTCTTCTTCATCGGTACCACCAATTTCGCCAATCATAATCATGGCCTGAGTTTCTTCATCCGATAAAAATAAATCGAGACAATCGATAAAATTCGTACCGTTAACTGGATCGCCACCAATACCGATACAAGTCGTTTGACCAAGCCCAGCTCTGGTGGTTTGATGAACAGCTTCATAAGTTAAAGTTCCTGAACGAGAAACGATTCCGATTTTACCACGCTTGTGAATATGTCCTGGCATGATACCAATTTTACACTCATCTGGAGTAATAACTCCTGGGCAGTTTGGACCGATTAAGCGAGATTTTGAACCCTTTAAAGCTTTTCTAACTTTAACCATGTCAAGCACAGGAATTCCTTCAGTTATGCACACGATTAATTCAATTTCAGCATCGATTGCCTCAATGATAGCATCCGCCGCGAATGGCGGTGGAACATAAATTACGGAAGCGTTGCAATCAGTTTTTTTACGCGCGTCAAACACGGTATCAAAAACCGGCAATTCAAGATGTTTAGTACCACCCTTTCCCGGAGTAACTCCGCCAACCATTTTTGTTCCGTAAGCAATTGCTTGTTCGGAATGAAAAGTGCCTTGCGAACCCGTAAATCCTTGGCAAATAACTTTTGTATTTTTATTAATTAGAACTGACATTTTTTATTTTATTAATTTAAGAAAATTTAAAATTGTTAATCGTAATTTAGCTTTGTGAAGTATATTCTTTAACAGCTTTTACAATTTTTTGAGCAGCGTCACCTAAATCATTGGCCGCAATAATTGCCAAACCCGATTTCGCAAGAATTTCTTTACCCAAATCAACATTCGTTCCTTCAAGACGAACTACTAAAGGCACACTCAGACTAACTTCTTTGGCAGCTTCAATAATGCCGTTAGCAATAATATCGCAACGCATAATTCCACCAAAAATATTAACTAAAATTCCTTTTACATTACTGTCGGATAAAATAATTTTAAAGGCCGCCGTAACTTTTTCACGAGTAGCGCCACCGCCTACATCGAGGAAGTTAGCTGGCGAAGAACCGAAAAGTTTAATGATATCCATTGTAGCCATAGCCAGACCAGCGCCGTTAACCATACAACCAATTTGACCATCCATTTTAATGTAGCTCAAATCATATTTTGAAGCTTCAATTTCAAGAGCTTCTTCTTCATCAAGATCGCGTAGAGATTTGATATCATCGTGACGATGCAAAGCATTGTCATCAAAATTAATTTTAGCATCAAGAGCAATAATATCGCCCTCAACAGTTTCAACTAAAGGATTGATTTCAATTTGCGAAGCATCTTTTGCAACGAAAGCCTCGTAAAGCGAAAAAACTAATTTTGAAAATTTTTTCAAAGTTTCGCCTTTTAGACCTATTCCATAACCAAGTTTGCGAGCATGACAAGATTGAATTCCTGAAGCTGGATCAACGCTAACAGAAATAATTTTTTCTGGATGATCGACAGCAACTTCTTCGATTTCAACACCACCTTCAGTTGAAGCCATGAAAACTATTGTCTTGGTTTTGCGATCAACAACCGCTGAAAGATAATATTCTTTTTTAATATTTGAACCAGCTTCGATATAAAGTCTTTTAACCTGTTTACCTTCTGGGCCAGTTTGAGGAGTAACCAAAACTTTACCAAGAATTTGAGAAGCTTTTTCTTTTACCTCTTCAATTGATTTAACAACCTTCACACCACCCGCTTTACCGCGACCTCCAGCATGAATTTGTGCTTTAACCACATAAACTTTATGACCTGCGGACTCTAGTTGTTTCGCAGCTTCAACTGCTTCAGGAACTGAAAAAGCTGGATGACCTTCTGGAACCGCAACATTAAATTGTTTTAGCAATGCCTTTGCTTGATATTCGTGAATATTCATTTGATTTTGAATTTTAATTGGTAATACTTATAATCTTAACCATTTTACAAATTGATTTTTAACTTGGCAATCAATTAATGAAAAATATCTTAATCACTCGATCCCAAAATCGCTCTAAAAAACTCAAAGCCACTTTTGAGGACTTAGGATTTAAAGTTTTTATTGAACCACTTTTTTCAATTAAAAAAAATTTACTAGCCATTGATTTAATAAAAAATGAAGTTCCGCAAATTTCTAATATTTTAATTTCTAGCGCCAACGCAATTTATATTTTACAAAAACTTAAAATACCAAAAGAAACTCCTATTTATACAGTTGGATTAAGTACCGCTACTAAAATAAAAACACTCGGATATAAAAATATTTTTTACCCTAAAAAATCATCGGGACTAGAGCTTTATAAAATAATAATTAAAAATCTTGAGCCTCAGGAAATCCATTATTTTCATGGCGAAAAAATTAGTTTTGATTTTAAAAATAAGCTCCAAAAAAAAGGTTTTGAAATTAAAAATTTTGAGATTTATAAAACTTGTGAAATTAAGAAATTTTCGAAAGAGTTAATTTCTTTTAATAAGAAAAATAAATTTGATGAGATTTTAATTTTTTCACAAAATTCGCTGGAAATTTTTAATAAAATGTGTGTAAAGCATAATTTTGTTGAATATTTTAATTATCCAAACATAATGTGCTTAAGCAATAAAATTGCAAAAAAAGCTCAAAAAATTGGATTCAAAAAAACTCAAATTTTTCATAAAAATCCTGTTTTAAATAAATTTTATGACACAAAATAATAAAGAAACTAAAATTGAATCGGAGAATTCAACTCCACACAAGGCAAAAAAAAAGAGTCATTTTTTATTAAAATCCTTTTTTGTTTTCCTTTTAACTTTTGCTTGCCTGATTATTTACAAAAACTTGCAAAACAATGAGGGTGTTATTGTTAAAAAACCGATTGCTAGTCTTGATAAAGATTCAAAAGAAGACTCAATTCTTGATATTTCTGATGAATATAAAACTGGCCTAGAAAATGAAACCACCGTTCATGATTTAAACATTAGCGAAATCAAAGAAAAAGGTGCGGAATTTGTTTATCAACTTTTAATTAAAAACCAGGTTCAAATCGAAGATATTAATAATCAACTGCGTAATTTTAAAGGCGATTTTATTAAATTAAAAAGCCGAGAAAAACTTAATAAACTAATCGTAAATTATGTTGAATTGCGCGAAAAATTATTTAATGGCGAAGAGTGTAAATCCGAAATTGAAGGTTATGATTTACTTTCTGTAAGTGATGAATTTTTACAAAATAAATTTGTTGTAATCAAAGAAGGTTATGTATTATTTTCAACTCAGAAAAAGTTGATGGAGTCTTTCAAATCAGTAACCAATCAGCTAATTATAAATGAAAATTATAACGAAAAAAAAGCCAGTTTATTTGAAAAACTTCGTCATAATTTTAACAAATTAGTCGTGATCCGCAAAGTAAAAAACCTTAATCCAGATCGACTTGAAGGCGTTATAAATCAAATCGAATTAGCATTATCACAAAAAAATTACCAAGAAGCTTTGAATAAAAGTCTTTCTCTCGACAAATCTTATTTCCCAATTATTCAAAAATTTCTTGAAGAACTTAGTATCGCAATTGAAATTCAAAGCGCCGATAAAGAAATAATTAAATATTTAAAAAGCTTAACTTAGATTTTGAAATTATGTTCACAATATTATGGTATATTTTTCTAGTTTTCACTATCACCACCAGCATTGTATGGATTATTGAAAACAACGGCTCTCTCATTTTAAATTGGCTTGGATATGAAATTCAAACCGACATTCTAACCGCCACATTAATATTCGCATTTTTCTTAGTTTCCATCGCTCTAATTTCATATATTTTAACACGCTTATTATCGATAAAATTTCCACAATTACTAAAACTATTATTCAAAAAAAGCTACACCAGAAAACTTGAAAAAATAATATCAAATCATCATAAAGGCTTTGAAACATTATCAAGATTACTTCTGGCAATTGAAGTTGATGATTATGAAAGCGCTAAAAAAATTCACAAAGATTTTTCCAAGCAAATTAAATACAAAAATTTAAATAATTTCTTTGAAGCAAAATTTGCTCTCGAAAATAATGATTTTGATATTTCTCAAAAATATTTTGCACAATATGATAAAAATCCACACGCCAAAATTCTTCTTCTTAAATCCAAATTAAAAATAGCCATTAATAATAATGAAGATGCAAAAGCGATAGAACTTGCTAAACAAATTTTAGTTCTAAAAAAAGACAGCATTAAAACCGCCCAAGAACTCCTGAAGCTTTACAAAAAGAATGGCAATTGGCAATCAATAAAATCTTTAATAAATGAATTTGGCGCCGATAAATTCAAGGAAGAACTACAAAAACGCGATCTTGTTATACTGAACACCTCCTTGGCTCACGAGGCTTTAAAAAATAAAAAATATTTTCGTGCTATAAAATATTGTAAAATGGCTCTCTCAAGCGATAATCAATTTTTACCTGCCAATGAAATTTTAATAAAATCTTGGATAAAACTTGGTTTTAAATTTAAAGCTATTTCGATTATTAAAAATCTATGGAAAGAGAATCCGTACATTATTTTAGTTGAAATTTACGATTCACTTTATCGCAAAGCTTCGTTAAAAAAGCGTATTTATGCCGTAAAAAAATTAGCTATATTAAACTCTGATTCTACCATCGGAAATATTGCCATTGCTGTAGTATCATACCGTGCCAGCGCATTTCAAGTTGCTAAGGAATTTTTAAATTTAGCGCTTGTGAATGAAAAAACTCAAAGCCTTTATAGGCTTCTAGCTTATACTGAAAAGCATTTGGGCAATAATGATGAATTTTTAAAAAATTTATCAATCTCAAAAACACTTCCAAAAAATAGTAATTACATTTGTAATAATTGCGGGCATTCATCTTCAAAGTGGTCAGCCACTTGTGAAAAATGTTCATCTTATGATTCAATTCAATGGAATAATTAATTATGAAAAATCTTGAACAAATCATTGAAAATGCTTTTGAAAAACGCGCTGAAATAAATTTTCAAACTAGCGGAGAAATTCGTGATGCCGTTAATGAAATAATGATTAATCTTGATTGCGGAAAATTAAGAATTTGCGAGAAAATAAATAATTCTTGGCATGTAAATCAATGGTTAAAAAAAGCCATTTTATTATCTTTTCGTTTAAATGATAATTACCTTAGCGATCTAGATAAATCAAGTGGCGACTCGGTTAAATTTTTTGATAAAATCGCTCTTAAATTTGCCGATTGGAAAGAAGATGATTTTCGCAAAGCTGGCTTTCGCGCTCTTAATGGAGCGGTCGTTCGCCACTCAGCTTTCATTGCCAAAAATGTAGTTTTAATGCCATCTTTTGTAAATCTTGGAGCCTTTGTTGACGAAGGTACGATGGTTGACACTTGGGCAACGGTTGGTTCTTGTGCACAAATTGGTAAAAATTGCCACATATCTGGCGGAGCTGGAATTGGAGGCGTTCTTGAACCCCTTCAAGCCAATCCAGTTATCATCGAAGATAATTGCTTCATCGGAGCAAGAAGCGAAATTGCCGAAGGCGTTATCGTCGAAACCGGCTCAGTGATTTCTATGGGAGTTTACATCGGAAGCTCTACCAAAATTATTGATCGCGAAACTGGCGAAATTTTTTACGGTCGCGTTCCCGCCTATTCAGTTGTAGTTCCTGGCAATATTGCCACTTCATCAAAAAGCGCCAATGCTTTATCGCTTTATTGTGCAGTTATTGTTAAAAAAGTTGACGAGAAAACCCGCTCTAAAACTTCGATTAACGAACTCTTGCGCGATTAATGTCGTTTGAAAATTTTTTTACAATTTTAATTTTTGTAATTATAAGTCTGGCAATTTTATTCTTTATAAAAACCCGCACAACACGAGTAATTGCAATAATCTCATCGCATTTAACAATCATATTTCTTTTCAATATCTACCTCGAGCATTTTGCTAATTTCAAGGAAATGGTTTTGGTAATTAGTATTTACTCGATGGTCATTTTATTTTTAATTTCTAATAACAAATCTTTTCTAATCGATTTACAAGACGATGAAAGCGCTCCTACTAAAAAAAATCTTATTAAATTTCATGGACCGATTGGCATCACAATACTCGCAACCACTATTTGCATTTTACTTATCTCGATAAGCATGCCCGAAATCAGTTCGATAATCCAACAAAAAAAACTCGATCGTAAAAATGATTTATTAGTAAATCCTTTAATTTTACCGTCTCATCCCGTTCATATCGCGGTTAAAAAATTTTATTTAGGGAAAAAATTTAATGACAATAATTCCGACATAGTTTCGGTTGCTTTAGAAAAAAATGAAAAAAAACGCGCCAAACTTAAAGATAAACTTGCCAATAATATTATTTTAAAAAGGACTTCCGACATAATCCTGATTATTGTTGCGTCCCTAACTGCCTTATTAATTCTTTCCAATAAAAAAACTAACCAGAATTTAACGTGAATATTTATCAATTTTTTCGTCCCTTAATTTTTAAAATTGAACCTGAAAAAGCTCATAATTTAGCGCTCAATTATTTAAAGTTTTTGCCAAAATTTTCTTCGCTTTTAAGCTTGCCCAAAGATTATGAAAATTTAAATAACTCATTGTGGAATTTAAATTTTCTAAATCCGGTTGGAATGTCCGCCGGCTTCGACAAAAATGCCGAAATTATTATGCCTCTTTTTAATTTTGGTTTTGGATTTGTTGAAGCGGGAACTACAACACCAATCGCTCAAACTGGCAATGAACAACCACGAATTTTTCGTTTAATTGAAGATCAAGCCCTAATTAATCGCCTAGGATTTAATAATTTAGGAGCTGATTATTTTTATAATAATTTATCAAAAATTAACAAAAATTCATCACAAATAATTGGTGTTAATATTGGAAAAAATAAAGATACTATCGATGCTTCTGCGGACTATATTTTGCTTCTTGAAAAGTTTTATGATCATGCTGATTACATTACTATCAACATCTCATCGCCCAATACAAAAAATTTACGCGACCTTCAAGATGAAAGTTTACTCAATGATTTTTTGCAAAAAATTTCACAATGTAAAAATAATTTACAAAAAATTTCACATAAAAATACCCCAATTTTATTAAAAATTGCTCCCGATTTAGAATTAGAACAACAAAAAAATATTGCCAAAATTGTTATGGATAATGCCATCGACGGCATCATAATTAGCAATACCACAATCGAGAGAAATTTTGATTTAAAAAATTCTAAATCCGTTGAAAGTGGTGGGCTAAGTGGCAAGCCACTTTTTGAAAAATCTAATGAAGTTTTGCGCAATTTTTATCGCTTAACCGATGGCAAAATTCCATTGATTGGCGTCGGCGGAATCTCTTCTGCACAAGACGCTTACACCAAAATAAAAAATGGCGCATCTTTGGTTCAAATATATTCAGCCTTTATTTATCAAGGTTTCGCATTGGTCGAAGATATTAAAAAACAACTTAGTGCAAATTTAAAAAAAGATGGCTTTAAAAATATCTCCGAAGCAATTGGCTGTAATGTTAAATAATATCATTTTTAATAATAAAAACATTACTCGAAAATAAAAACTTGTTGCGAATACGCTAAATTTGCATTACTAAATTTAATTAAAATCACTTGGTTGTGGTGTTAAGTAATTAAGTCTTTACATGTAAACTTTATTTTAGTAAGATTTAAAATAATTATTTTTTATAAATAAAAATTACACAAATCATAACAAATCATATATGCCAAATTTAGATAAATTCCGCGATTTAGGTCTTTCGGAAATCATGCTCGAATCTCTTCGTAAAAAAGGCTTCGAAGAGCCAACCGCCATTCAAGCACAAACTATTCCATTCTTGCTAAAAAACACCAAAGATTTAATTGGTAAAGCCCAAACTGGAACTGGCAAAACCGCAGCTTTCGGAATTCCAATCATTGAAAGCATTGTTTCTCAATCAAAAAAAGTTCAAGCCTTAATTTTAGTTCCAACTCGTGAACTCGCGATCCAAGTTACTGAAGAGTTATGTTCATTTGCCGAAAATCAAAAAACCCAAATCGTTGCGGTTTACGGTGGTCAACCAATCGATCGCCAAATTGGACGCTTACAAAGAGGTGTTGACATTGTTGTTGGCACTCCAGGTAGAATTCTTGATCACTTAGATCGCAAGACTCTTGATATTTCAAAAGTTTCTTTCATAGTTCTCGATGAAGCCGATGAAATGTTAAATATGGGATTTGTTGAAGATATCGAAACCATTTTAAAATCTTCGCCAAAAACTCGTCGTACCATTTTATTTTCTGCTACAATGCCTAGTCATATCGAGCGCTTGGCAAAACAATACATGAATGATTACGAAATCATTTCAGCAATGAGCGATAAAATTAGTCGCGCTAATATTCAACAAATGTATTTTGAAGTTTCGCAATCTGATAAATTTGAAGCTTTATTTCGTATTATCGATGTTGAAGATAGTTTTTATGGAATGGTTTTTTGTCGCACTAAAATTGATGCCGATGAAATATCCCACAAACTTGCTAATCGCGGATGCAGATCTGAAGCAATTCACGGCGATTTATCACAAGGTCAAAGAGAAAAAGTTTTGCAAAAATTTCGTAGCAAACAAATTACTACTTTGGTGGCAACCGATGTTGCGGCTCGTGGTATTGATGTCGATAATCTAACGCATGTTATCAATTATTCTCTTCCACAAGATCCTGAAAGTTATGTTCACCGTATTGGTCGTACTGGTCGCGCCGGCAAAAGCGGTATCGCAATTACACTAATTACACCTTCGGAATATCGCAAACTTACTTCAATTCAAAGAATCGCCAACGCTACAATTACTAAACAAAAAGTGCCTAATGTCGCCGATGTTATTGAAAGTAAAAAGCAAAGAATTAAAGGTGCAATTTCTGAAATTATTAAAGCGGGCGGATCGAAAGATTTAGATACAATTGCCGAAGAAATTTTAAAAGAAAATCCTGATGCTATAACCGCTTTATCAGCGCTTCTTAAAGTTGCTTTCAAAGATGAGTTAAGCGAAAAAAGCTACAATGAAATTCACGATACTGGCTCTTATAAAAAGAACAAAGATTTTTATTATGACGACCGTGGAATTTCGGGTTATCGCCCAATTGGTGACCAAGAAAAGCGTGGTTATGTTGATCGTAAAGGAACGGCGCGCCTCTTTATTGCCAAAGGTCGCAACGACAATATGGATCCACGCAAATTAGTCGAATTCATTGAAAAAACTACAGGCGTGAGTCAGCGTCATATTGATGATGTTAAAGTTCTCGAAAGTTTTTCATTTTTTGCCGTACCATTTGAAGATGCTGAAAAAGTTTTACAAATGTTTCAACAAAAATCTGGTGGTAGCCAATCACTAGTTTCTAGGGCAAAAAAGAAATAAAAAATTATATCATTTTAGGTTTTTAAAGATTATAATTTAAGCGCAAGCAAATTATTTTATAGTTTTATTACAATTTTTAAAAACCAAAATTACACAAGATGAAACCAGTTTTATTATGCATTTTAGATGGCTTTGGAATTGGCGATGAAAGCAATAAATTCAATGCTATCGCCCAAGCCAAGATGCCCAATTATCAAAGATTTTTAAAAACTTATCCTCATTCACAATTAAAAACTTCCGGCCTTGATGTCGGCTTGCCCGAAGGACAAATGGGTAATTCCGAAGTTGGCCACAGCACGATTGGCGCGGGTCGAATAATTTACCAAGATTTACCAAAAATTAACAAAGCCATTATCGATGGCTCACTCGCCCAAAACCACGATTTACTTAATCTCATTAACAATTTAAAAGAAAATAATAAACCTTGTCATTTACTCGGATTATTTTCTGATGGCGGAGTTCATTCGCATTTTAATCACATTATTTTTTTAGCAAATTTGCTGGCAAAAAATAACATTGAAGTCTTTATTCACGCCTTTTTAGATGGTCGCGATGTTGCCCAAAAAAGCGCGATTGAATATTTTTCATTAGCCCAAAAAAATCTCGATAAAAAAGTTAAATTTGCCACAATTGGCGGTCGTTATTATGGCATGGATCGCGATAATAAATGGGATAGAATTGAGCTGGCAACCGATGCCATAATATTTGCCAAAGGCGAAAAATTTGCCGATGCTTTTTTGGGTATTGAGCATAATTATTTGCAAAATATTACCGACGAATTTGTTAAGCCTTTTATTGTTGAAGGCTTTACGGGGATAAGCGACAAAGATGGTTTAATTTTTGCTAATTTTCGCGCCGATCGTGCTCGTCAAATTTCGCAAAAACTTTTTGATTTACGCAAATTCTCACAAGCCTTAGCGCTTACAGAATATTCAAAAGATCTTAATAATTTTTATAAAATTCTATTTCCTCATCAAAAAATAAAAAATTCTTTGCCAGAAATTTTATCGACGCATAATTTAACTCAATTACGCATTGCCGAAACTGAAAAATATGCTCATGTAACTTTCTTTTTCTCATGCGGACGCGAACAAGAATTTGTAGGTGAAGAAAGAATTTTGGTACAATCACCAATGGTCGCCACTTACGATTTAAAACCCGAAATGTCGTCGCACGAAGTCGGTAAAAAATTAGTCGATGCCATCACTTCAAATAAATTTGATTTCATCGTCGCCAACTATGCTAATCCTGATATGGTCGGTCATTCTGGAATGCTTGAGCCTTCAATTAAAGCTTGCGAAGCCATTGATGAGCAACTTGGAATTCTTGAAAAAATTATTATTGAAAAAAATGGCGCGATGCTAATTTCTGCGGATCACGGCAATATCGAATGCATGCTTGATGCAGAAAATCATCCACACACTTCGCACACTACAAATCCTGTGCCATTCATTTTAATTACACCAAATCATTATAATTACACTCTAGAAAATGGCGCTCTTAACGATATTGCGCCTTCAATTCTAAATCTTTTTAAAATTGCAATTCCGCAAGAAATGGATGGTAAAAATTTAATCATTAATAAAAATTAAAATGTCGCAAAAAAATAAAAAAATCGATGCGCAAGAATTAAAAATAGAGTCAAAAATTGAAAATGAAAATCCTCCAAAAAAAGATGGATTCATCAAAACTTTTTTATGGGCATTATTGTGCGCAATGATTTTGCGCTCTTTTTTATTCGAGCCATTTCACATTCCATCATCATCAATGTATCCCAATTTATTAATCGGCGATTATATTTTTGTTAACAAATATACTTACGGCTACAGCCGATATTCCTTTCCGCTTGGACTAAATTTATTTGATGGACGGATTTTTAAAAATGCGCCCCAAAGAGGCGATGTCACTGTCTTTAGATTACCTTCGCAACCATCAATTAATTATGTAAAAAGACTCGTTGGCTTACCTGGTGATCGCATTCAAATGCGCGACGGAACCTTGTTTATCAACGATCAAGAAGTAGTCAGAACTTTTAGCGGCGAAGCTTTCGAACTAGAAAATAATAAAAAAATTAATTTTCAAAAATATAGCGAAATTTTACCAAATGGTAAAAAAATCAACACTTATAATCGAGGAACGACCCCGCAAGATAACACCGGAATTTATATAGTTCCCGAGGGGCATTACTTCTTAATGGGCGATAATCGCGACGATTCGCAAGATAGCAGATTTTTAAATTTTGTTGGCTATGTTCCTGAGCAAAATTTAGTCGGGCGGGCTTCGGTTGTTTTCTTTTCAAATCCCAATTCTATTTTTGAAATTTTGCAATGGCTAAAAACCATTCGCTTCGAAAGAATTGGCAAAAACTTAAGCGAATGAAAAATTTTCAAGAATTTTACAAAATAATTTTATATAATTTTCGCGATGAAAATTTATTAAAAATGGCTTTAACTCATCCGAGTTTAAACACTAAAAATTCACAAAATTTTAATTATGAAAGATTAGAATTTTTAGGCGACAAGGTCTTGTCTTTAGTGATTGGCGAATATTTGATGAATAAATTCCCAAATGAAAATGAAGGCAATTTATCAAAGCGCCACGCCAGTTTGGTTGCGGGAGCAACTTTGGCTCAAATCGCTTCTAAAATCGATTTACCAAAAATGTTAATTCTAAGTTTTGGTGAAAAAAAAATTGGTGGAAATGAAAATAAAAATAATCTTGAAAATGCTCTTGAGGCCTTAATTGGCGCAATTTATCTCGATGCCAATTTTGCCGAAGCTCAGAAATTTATTTTAAATTTTTGGCAAGAATTTCTTGAAAAAAATATTTTACCTCCACAAGATTGTATTTCAGAATTACAAGAATTAATTCAAGCCAACTCTAAAAAATTACCGCAATATTTCACCGAGAAAAAAGGCGGGCTTGATCATCAACCAATCTTTATCTCAAAGCTTACGATTGAAGGGCTTAAACAAGAATTTTTTGCCGAAGGAAACTCCAAAAAAGAAGCGCAAAAAAATGTTGCGCAAATCGCTTTGGATTTTTTAAAAAATATTAACTAATTTTATTTTAAATTTATGTCAGTTACGAATATTGATTGCCCTACTCTTAAAAAATGGCTCAAAAATAATGAGGCAGTTTTGATTGATGTTCGCGAATTAGCGGAATATCAAGAAAGCAAAATTGATCAAGCACATCTAATTCCACTTGGTGAAATTTCTATAAATTCTTTACCCGATTTTAAAAATAAAAAATTGGTTTTGCATTGTCGCTCTGGAAAGCGCAGTTTAACTGCTGGCGCTAAACTTTTGGAAGAAAATCCTAATCTTGAAATTTATAATCTTGAAGGCGGAATTATCGCTTGGAATAATTGTACTTTTTAAATTGATTTGAAAATTATATTTTCAATCAAACCAATTTTTATAAAAAATAAATTTTATGAAAATACAACATTTTTACGATCAAGAAACCGCGACTTTTACTTACATTGTGAGCGATGAAAAAACTCAAAAAAGTTCCAAAACTTTTACTGCCCGCATTATAATTTACCATGCGCGCAGGTAGCTTTGGCGAACCAGAAAGCAACTCGACATTTTACATAAAATTCCGATTAATAAAATATAGTTTTTGGTTTTTAATCATTGTTTTAATTGGCGCTACTTGATGCATAAACATTTATTTTTAAGGGCTCTTATCAATTCTTGTTAAAAATAATTTCTCATTTTATTTCAAAAAAAATAATTATCTCATTAAGTTTAAAATAAGTTGGTTATTTTTATATTTAATAATAAGAATTTTTAAATACACATTTAGCAATTTAATTTTTACTTATGAAAGAAACTTCAACGACCCGAAATAAATTAATTACTAAGGCAAAAGCACTAGTAAGAGAGGCGGGAGCTCATAAAGTAATAAAATTTAAATCTCTTTGTCATAGCCAATCTTCTCTCTATAAAAAATCTAGTGCCAATCTCGATCTCCATGAAGAATCTAATTACACCCTTCCATTAGGCGTAAAAAGGCCAGTTGCTATAAGGCCTAATAATTTAGGTATGCCAACTCCCAGCGAAAAAACACCACAAGAGTCTAGATATACATCAATGTACTATAACTCTAGTGACGATACCCTGACAAGTTCAACAGAATCTTTATTAGATAAACCTTCAATGGAATGTGTTCCGCCCGCTTTCTGGTTTAATTCGACTCCCAATGGCGGAGCCAGTCCCTCTGAAGATACAAAAATGGTTAAGAGTTCTGAGGAAAAAGTTTCACCAAGCTCTTCCACGAGAAAAGCTTCAGCGTCTAAACCAGCAAAAACTTGTCTTTCACATCCATAAAAGTAGTAAAAGAAAAGGTACTAGGTTACTTTTTTATTTCTACATTACGAAAATACTCGCAACGATTTCGGTGTCATAGCTCTCCCGCTTTACGGGCTCTTCGCGTTAAAAAAATAGCCTAAACGGCTATTTTTAGCGAAGAGCGGGATCATGAGCGAAGCGAAGCAATCCCTGGCGTGAATCTTTTTCGAAGAAAAAGATGAAACGTTTATCCGCAAAGAAATTCTAAAAAAACGATTTCTTGATTTTGTTTCTCATTGCTTCGTCGCTTCAATTCTAATCCCCTCTCCGCATCGCCAACAAGTTGGCTTAAGCGACTCTCCCGCAAGGGGAGAGTGATGACTCCGTATACGTTGCGAGTATTTTATTAAATGAAGATTTGTAAGCCCTCAAGGGGGGAGCTGGAGCCTGAAGGATTTATGAGTTTTAATTAAGATTGAAACCAAAAGAAAAGGTACCAGGTTACTTTTATTTCTACACTTTACGAAAATACTCGGTCTAATCACTCCCCCCTTGAGGGGGAGTCGCAGAGCCAACTTGTTGGCGATGCGGTGAGGGGTCATAAATG
>Ga0209550_10001377_pt1 | contig 23225 bp, 26 predicted proteins | sample LauGreSuBDMM15SN_2_FD_187567 | JGI IMG/M metagenome (GOLD analysis project Ga0209550, IMG submission 187567) | Freshwater lake microbial communities from Lake Michigan, USA - Su13.BD.MM15.SN (SPAdes) (version 5) | ecosystem: Environmental > Aquatic > Freshwater > Lake | place: Lake Michigan... | reverse complement strand
CCTGAAATTGTAACTACATTTGCGGTCATAGGAAATAAAGAAAATACCCTAGACCTCACCAATTCACTTTCTGGATTTGGAGCCATACAGGGACAGGTGTTTTACAAGAGTTTAGACAATCCCATATCCAATCATCCGATATACATGCCCACTATCAATAGTGTTGTGAATTTGAAAAAAGTAAAGACAGACGAGAAAGGCAATTTTTGGTTTACCACACTTTTACCTGGAGAGTATGAATTAAAAGCTTCCTTTGCGGAGGATTTAGCACTTTCTAATTCTATGATAAAAGTAAGAGAAGGGGAAGTGACTAAAATTCAGGTGATACTGAATGTAAAGTTACCTAGCACAAAAACTAAGTATTGATGACGCAACTGCAATAACTATCTTTTTCCGCCGGCAGGCGGAAAAAGCTTGAAATTGTTGCAAATAAAATTTCAAAAATTAACTTTTTGCAGAAACACTATGAGTTTTCAAATTACCACATTAAAAATATAACTTGTACTACAAGTACGACTTTAAAGTATCTGGAATATCAAAAGTTCCATCTGATTTTTGGTAGTTTTCAATAATAGCAGCAAGTGTGCGACCAATTGCAAGTCCAGAACCATTGAGAGTATGTACTAAAACATTCTTTCCATCTTTTGTTTTGTAGCGAATTTTACCCCGCCTAGATTGAAACTCCTTAAAATTAGATACTGAAGATATTTCCATGTATCTCCCAAGTCCGGGCATCCAGACTTCAAGGTCATATGTTTTAGACGAACTATTAGATGTGTCCTTGCTACACAAAAGTAGTACCCTGTAGTGCAAACCCAGTTTTTGAAGGATTCCTTCTGCATGGGAAAGCATTTTCTCGTGTTCATTTTCTGAGTCTTCTGGTCTTGTAAACTTTACCAATTCAACTTTTTGGAATTGGTGAACTCTAATCAAACCTTTTGTGTCACGACCATATGACCCAGCTTCCCTCCGAAAACAGGAAGTATGAGCTGTGATACTAATAGGAAGATCTTCATTTTTTATGATTTCATCTCTGTAGAGGTTTGTGAGGGGAACCTCTGCTGTAGGAATTAAATTTAATTCATCTTTTTCTAATCTGTAGTACTCATCTTTGAATTTGGGATACTGTCCCGTTGTGAGCATACAGGTATCATTTACCACCATGGGAACCCAAACTTCCGTATACCCATTTTCTTGGGTATGTATGTTTAGCATAAAATTCATGAGGGCACGTTCCAATCTTGCACCCAAACCAAAATAGGTGTATGCTCTACTACCTGCTAGTTTTACGCCTTTTTCAAAATCAAAAATTTTTAAATTTTCTCCAATTTCAAAATGAGTTTTAGAGGGGAATGGATGGATTTTCTTCTCTCCCCATATACGTATCTCAATATTTTCTTCTTCTGATTTTCCTATTGGAACAGAATCATCGAGTATATTGGGAAGCCCTAAATTGAGTTGAAATAGTTGTTCTTCTAGGGAATCTAGTTCCACCTCTAAATCTTTGATTTGATTTCCCACCTCTTTCATAGAGTTGGATATTTCTGTGATATCTTCTCCTTTAGATTTTTGGATTCCAATCTCTTTGCTTACTCTATTTCTTTCTGAACGAAGGGATTCCACTTTGGATTGGACTTCTTTTTTTTTATGGAGGATTTGATCTAAACTAGTAAGAATAGAATCAGAATCAATGAAGCGTTTTTGGAGTGATTTTTTGAGATCTTCCGGATGATTGAGGATATAGTTGAGATCAAGCATTTAGGGGAGCCTTTCGATTGATAAAATTTTGAGAATTGTAAAACAGAGTTTCTTCTATTTCGGATTTTTTCTCTTTTCGTAATTCAAATATCTTTTCTAAGATATAGGGTAGATTGGTGGGGTCATTGCGTTTTCCTCTGTTAGGAGGAGGTGATAAGAATGGTGCATCTGTTTCTATGAGCATATTTTGTAAGGGAATTTTTGAGGCTGCCTCTTGGAGTTCCTTTGCATTTTTAAATACTACTATTCCAGAAAAAGAAATATAGTACCCTAAATCTATAAACTTAAGTGCATACTCTAAATCATAAGTATAACAATGTAATACACCAAATACTTTATTTTTGTAATCTTTTAAAATATTTAATGTATCTTCTTTTGCGTCCCTAGAATGTATTATGACGGGACAATTTGTATCTTCTGCAATGCTAAGAAATCTTCTGAAGACTTCTTCTTGTTGCAACTTTGTATCTTTTCTGTGATAATAATCTAAGCCAATTTCGCCTATTCCAGTAAAATTTTTATTTTGGATATTATCACGTACTACTTTTTCAATAGAATCATTTTCATCATTGGTGATTTCATCTGCGGGATGAGATCCAGCTGTAAAATGGATTTTAATTTCATGAGTGAGTTCGGATATTTTTTTGGCTCTGAGAGAAGACTCAAAGTCAATTCCAATTTGTAAAATTTCTTTGACACCCCGTTCTTTTGATGCATCTAAAGTTTGGTGAATGGGGAGCCCTTCTTTTTCAATTATATCTAAGTGACAATGTGTATCAATAAGAGAGTAGCCCATACAATACAGGAAATTTTACTTGGGTTTTATGTGAAGTCTTTTAGCTTTCTTCATTGAGAATCATAAAAAGCCTTTCAATATGGGTTTGAAAATAGAGGCCTTCTGTATCGAGGGTTTTCATATTGCTACTTTTCTCCCGAATATTTAGAGAAATTAAAAAATCATAAATAAAAGAAATTGCCTTATCATTGAAAAGATTAGCTTCTCTTTTTAAACGACTTTTTATAAAACGCTTTCTACCATCCGAATAGGAATCCATATCAAGTTGTTTGAAAAATTCTTTATCATTGTCACCGAGTCTTTTGAATAAAACTTTGGCTTTTCGTACCTCATCCGTTCTATTTAGCATAGAATTGATAAATGAAAGAATTCCCCTAGATTGATTTTCTCCCTCTCGTTTTAGTTTTGCAAACTCTTTATAAAATTCTGATTTGTTTCCTTGGAAGATTGAATCCACTAATTGAAACGGATTGAATTCACTAGAGGGAAATAATATATCCACTACTTCTTTAGAAGTAAAATGCTTTTTGTGAAGAAGGTTTTTTAGTTTAGTGATACTTCTATAATATGATCCTGTATTGGGAGGAACTCTATGTATAAATTCTTCAATTGCATCTGCATCAAAAATTATCTTTTCTGATTTACAGATATCATCTAATGCCTTTTTTCGATCATCGGGCCAAAAGTTTCGATTTTTTAGTACTCCAAACTTATTGTCGAATAAATTTGCAATCTTAGATGAAAGTTCTTTGGAATCAATATGTGCTACAATATATACTTTTTCAGAAATACTTCTTATATTTCTTTGAAAATTGTCATACATTTTCTTTTCACTAACTTTTAAAAATGGTTTAAAAAAGTTCATACCATTTCTAATCAATATTAATTTCCAATTGGCAAACATACTATAATTGAATAGCTCTGTAAAGAGCCTAGTCACATCTTCATCATCCGGGACAATGGTTATAGTTTCATATTGTTCACCAATTTTTTTAAAGAGTTCTTTGTAATGAGTCGCAACTATGTCGTATTCAAGGCTATCTTCTGAGACATAAAGTAAAACATTTGGAAGTTCTTGTAGAGATTTGTGTAAAAGTTCTGGAGAATTTTTGAATTCCAGAATATCCTTTTTTTTTGCTTGTTTTTCAGTCATAGAATCCAATAATATTAGTAAGGAAAATTTTTCGTACCCCTTAGATTCTTTGCAAATAGGAATTTATAGGTCAAGTAAGGAATCTTTTTCAAACCAACTTTAGAGGTGAAAATATGGTATTTGGTGATGGTGCACAGAAGATTTCTCTGGTAAATGAACCACTTATGTATGTAAGCCCGGTTTACACCTACAATCCTATCCCGCAGGTGAATAAAATTTACTCCAATGAAAACTTCTTTAACCAAGAAGCGTTCAAAGAAGCAAGAAGTTCAAAAAATTTTAAAGAAACCGGCGAAACAAAAAAAGATTTTTCAAGCAGGGGTTCTATTTTAGACATCACTGCATAAATCGACTCCACAATTTGTGGTGGGAATAAAAAGTCCGTGCTGGGAATCCTACCACATTCCAGTATGATCCCGTAATTTCTTTTACGGGACCCTTTTCATCTTGAATCCCATATCCTCCCGCTTTGTCCATAGGCTTGTATTTGCTTATATAAGCTTTTATTTCCCTCTCTTTCCAATGAGTAAAGGATACAAGGGTCTCTTCGAATTCGTAAATTGATTGATTGCCATACTTCATTGCCATTCCTGTGAGGACGGAATGTGTTTTTCCATTTAATTCTAGGAGATATTCTAGATTTCTCTCCTCTGTTTCTGGTTTGGGAAATAATTTATTGGAAAGTACAACAATTGTATCGGAGGCAATGTAAAGATCTCTAGTGTTATTCTCAAACTTTCCTAGCTTTGAAAGGGTGACCCGCCTGAGATAATCGGAATATGTTTCACCATGAATTGGATCCTCTGAAATGGAAAGGGGTGAAATTTCAAAACTAAGCCCTAAATTCTCTAAAAATGCTTTTCTACGGGGGGATGATGATCTTAAAACAATTTTAGAATCCATTTAGATATTTACTCCATAAAAAAAATGTCGATACTATAAATACTATGAAAAACTTTTCCCTAACATTCTTCGATAAAAATTTATCAATACTAATGATTCTTGCCATGCTTTACAGCATTCCAAGCCAAACTCAGGTTTTACATGCACAGGCTGACACCAAGTCCCCTGACCAAAAAACAGGTGAGGAAGCGCCTATGGTCAAACAGGATGGAAATGTAGTTTTAGACCCTGTCAGTGTATCAAACTCTCTAAAAAACTCCAATTTGAGACATCTCAAAAAGCTTAAGAGTAGCTTTTACAATTTAGGAGAAAAAGAGAAATATGATGGTATTATGAAATCTTATGTGGATGCAACTATCACTCTCAGTGAACGAAAGTATACAGATGCACGCAGGAAGTTTGAGCAAAACCAAAATGACATCAATGATAAAGCTAAAGCCCTGACTGACAAATACAAAGAGAAGTATTCAAAACTTTATGCAGACATTTCCTATACAGTAGTAGATATGAAAATCAATACCAAAGCAGAATCAGCAAATTCATCATATGAAAAGTACCTAGCTGCTGCTAATGAACTCCAGACTACTGCAGTAGAGCAAACCGAAAAAGGAAATTATGCCGATGCGGTATATGCTTACAAAGCCGCTATTTTAAATTTGGTTAGAATCCCTTACTTTATAAATAAAAATAAAAATAAAAATTTAAAGATAGCTGAAAAGATTGCAAAAAACCTACTAATAGAAGATGACTATATTCCTAAAGAAAATATGAAAGATTTTGATGATTCACGTGAATTGATCTTTGATGAAAGAGAGCTTGAACGCGAAAAAGAAAGAGCTGCCATTAAAAAAGGAATTACTTCCAAGTTAGGTGGAGAAGTTACTCCAGAGCCAAGTCCAGAACCTAAAAAAGATCCCCAAGCAGGAACGGAAAAAAAGGATCAGTAGTACTGAATGAAAATTCTCGGGCTCCTTACTCTATTAGTATTCTTTTTCATTGGTTGCGAAGAAAAGCACGTCATCGAAGATGTGGAAGAGTGTGACACAATGGAAAGTTATTATGAAGGTGGGGAGCATTATATCAATAGAAATTTTATCACTGAAGAAGGAACACTTGACTACAACAAACAGTTTGAAAAGTCAGAATCCAAGAATAGTAAATGTAACCCTGTAAACACATTCTAACATTTCTTTCCTAATTTTATCACCTCTACTTACTATTTAAAACATATAGAACAGTGCATCTCAATATAGTTAACGAATATGATACTAAACTTACACCCTGAAAATCCAGAAAAAAGAGCTTTGAAGCTTATTTCAGATAATTTGAAAGATGGTGCAGTGTATATATTTCCTACCGACACTGTCTACTCTTTCATTGTGGATTCTCAGTCAAAAGTTGGTATAGAGAAGTTGTATGCCCTAAAAGATTTAGAAAAGCATAAACCCCTCTCTTTGTTATGCGCGAGCATATCCATTGCATCTGAATTGGTAGAGAATCTACCTAACACTGCATTTCGCTTAATGAAAAAAATCACTCCAGGACCATTTACTTTTATCTTTAAAGCTAATAAAAATATTCCTAGAGTTAGTCTTACAAACCAGAAAACAAAAAGTATTGGGATTAGAATACCTGATAATCTTTTTATACAGTCTTTATTAGAAATTCATAAGAGTACAGTCACTGGAACATCTGTGTATGGCATGGATGAATACACTTCGAACGCTGAAGAGATTGACAGAGTCTATGGAAAAAAGGTAAGTGCAACTATTGATGGAGGCTTCATAAAACAAGAACTCTCTACAATCATTGATTTTAGTTCAGGAGACATGGAAATTACAAGGGAAGGCAAAGGAATTGGAATATTAAAAGAGTATTCTAGAGATTGATAAAGTTATTTTATAAGTTTTTTCTTCTCTCTGTAAGCAAAAAGATAATAAATTTTACAGTATATAATGTTTAGATCGTATGAGAATAATTATTTATAAAATAATTATTTAGTTTGGATGATTATAGATATGAAAATAGTGTTTAAAGAAATCCTGAATTCATTTTATACACCTTTATCTTTTTTAGAATTAGCCTTGAAATATAAGAATTGATAATAATAGTGTAAATCCATATGGAAGACGAAATAAAAAAAATCCTTTTACAAATAGGGGAAGATCCTTCTCGGGAAGGTTTATTAGATACTCCCAAAAGAGTTAAAAAATCTTATGATTTTCTAACTGGTGGCTATAATGTAGATATCAACCATCTTGTAAATAACGCAATTTTCGAAGAAAAAACAGATGGAATTGTATTGGTAAGAGATATTGAAATGTATTCGTTGTGCGAACATCATCTATTGCCTTTTTATGGAAGGGCACATGTTGGTTATATACCTAATAATAAAATTATAGGTATAAGTAAAATACCTAGAATTGTAGATATGTTTGCCAGAAGATTACAGGTTCAGGAAAGGCTTACTGCACAAATAGCAGATGCACTCCAAGAGGTTTTAAGCCCACTTGGAGTAGGGGTAGTTATAAAAGCTAAACATTTATGTATGATGATGAGGGGCGTGGAAAAACAAAATTCAGAATTATTCACGTCTTGCATGTTAGGTGAGTTTAAGACAAATTCGGTTTCAAGAAATGAATTTTTAGATCTAATTAGAACAGGAGCATCCTAAGAAATTCTATCATATAATATTTGAAAGCTATCTATAGAAGAAAAATGTTTAAACCTATTCTCAGCCATTGCCAACAGTTGGTTTTTCATTGTAATATTTGTTTTTATAGTATAAATCAATTCTGCTATATATTCAAATTTCTTTTCATTTATGAGGATTCCTCCATTTCCGAGAGTTTCAGAAACTGCGGAAGAGTTATATGCCATAATAGGGATACTGTAATACATGGCTTCAAGAAGTGGAACGCAAAATCCTTCATGTTCACTCATAGATAAGAACAGATCAGCATTTGAGTATACATTTGAGAGACAATCCTGATCTAAGCAATCTAAAAATTCTACATTGTTCTCTAAATTGAAGTATTTTATCAGACTATCTAGCTCATATTTATAGGATTCTAGTTCTCTTGCTGTTTTGCCGGCTATAGTAAGTTTGAAAGAAAAATTATAATTCAATAATATTTTAGCTATTTTAATTAGATCTGTTTGTTTTTTATTCGGAGCAATTCTTCCTACAAATACTATAGAGAACACTTGTGTACTTGTTTTCTTTTTTTTGTTTAGTAAAGATAAATTTAGTGGTATAGGTAGTACGTCTACATTCTTAAAACCAATTTGAAGTAATTCATTTTTATTATAATTAGAAACAGCAAAATTAAAGCTAAAAAAGGAAATCATATCCGAAAGTTCATCTCTTCCCTTTTGAAGATAGTAAGCCAATGTTAGATCATAAGATATAATATACTCAGCAGGTGTCACATTGTGATATATTAAAACTTTAGTGGGGGATCCACTGATAGATTTTATAAAATTAAAAACTTTTGAGTGTATAGAATGATGGTAAATTATGATATCACCTTTTGAATATCTATAGGAAGTAAATTTCTTGCATATTTTTCCTGCTGAGTAACCTATGTTTTGAGAATAAATTTCACATGGGATATTTCTCTCTAAAAATCTATTTTTAAAATAGATCATTAAATTACTAATGGCATCCCCTTCATTAAAACCGGCTGAGAATTGATGTATTTTCATAGATATTCTTTTAAGCTTAATTTTTCATAATAGTAAGACAGTTGATTGGACTGAACCAAAGAGATCTTTCTTTTTAAATCGGATTTATTATTTAAAAAGTGAATGAGTTCAGCTATCATTGGGAAATTTTTTTCAAAGATCTTAATCCCACCCATACGCATAGTTTCGGCAACTGCACCTGAACAAAAAGCTATCACTGGAATACTATAACCATAGCACTCTAAAATTGGAATACAAAATCCTTCATGCTCACTCATTGATAAGTAAAAACCAGATAAATCCCTTATTTTATTTAACTCAGTTTCACTTATATTATTATACCAAATGATATTAGAATTTAAGTTTAGTGTTGATATAATATTTAAAAGATAATTTTGGTAAATTGAAAAAGCTGTGTTAAATTTTCCAACTAAATGTAGTTTATAATTTGGAGATATTTTTATTAAATAAAACAGCAAAAATAAAAGATCCTCTATTTTTTTGTGTGGAATCATTCTGCCTGTATACAATAGATTATAGTTTATCGAGAAATCTTCTTTCAGTTTTATGGGATATTTTTTAAAAATTGGAACTATTTGTTCTTCAATATTTTTAAAATTACAATTAACCATTTCTCTAAGGGTTTGTTTATTATACAATGAATCGTACCAAATTTGAGAAACATCCATACATAGGGATTGAAGCTCGATATACGAAAGGAGATAACTATCTTTTGAATTATTATAAAATTCTTTACTGCAAAATTCATAAAAAAAATTATAAGGTGTTATATTGTGAAATCTTAGTATTTTTTTCCCTGGTAGATTGGAAAAAATTTGAATTGGATAACCTGATATCCCATAGTGAAGAATATGTACATCATTATTCTTAAATAAATTTTGAGATAAATTGGCTTCTATTACTTTATGTTCGGTAAAGGAGAAATTATTTTTTAGAGTAATAATTTTATTATTAATTTGAAGTGCATCTAAATGCTCGGAAATACCTGTTATGTCATTTCCAATACCATCATTAGAATTATATTCCACTACATGTTGGTATACAGTCATGATTTTTGAAAAGTTATAAGGGAAAGCTCTCCATCGTCAACAGTATGTCTTACAATATTTTTAAAACCTGTTTCTTTTAGAAAATGGAATAAGAGTTCATTTGAAATACGAGTTTGAAAATTCTCCTGAAATGGTGAATGATAAGTGAGTGCTGAGTTTGAATATCTAAAAAAAACTCGTGTTTCAATATCAGAAAATTTTCTGATTGAAAAAAATAATTTTTCCAATAGCCATCCAGGTAATTTACAAGAATTAATTGCTATTACAATATTCTTATATCCAGAGTAGTTTTGAAAATCTTCCAACTTAGATACAAATTCTAAATTACCTGTTATATGGTTTTTAAAATATTCGTAATGTTGCGAATCATTGATAATTGCTAAATAGGGGATTTGTTTTAATTGGAGTTTTTGTATAAAATTATCAAACTCAGGAAGTAATATAAGAGTATTTTCACCTTGGGTGATCATATTAGTAATACGAGAGTTACTAGGATTTGATGGTTCTTCCAAAGGGCTATGTGGGTCGTAATAAGAAAAATTATCTTTTTTTCCAAGTAATAAGGCCTTAAGCTCTGTTTGTTCTTTGTAAAATTCGTAAAATTTCTTTTCGAGTGCTTCATACTTTTTTCTTAAAAGCACCAACTCGTAAACTACATTAAAAAAAGCTCGAATTCTATTTTCAGATACTTTTTTATCAAAAAGAGAATAACCTTCAATAAACTTTACTAACAAATAGCGAATGGGTCCCCGGATGTATTTAAAAATAGGATTGGTGAATCCCATAGGAGAAATCCCTTTTTCAAATGAGTTTGCAGTTTCCGAAGGATCAAATTGCCTTTGTCCGAGTGGAACTTCAGGGGTAAGTCGTAATTTTGAGACACGTTCGATTTCAGAAATATCTAAATTTCTTTGTTTTAAATTGGATTCAATTTCTGCCATAATTTCAGAAACGTTTATTTCTGAATCCTGGATCTCAAAAATTGGCTTATTTGCTCTATGGGAACTCATTCTCAGTAACCCCATAATCTTATGGTAGGGACTTAGGGTAAAACCAATTTTTTTAGGGGCTTTTCAGAATTGGATTTTTTAAAAAGTTACTCTGGTTCTTTTTTTATAATTTGTAAAATGACTATTGACTTCTATGAAAATAGGATATCAGTATCTACCAATGGCATTTTTATTCATCATTGGGCTTTATGCAATCATCCAAATTTTATTAACCGGTTGGTTTCTCTCCCTACTTGTTCACCTAAAAAAAATTCCCCGCCTACAATTTTCTGCCTCCATTGGAATTTTCTTTTTGCCAGGATTCTTTTTTTACGGAAAAAATCTCCACCTTGTTGTGGAGGAGGCCCCCTCTCTAGATAGTGCCAACCTTAAGATGGGAACAGTTTTTTTTTGGTTGGATCCTTTTTCTTTGCTCTTTGGAAAAATTCGGATTCGCAACTTATTATTGAGTGACTTTCATATATTTTATTTAAACAAGATTCCTTCCCAAAAAAAAATCCATTTGGTTCCCCCTCCCCATAAAATAAAAATCACGGGAAACCTTGTGAATGGGAGCTTTGATCTAGAGGACAAGTCCAGGTTTCCAATCTATCGACTTTCCCTTCGAGATATCCAGATGCATGAATTTCAATTGGACCCCGGGTTTCAATTGGGCTTGTTTTTCTTTGCAAAGAAAGGTCATTGTAAAATTGGATCTGGAACCCTTCATACACATCTCCTTTCTAAAAATCATGGGATTCTTCGTGTGAGTGGGGTTACGATTGGTGAGTTTACTAATTTAGAGGTACTCCCCCTCCTAAGTAATAACATAGAACTGGCAACTGAATTTAAGCACAAGGAAGGGATAACAGAATATAGGGGGGTTTTGGGTCAAAATTTCTTGCCTGAGGAAGCCGATAAAAATCCAGTTCTACCAAAAAAGAGAAAAGTGGGATTTCAATTTACCATTGATTGGAATGAGTATAGGCTTCCCCTAGATTTAGGTGTTGGGCTTTTACTCTCTCAGCTTGCAAAAGGCACAAGCATTGGGGGAGTAGTAAATGAAACACTGGGTGTGTTAAAGTCATTTTTAGGAGAGTTGCTAAAACCAATTCCTAAGGAGGCCCAAACGTCCCCACTTGAGGAAACTAAAATAGTTGAAGTTGGAACAGAACCAATCATAATAGAAAATAGTAAAAAAGAAATCAATCAATAAGAAAGGATATGTACCTTTTGTAAATTCCAATTTGTATCACTAAGAATATAATAGGAAAATTCAATCAACCGTCCATTTTCGTCATACACAAGTTCACTTTTACGTTTAGAACTCATCTGGATATTTTCTCTCTTGGTCAATCTTCCCTTTTCATCAAAATAAAATTTAATTGTAGCAACCTGTTTCTTTTTATCATCTACGATTTCTTGAATCCAAATTTGCTCATTTGCACCCATCTTTTTCATTTGGAAAATTTCTATATCCTTGGTTTGGATCCATCTGAGTTCACCATCCGTTATAAATTCCCGGTTCATGGATGAAACCTTGCACCTCTGTACTTCTTTTCCTTCTGAATCCATCAAAAGGATTTCTTTGAGGTCACCTTGTGAATTGTACTTAAATATCCTCTTATCCATTAGTCCATTTGGAGTGAAGGTTTCTTCTAATATGATCCTTTCTTTTTCGTATGTGTATCTTGTTTCACCGTGAGGCTTACCTTCAATATCTAAAAATTTTTCATTAGCCAATCTTCCCTTTGTATCATAATCATAATATGCAGTATAAATAGTCTTGCCATCGGCATTTTTTACAATTTCTGACGAAGGCCCTAGTTGTTCTAGTCCTAAAACATTTCTATCGAGTGGAGACCACTTCCCGGGTGTAAAGGAGTAGATCGATATATTTTGTAGTACAATTAAAATATATATTAAATTTGATACTAAAGTAAAATTTCTCTTTTCATTTGAGTTTGAATTTTTTGTAATAGTTTGAATCATTTTATATTCCAGTATTTTAAATCTTGAATCTAATACTTTTATAAGGTCGGAATGTTTATCTTTTTGCTAATCTAAAAATAGTAATAAAAATTTTATTTAAGTAAATCGGGACCAATATTAGGAACGTCATACTTATAATATTCTAAGCAAATCAATGGATAGGAAGTAAAAGGACATGATTGCAGCAAAATTGCAACAGTACACGCTCTCACACCAAACTCAGGGGGTTTGGATTTGCCTATTTTAAAAATGGGAAAAGGTGGAGAAGTTCCACATTCCCCAACTTTTAGTAAAGTTGCTGCATTTAGATCCATTTGCAACTCCGCAATATCAACACCATTTGATAAAGCACAATTTCCTAAACTAAGAATATAAAAAATAACCAAATAGAAATATTTACTGAATTTTGTACTACGGTATATGAAATTAAAAAATATAAATTTGGTCATATCCTAAATCTCATTGAATTTGAAGTGTATAAGACAATGGCATAAAAAAGACATCCCTCTCAGACTTGTCATAATTTGGATCTGATTTGTATCGAGAAAGTTCTGAGAGTCCTATTAAAAAATTATACCAAAAATGTGCAGCTATAGAAGGACGCAGATCATACCCGTAGAGCATGTGAATGTATCCAAAATAGAATCCACCGAGTAATCTAACAAGGCGACCATCCCTTGCATCAGAGTTTCCTTCGTGTGCCAACATAAAAAGTGTGGATGATACACCTAAGCCTCCATATGGACCTAACAAGGGGGACATGGAGAGTCGATGGTTTAAGTATCCCCGAAAAAAAGCTTCTTCGCCAATCGCCGGGGATATCCCCGAAACAAAAGCACCTGCATAGAGAGAGCCATCTTTTTTTAAACTCTCTGGGAGGAGAATGGGATTGGATCCATCATTTACAACCTGACCTAGTCCTAATAAAAGGGATATGGCGAGTAGGGGAGCGTACACAAAAGGTAGTTTTAATACATTGGGATTGAAGGGAGCAAAAGCGAGATCTTCAATGGATTCAGATTTTTTATATTCTCCCAAACCTCCTGCATCTCTATAGGAAGAATAAATGGAGTACAGAGACAGGGATAAAACAGGATTGGATAGCATATCGGAGTAGTACGTAGTACGATTGGTTCTGGTATACTCACCATATTTGATATATGTATTTTGTTCCGCGAAACGTTTTTCTTTTATAAGTCGATAATCTCTCTCAAACTTTGTTTCGCTCCATTTAAAATCATCCGAGATTGGAAGGGGGAGATCGGTATAGGTTAGACCTGATCTCTGGAAACCATATCCAATTAGCACGGATTCGGTGGAAAATGTAACTTCCCTATTTTTGGAATTTATATAGTCAGGCTGGCTGGAAAAGTGATTTTGAGTACTTTGTATACCTACAAACATCCCAAATTGAACACCGGCAGTGGTGTAGTTTCCAATGTATGCCTGTCCCATCCCAGGGATAATACCTAAAAATGCTGCAGTAGCTGGGTTGGGAGAAGATGGAAGGCGTGGGGGTTCGGACCTGCGACGTTCAACTACCTCTTTGTGAGCATCTTGGATTGAATTGTATTGTTTTAAGTCATCTGCTGAGAGGATGCAGCTTAAAAAAGTTAGAAAGAGTAGAATTGAATATTTTACCATAGAGCTAAGTCTCAAAAGATTTAATTCTTTCACCGGAGTTGAAAAAACCATGGTGGGGAGATATCTCCATTTCTAAATTGAGTCTTTTCTATTCAAAGCGATTTTTTTGGTTATTATGATGGATTGAGAGACAAAAGTGATTTTGGAAGATAAGTATATAGGGGACAAAATACAAAGAGATAGGGAAGTTTTATATAGACTCTTTTAAAATTACCGATATATGAAATGATGGCTTCTTTCAATCCCAAACGGATGCTCAATCGGAACGAGTTTAAGCAAATAAAAAAATCTCGAACCAGAATTGATGGTAAAAAAGTTTTAACTGATGATGTTAAAAAGTTAAAATCCTTAAAAGTTTCGCCTGATCTGAGCGAAGAAGAAAAAATCCAGTTCTATCGGGAACCCATTTGGATTGAGTACTATATACCAAAAGAGTCCAGATTTGCGCAGGAAATCAAGTATTTATATATTATCTTGGTAGATCCTATCCCACGTGAGGGAAAAGATGAAATTCTCAGAAAAGCAATGGAAGAAGACAAATGGATAGATTTATTGGAGCTATCCAAAGGAAGTGCTCACCAAGCCAAATTAATTAAAAAATCATATACTAATTTTCAATCTATTCTTGATACTATGTCTGATCAAGTATCACAATTTATTTCTACTGGGGATGCTGAATTTTTGAGAACTGTTGTATATCTCACGGAAACATTGATGTTGTATGAACCAACAATAGCTGCTTTGGAAGTGATAGGTGAATTTGCTATTTACAATTTGAATTGGTTGATTCGAAAACTCAATGTTGGAAAAATTGATTTTTCACTAGAAGATAGAACGATTCTTTTATTGATCAAGCGAAGAAATGACTATTGGGATGAAAATAAATTAGCAGAAGATGAAGACTTTGAGCTTTTTGCTGCTTTATTTTTTGAGCAGGCATATCCAAATCGTGGGGCATTAGAATTGGATTCTCAGGATTTGTTGTAAAGAAAGAAATGAATAATTTTTATCTTTCCTATCATTCTGTTGGTATCTTTCTTGTTTTCCTAATCGCATTTATCCAAACAGTATTTTTATTTTTTAAGAAAGATAAGAAACCTGCATCTTTTTGGTTGATGGGGCTATTTGCTGGATTTTCCATTATGTTGTTTGGATATTTTTTAGCGTACTCCTTTTATAGTCCAATAGCAGCTTACCATAGATATTTAACAGTTTTTGTTTTATTTGCTAATGCAAATATGAGTGGATTTGCATACATTTTTCCACGTGACGATTTTTCTCATGAGAGGCACTATGCAGTTCCTGTGGCATTCTTAGTTGCTATCATTGCCTATCTTCATTTCATTTATAAAACAATTGGAACTGAAAAAATTTATAATTTTGATGCTCATTTCTTTACATTTGACTATGGAGCATCTACTGCAATTTTTATTTTACTATTATTTTTATGGCCACTTGTAGTACTAATTAGAAAAGTTAATCTATATTCGTCGTACAATGGAAAATTGACAGAGTTTTTATCTGATAAAAAAGAATTCTCTGATAGAATGAAAAATACTTTAATTTATTTTTGTATAGGTGTTATCAAATTAGTTAAGCCTATTGGTGTAGAAGCTAAGTTTATCAGAACTTTTATAATAGTGATTCTTTTATTGATTATGACGGCTATATCAAATGTGTTAAATAAAAATGGTATATTGCCTTATGATTATTATGCAATGTTTTATTCCAATTCAGTGATGATTATATGTTTTGTAATGCTAATGGCTTACATCAATAGCAGTGGTGAAACAACAACATTTATGATAAAATTAGTTGGAATAAGTTTAATTACTGTTTTATTGATTTTGGGAGTTATCTCAAACTTTACCTTAGATTTGAGTGAAACGGATTATGATAACCAGAGAATGTCAGAAATAAATGCAAATAAGGAAGGTATTCTTCGGGATAATTATTCTGAATTGCCGGAAGAAGTAGCTTATGTACTTCGATCAAATGCAGGAAAAAATATCACAGACCTAGATAGAGAAATTGAAATACTCTATGTTAGAAATGATTTAAATTTAAATAAAGATACTCTATTGAGAGGTGAAGAGAAAGAGTTATCTATAAGAATTAAAGATAGTTTAAATAAAATTCGAACGAAATTTCCATTAAAATTTGAAGATGAAATTACAAAACTTGCTATTGAAGATTATAGGCTAACTAGGCAGTATAAAAATTTATTAGGTTCACAGGAAGATATAAGAACAAGGCACTATAGAGAGGCTAATTATAACTATTTGTATTACGATTTTGATTATAAAAATTATAGATATGAAGTAGGTTATCTCTATATTGACTATCGAATACATACTCATAAAAATGCTAAGTTTCTATTTTTTTTAGTTTTAATTTCTACTATTTTAATTTTAGTTATTTTTCCAAAGTTTTTTAGATCTAGTTTAGTAAAACCCCTCAATAACTTATTAGATGGTGTTCATAGCGTAAACCAAGGAGATCTAACAATTCATGTAGATGTAAAAGTTCATGATGAAATTGGATTTTTAGCTGAATCATTCAATTCAATGGTTGCATCTATTAGGGAAGCAAGGCAGGAACTCCAAGACTATGCTAGTAATCTTGAAGATAGAGTTTTAGAGAGAACCACAGAAGTTCATCAAAAAATGCATGAAGTAAATACGTTAAAAGTACAGCAAGATGGTGATTATTTCTTGACTTCTCTTTTGTCTCGACCTCTTTTTGTAAATTTAAATAAAAGTAATGTAGTACTAACTGAGTTCTATATTTCACAAAAGAAAAAATTTGAGTTTAGAAATAAAAAATCAGAGCTTGGCGGAGATATTTGTGTTACAGATACAATCCGACTAGGAACACCCAAAAAAAATAGAAATTATATAGTGGCATTAAATGGTGATGCAATGGGAAAGTCCATGCAAGGAGCCGGTGGTTCTTTGGTAATGGGTGTTGTGTTAAACTCAATTATTGCAAGGGCTACAGGAGAAAAAATGTTAAATATGACTCCTGTGGAATGGATGACCGAAACCTATTATGAATGTAATTCAGTTTTTAAATCATTCAATGGAACAATGATTCTATCAGCAGTACTTGCATTAATAGATGAAACTAATGGTGATATGTACTACTGGAACGCAGAACATCCATTCACAGTGCTATATCGTGATAGAGAAGCTGGATTTATAGAAGACTCTTTGCAATTAAGAAAGCTAGGGTTAGATTCTGAAATACCTTTTCGGGTTAGGAAATATAAGTTAGAGCCCGGTGATATTGTAATATTAGCTTCGGACGGAAGGGATGATATTGACCTAACTCCTGAGGATGAGGTTAGAACAATCAATGAAGATGAAAACATGTTTCTAGGTATTGTTGATAAATGTGAGGCTAATATAGATCGTATAATCCATTCATTGAGAGAGAAGGGGACTATCACGGATGATCTTTCAATTCTACGAATCGAATTTAAATCTAATCTTAAGAATGAAGTAGTAAAAGCTACAAATTATATTCCAGCAGAAGTTGAGATTAGCACTATTGAAGAAGCTGAATCAACCATAGAAGATAAAGAGTATGCAATTGCAGTGAACTACTATAAAGAAGGAAATTTACCAAGAGCTCTAGATACATTTAAAAAAATGGTTCGCAATGGAAATAAAGATAAAAATATATTAAGACTTTGCGGTCTACTAGCTTACAAATTGCAAGATTATAGACTTGCAGAATATAATTTATTTGAATATAATCGTTTATATAGTAAAAATTATGAAGTGCTCCACTTTCTCTCTTTATCAAGAAAAAAATTAGATGATTACCATGGTGCCATAAATATAGGAATTGATCTATTAGAAATGCAGCCTGACAACAGTATGAACTATTTATACCTAGCCGACTTATATACACTTGTGGGAAAAGAAGATATTTCTTTAGAGCTTTTGACTAGAGCTTCAAAAATGGATCCTGAAAATTTGGTTATACAAGATTTATTATCAAAATTTGTTTTAAACTAAATATGGAAATAACATATATTAATTTTGATAGATCCCATAGGTTGGAATCTGTCGATTCTACGAATACATATTGTAAATCAGACATTGTAAAGTTTGGAGATTGGGTTATTGCAGAAAATCAAACCAAAGGAAGGGGTAGAAAGGATAAAGAGTGGGATTCTTTGGGGATTGGAAATATTTTTTTTTCTGCAAAAGTACGATGTTCAGTAGGTATCCTTCAGAATAGCCCTCATTTGTCATTGCTAGTGGGTGGGGCTCTTTTGAGGACATTAAAAGCTGTTTCAAAATCTCCCGAGGAAATATTACTTAAATGGCCAAATGATATATATAGAGTAAATAAAAAAATATCAGGTATCCTTGTTGAGTCAGAAATCCAGGGCTCAAATTTTGACAGTATCATTGGAATTGGTATAAATCTTTATAATTCAAATAGTACTTTTTCTCCTTCTAATTATGGAACTTTATATGAGACAGAATTAGAAGTTGGTAATAAAGAAAAAATATTGCAATTACTTATAGAGAATATAAACATTACTTTTCAAAGGATATATGCGGGAGAAATAAAAAAAGAAATTTTATGGTTAGAGTCTCATTCTTATTTGCAAGGTAAAAATATCCAAGCAAATTTGAATGGAATATTGATTAGGGGTAAAGTAATTGGATTTGATAAAGATGGGTTTTTATCAATTGAAACAGATAGCCAAATTATATCACTCATGGACACGGATCCTGAATTTCGTATATTATAAAAATCAATGATGTTTGAAAAAGACAAATTATTAGTTATCGATGTTGGAAATACAAATACAGTTTTTGGTCTATTCAACAATGGAGAGAGTAATCCTAGGTTTCATAAGCGCACTGTAACACGTCCAGATCGAACTTCTGATGAATTGGGCGTGTTTTTAAAAGGGTTTTTTAAAGAAGAAGAAATCAACCCAAATAGAATTGGTTATGCAATTTACTCCAGTGTAGTGCCCGCTTTTAACCCAATTATTTCTCGAATGCTTGAGGATTGGTTTAATGTCAAACCCATGAGTGTGCAGTACCAAATGAAGCTCCCGTTTTCTATATCCTACCAAAGACCATTTGAAATAGGAGCGGATAGATTGGTAAACGCTGCTGCAATTTCTCATAGGGAAGGAAATTTTATTATTGTAGATATGGGGACAGCAACCACCTTCTGTGTTATAAATTCCAACAAAGAATACTTGGGTGGAGTAATTGCCCCCGGGCTAAAAATATCAATGGAGGCACTTACTCGTAATACGGCTCAGCTTCCCCCTATTACTTTCCAACATCCCGGAAGGGTGATTGGTCAGTCAACATTAGAGTCATTGCAATCAGGTTTTTTCTATGGTTGGGTTGGGTTGTTGCGGGGGATTATTTCAGAAATCAAACGGGAGCATGGGGAAAATTATAAAGTTATAGGAACTGGGGGGTTGGTATCGATTCTTCACAACAATGTGAGTGGTATTTTCGATGAAATAGATCCCATTCTTACGCTAAAGGGATTAAAAGTATTATTCGAGTTCAATAAATAAGATTTTCCTATTTTTACATTTAAAAAAAGTTTTTTTTAGGTACCTGATTTTTATAGATGGTATTTGAAGGTTCATTAGGTAAAAAACGATAATAGAAAAGAATATGGCAAATCTTTTACAGGATCTAGAAGGCAAACTTGAGCAAAGTTCAAATATAGAAACCTCCATCACCAATCATTTAAAATATTATTTTAATTTTAAAAGGGATACCAGTTACGAAAAAAGGCTTCACCAGGAACTCCAGCTCTTTTTCAAAGAGAAAAAGGGAAATAAAAATTACTTTCATATAGAAGAGGGTCACACTAAGATCAAGCCCTCAAATTTTAACAGTATTCTCCATTTTTTTTTAAAACGTTTGTGGGATGAAGAAAATTTCAGTAGTATCATGAAACTACCATCCACACTGATTTTTATTGCAGAAAATACCGCACATATCAACAATGCAAAGGTTTCTCTTGAAGATATCCAAAAGCAAACATCTCCTTTTAAGTTGTTTCCCTTCATCCCGCCAGAAAAGAATTTTTTTTCCATGGCAATGACTGAACAAGTCAAGGTATGCTCAGACTGGATAAAAAACGGAAACAAACAAAATGCCCTCTTGGAGAGGTTTAAAATAATTGGAAGCTTTGTCCAAACTATGTATATACTAGGGCAATTGCTATTAAAACTAGCCGAAGACCTGGAAGCTAATAAGAGTGTTACAACGTCAGAAGATCTTTCTGGAAATGCACTGGAGGACAGGGCAGGGTTCCTAGCCCAAGTCATTATGAACCATCCCCTCACGGAAGGTGGGTACCTAAAATTTTCTGAAGCCCCATTAAAGAGAAGTTTAATTTTAAATTCAGGAGCCTATCTCACCAAGGATGGGATAAATATTAAATTCATTTATTCGCTCTTAACACCTACCCGTAGTTCTGGAGTCACTGACAAAGAATTGGCAGTGGCAGCGGGGAAAATTCTAGAGGATTTTAAATCTTTAGCATTCAGTGAAAAGAAGGAAGAACCAAAAACAGAAAACAATCTCAACCTTAAAAACCTTTCCAAGGTGATTGATTTTATTCTAATGGAAGTTCGCACAATCATTCGGAATGGAGAGGAGCCCGCTAAGATGAGAATTTCTGTCAGGGCAATTTCTGAGTCAGCCACCACAGTTTGCCCGGGTATAACAGAGAGACATATTACATTAGTGTATCTCTATCTTAAAGATATTTATCGTCATGGGAAAAACTCCAATCCCAAAGATATATTAGACACCTATATGGCTATATCAGATAAATTTAAATTAAATGCAAATGATTCCAAATATATTTATTATTTAATTGATTCTGAAACTTTCGAGTCTATGAAAGAGCCGTTATCCCATTTTATTGAGAAATATTCCAAGGAAGAAAAAAAAGAGCTAAGTGATAAACAGGTAGAAACCTTAAAGTCTATCATGGGAAATTTTCCTAAGGAAGTGACCTTAAATCAGCTTTTCTCTATCAAAGAAAAATTAAAACTCAAAGTGGAAGATGAAGCTAAGAAAAAAATGATAGAAATTATCTCAACTCCTCTATTAAATAGAATTGCAGAGATGCGATTTTTGCATGCTGAAACCAAGCTAAAAGAAAAATAAGCAAAAATTTTGTAACGAGAGGATCTTCCCTTGGTAGTAACAGAAAGTTTTGAGGATATTACAATTCTAAACTTAAAAGGATCCATTCTTCAGTCTGAGAGTGATATGATTCGATTGTGCTTAGAAAATTTCCTATCTAGTTCGAATACGAACATTGCTATCAATATGCTTGAAACTAACCATATCTGTTCTTCTGCTTTAGGGCAAATAGTATTTATGAAAAATAAATTCAATTCCCATGGAGGTGACATAAAAATGGTAGTCACTGATGAGGATCTATTAGAACTGCTTGAGATAACTATGCTAGACCAGGTCTTCCAGTTGTATGACAATGTAAATGCATGTGCGAAATCATTTAGTAAAAAAAATTGAAAATTTTACTCTCCACAAATAATAAAAAAAAGTATAATGAATTCAAACAAATTGTATCACCATTAGGAATTGAAATAGCTACACCTGAGATACTTGGTCTATCCTTAGATGTGGAAGAAACTGGTAGTACATTTGAAGAAAACGCAGCACTAAAATCAAATGCTTTGTACTCAATTACAAAAATTCCAACCCTAGCTGATGACTCAGGTATTTGTGTGTCCCATTTAAATGGAGCACCTGGCATTTACTCTGCAAGATATGGTTCAACTGGATTAGATGATAGGGGAAGGGCAGAGTACCTCTTGGAGGCTATGGAAAATATTGAAAACAGAAAAGCATATTATGTATGTTGTTTGGCATATACCAATTCGAAGGGAACATTTTATGTCAGAGAAGAGTGTCATGGTGAGCTGACAACGGAATATGATGAAGAAGGCACTTATGGATTCGGATATGATCCTATTTTTTATTACCCTCCTTTGAATTCTGTATTTTCGCGCGTACTTCCTGAAGAAAAAAATATTGTATCCCATAGGGGAAAGGCTTTAAAAGTTTTTTATGAAAATTATAAAAATGGAATATATGAGTAAGTTTACAAAAAAAATATCCTATCTTATCTTAGGATGCTTATTTTTTTCCTGTTCGTCTAAACAAGAAAAGATGAATGAATTGGCGTACGATGGAGATTTGCAATCATTTCAAAGTAGTACAACTAAATTTAAGACAGTGAACTTTCAAGATGAAAGGGGATGGACTCCCCTGATGGCTGCAGCAGAGAATAACCAATTGAGCATCATAGATTTTTTAATCAAAGAAAGATCATATTTGGACATTCAAAATGAGTCAGGTGATACAGCATTGATGAGAGCTGTGTATATGAACCATAACAAAGCAGCAGATAAGTTAATTTTAGCAGGTGCTTCGTTGAAAATTAGGGATAAAAATGGTTTTACACCATTTCTAAAAGCCTGTGAAAAGGGTAGATTAGAAATGGCGATGTTACTGGCTAAAGAAAAGACGGATTTCAAAGATAGAACATTGAACCCGTTAAAAAAAACTGCATTGCACTTGGCAGTTAAAAAGGGAAATTTAGAACTAATCAAATGGCTAATTGAAAATGGTTCTGATATCAATGCAAAAGATGAAGAAGGTAAAACACCTCTCATGGATTCTATCACCGAAAAACAAATACCGAGCATTAAACTTCTCATTGAAAAGGGAGCAAGTACATCTGATATCTCTTTAAAAGGTGATACAATCTCTTCACTTGCCAGGCAAACTTTTAATGTAGATTTGATAACATATATTGATAGTCTAGCAGGTGGAACTCCTAAAAAGAAATAAGGTAGTTTTTTACATATTATTTTTCTTTGACAACATAACAATAAGCTCTTTCTGGATCTTTTTGAGGAGTGCAATACAATAGAGTCTCGTCTCCGTAATCTTTCTTTACTATAAATCCTCCTTGGGGATTCATCGGATATTTTGCTACATACGAAGTGCAATTATTAGTGAAAATTACTATTCCAAATAATATTACTATAAGTTTCATAATAAAATACCTCATTTTTTTAGATATTTTAATATATATTATAAAAAAGTAGAATATAATAAAAAAAAATGAAATTGGTAATTATGGGGAAGAAAGTGTAACTATATATGAAAGGGCTAAGAGGG
>Ga0209550_10001375_pt1 | contig 23248 bp, 20 predicted proteins | sample LauGreSuBDMM15SN_2_FD_187567 | JGI IMG/M metagenome (GOLD analysis project Ga0209550, IMG submission 187567) | Freshwater lake microbial communities from Lake Michigan, USA - Su13.BD.MM15.SN (SPAdes) (version 5) | ecosystem: Environmental > Aquatic > Freshwater > Lake | place: Lake Michigan... | reverse complement strand
ACCATAAATTTTTTGAAAAGCACGAACAGTATCCAGTTCATTCATTTTTGGGATGCCAATGTCATAGATACAAAAAAGATGTAAATCTTGCTTAAGTAAACTGCAACCAAAAATTTTAATAATCTTCATAACATCATTGCTTATTGTGTAATCAAACTCAAGTTCATATTTCAACTCGATTTGTTTTTTCACAATGGGTGTTATTTGTAATGCCATAGAAGTTGCACTTTTATAAGCATTAATCAAACCAGGAACTCCCAAAAGAGTACCACCAAAAAAACGCACAACAATCACACAAACATTGGTTAATCCTTTTGAATCTATCTGTCCAAGTATTGGCCTTCCAGCACTACCGGATGGTTCTCCTGCATCGGTAACTCTATACGTTAAGCCATCGGTTCCAATGCGATAAGCAAAGCAATAATGTGAGGCCTTAGGATAATTTTTCTTTACTTCATTCAGCATCTTTTTAAACTCCTCTATTGATGCAACAGGAAATGCCAATGCAATGAACTTACTTCCCCTGTCGGTAAACTCAGCCACAGAGGGGGTTTCAATTGTTTGATAATAATTTGGATCTTGTAGCATCTATTTGGTTTATATGATCACGATTACCCTGTCATTTTCAAACATTTCGTCCATTACAATGTCAACCTCATCTGGAAGTATTGGAGTAGGAACGCCATTTTCTATAAACAAAGTTGTATTTGTAATAATCCTGATTTCATTCCAAAAATAATGGTCTATAAAGTATTGGAGAAGCGTTGGACCTCCTTCAACAATGAGGCTCTGAACATTCATGTTATAGAGAATTTCCATCATTTCAACTGGATCGCTGGAATAATCTACTTTTTTAAAGTGCTGATTTCCAACATTTTCTTCCTTGTATGGATTGAAAATGATCACAGGGTTGCCATCATTAAACATCCTTAGTGAAGAAGGGAACTCACCCTCCCCGCTGACAATAACACGCAAGGGGGATTTCCCAGGTACATGACGCACAGTAAGCAGCGGGTCGTCTAGAAGCGCTGTTCTTGCGCCAATCATGATAGCATCCTCTTCACTCCTCCATTGATGAACAAGTTCATTTGATAAATCACCCGTAATTAAAAGACGTTCATCATCGAAAGACGCCATAAACCCGTCGGCAGTTTGAGCCCACTTGAGGATGATGTATGGCTGCTTATTTTCATGAAACCAAAAAAATCGCCTGTTTTGAAACCTAGCTTCATACTGCAAAACATCTGTCCTTACTTCAATATCTGCATGAACCAATTTTTCAACTCCCTTCCCATTTACCTCTTCAAATGGATCCAATGCTGCAATAACAACATCTTTTATTCCTGCTTTGATGATCAGGTCTGCACAAGGCGGCGTTTTACCAAAATGAACACATGGTTCTAAAGTAACATAAAGCTTTGAGAGTGGAATCAAATGCTTATCCTCTTCACTTACAGAATTAATGCAATTAACTTCGGCATGTGCTTCACCATATTTCATGTGATAACCCTCTCCAATTATCCGCTGGTTGTAAACTAATACAGCCCCAACAAGGGGATTGGGAGACACCATACCAATTCCCTTTTCTGCGAGTGTTATGGCATGTGCCATAAAATATTCATCATCAAGAATCATAATTTTTAATTTATGGGATTAGCACGATAAATCATTTTTTATTTCACCAAAACCTCATGGAGGTTATCTTGCAAAGTTAATTGTTTTACATTTGGGAGTGCATATCAAAGAAGCTTACCATAACCTCACTTCAACATTGACCCCAATCTATGGAAATAGAGAATCTAACAATATTTCAGATTGGGTAATTGAACATCTAACTGGATGGGACAGGTCTAAACGATTAATTCACCACGACACTTCACTTGATGAAGAACAACTTGAAATATTTCAAACGTTCAAAAACGAATTGCTAAACGGAAGACCAGTTCAATATGTGCTCGGAGAATCTTGGTTCGCAGGCATGTCATTTTTCGTTGACGAAAGGGTGCTAATCCCCAGACCTGAAACAGAGGAGTTAGTGAACTTCATTTCAAACAAATATCAACAAACCCCACGACCACAAAACGGTGTTTTTAAACTTATAGATATAGGTACTGGCAGTGGATGCATAGCAATTGCTTTGAAAAAGAAATTTCCAGGTTGGGAGATTTGGGGAGTTGATGAAAGTGAAGCAGCATTGGAAGTTTCGGTAATAAATGCTGAAAAACAAAACACCCTCATTCACCTTAAAAGATTGGACATTACCAAGGGAGTAGAAATAGATTCATTGCCTTGCTTTGATGCAATTGTAAGCAATCCGCCCTATATACCGTTAAGCGACAAGTTGGAAATGGCAGATCATGTTTTACAGTTTGAACCTCACCAAGCGTTGTTTGTAACAGACAATGACCCTCTTCAATTTTATAAAAAAATTGTTTCCTTTTCATCCGTTCATTTATTAAGGGGTGGCATGATTTTCTTTGAAACCCATGCAGATTATGCAAAAGAAGTTTCCGATTTATTAGTAGAAAACGACTTTGAAAATGTGGAAATAAAGTGTGATTTTCAAGAAAAAGAAAGGATTGTTTGTGGCAAAAAGACGGGCGCGTCACTTTAGTTAAGGCTGCTTTTCAACAGAAAGCACTGTTTTGGCACCAAGTTCTTTGGCAATGCGCATAACCCCAACAACTGCATTGATATCAACAGATTTGTCGGCATTGATAACGATGGTTGGAATTTCTGTTTTTTCTTTCGTAATAGCCGGAATTAAGGCTGATTTTAGTGAATCAAGGCTCACTAGGGTTGTTCCAACGTAGTAATTCCTTAAAGAATCTATAGATACCACCACATTTTGTTTGGCTTTTGTATCACCAGCAGATTTTGGCTGCGATAGCTTAATTACATTCGGGTTTGCAAGGGTGGATACAATCAAAAAAAACATCAAAAGAATGAATAAAATATCATTCAGGGCCTCTGTAAAAACCTCAGCTTCTCCCTTATATTTCTTTCTGATTTGCATTTTTTTCTATTTGATGGGCTCTTGAAGAATGTCAATAAAGTCAGCTGCAGCCACTTCCATTTTATTGGCAGTCTTGTCAATTTGAGTATGCAAAAAGCTATATCCTAGAAATGAAACCAATCCAACCAATAGTCCTGAAATGGAAGTAACCAGTTTTACATACAATCCGCCTGCAATGGTGTTCAACACAAATTCACCCGTTGTGTTGATGTCAAAAAACAATTGCATCAATCCAGCCAATGTACCCACAAAACCAAAAATTGGAGCGGCTCTAGAAATAACACTGAGAACGCTCAAGTTTTTTTCTAAGTTGTACATTTCAAGACGTGCAATATTTTCCATGCTGCGTTCAATGGCATCAATGGGCTTCCCTAAACGCTGAATCCCTTTGTCGATAATGCGTGCCACGGGATTGTCCGTATTTTTAGACATGGATCTAGCTGCTGCAATATTACCATTAACGATATGGTCCCTAACTATGCGCATGAAATTATCATCAATTTTTCCAGCTTTTCTGATGGCGATGTATCTTTCGAAAAAAAAGAAAATTGCCATTGCAAGCAGCAATCCAAGAGGAATCATCAACGTACCACCCGACTGAACAATGTCCCATAGGTGCATTACTTTTGATGTTTGCTGAATTGTTTTTACAGCAGTAGAATCAGCAACTACTTGACCTAATGTATTTACCTGCATTAACTGTGCTAACATAAAAGATCGTTTGAACAAATGTAAAAAAGAAATACCACACCAAGATAACCGAAAATTGAAACATGAAGATGCAACAATAAATACTAATAAGATGGTAAATTTATGTTGCTGCTAAACAGATTGCTCCCAACGTTGAACCAATGCAATCAATACCTCAGTAGCTTTTTCCATGTCTTGTACACTAACATATTCTTGCTTTGAATGAAAAGCCATTTCGCCTGTAAAGATATTTGGACAAGGTAATCCCATGAAAGACAGCCTCGAACCATCAGTTCCACCTCTAACAGGAATGCTGTGCAAGGGCAATCCACATTCTTTAATGGCTTTGGCGGCAAGTTCGATGATCTTAGGATGAAGATCCAATACCTCTTTCATATTTCGATACTGTTCTTTCACTTCAAAAGCATAAGAAGCTTTTGAGTGTTTTGACATTATTTTCACCAAGATTTCTTTTAAATGAGCTTCATGTTGATGTAAAAGATCTTCTGAAAAATCACGAACAATAAAGTGAATGGTTGTCTTTTCTGCGTTACCGCTTATATCTACAGGATGAAAAAACCCATCTTTTCCATCTGTGGTTTCGGGTGACAAAGATGATTTAGGCAAAGCATCTAAAAACTCACCTGCAATTTTGATGGCATTAACGAGTTTGTCTTTGCCATAACCGGGATGTGCACTAACACCATTTATGGTAATGAGAACACCGTCGGCAGAAAAATTTTCAGACTCCAAAGCACCCAGTTCCCCTCCATCAAGGGTATACGCAACATCAGCAACTAATTTTTTGATATCAACATGGTCTACACCTCTCCCAACCTCTTCATCAGGAGTAAAGAGTATTTTGATGGCACCATGTTTAATCTGATTATTTTTTTGAAGATATGAGGCCAACTCCATAATGATGGCAACACCCGATTTATCATCAGCACCTAATAGAGTCAATCCACTAGCCGTGATGATGTCATCGCCTAACTTTTGTTTCAAATAGGGATGTGCAGAGACAGAAATAATTTGAGCAGGATCGTCGGGTAAAACAATGTCATTCCCTTGGAAATTTTCATGCAGGATGGGCTTAACATTTGTGCCGCTGCAATCAGGAGCTGTGTCTACATGTGCACAAAAGCATACCACAGGAATGTTTTTGTCGGAATTTGATGGCACAGTTGCATATACGTAACCAAATTCATCCAAATGAGCGTCTGCAATACCCATATCCAACAGTTCTTGTACCAGCACCCGTGAAAGGTCTTTTTGTTTTTCTGTTGAGGGAAAAGTTGAGCTGTGTGGATCACTTTGGGTATCAATTTTCACATAGCGCATGAATCTTTCAGCAATTGGTTTCATAGAAAATATGTTGATTTTTGAAATTATTTAAACCGGTATCCACGTAAGAAAGAAGCGATGTCCATCTTCTTTTTTCCTTCTAACTGAAGTTCGTGGATATATACCCAACCATCAGCAGAAGCAAAACGCAGAAATGATTTTCCATCTGAGTCATACTCTTTATAACCAATTCCTTTTTCTTCTATTGTGAAAGAAGCCTTGATAACTTTAAGTGCTTTCCCATCAAGTTGTGTATATGCACAAGGATATGGAGAGAGTCCGTGTATGAGGTTGACAATTTTTTTAGCTGGTAGACTCCAATCAATCTTGCCTGTTTCTGTGGTCAGTTTTGGCGCAATAGGAACCCCCGTTTCAACACCTGAAAAATTTTGTTGAGGGACTGGAATGATGCCATTATTGAAATAAACCACCAAGGTATCATAGACTAAACTGGCTCCAATTTCCATCATTTCATCGTGTAATTCTCCTGCCGTTTCTCCTTCACGAATATAAATCACTTCTTGGCGCAAAATATCCCCTGTATCAATTTCTTGTTGCAGTTTAAAAGTGGTAACACCCGTTTGCTTTTCTCCATTGATGATCGCCCAGTTGATGGGCGCAGCCCCGCGATATGCCGGCAATAAAGAACCATGTAGGTTGATAGTACCCATTGGAGGCATGTTCCAAACAATTTCAGGAAGCATGCGAAAAGCAACCACTACTTGCACATCTGCTTTCAACAACTTCAGGTCATGCAAAAATTCAGGATCTTTTAATTTAACAGGCTGTAAAACATGCAAATTATGCTCAATTGCATACTTTTTTACAGCACTCTGTGACAGCTGCATGCCTCTTCCAGCGGGCTTATCAGGAGCAGTTACAACACCCACAACATTACAGCCATTCGAAATTAGTTTGCTCAACGTAGCAACTGCAAACGCTGGTGTACCCATGAACACGATACGGCAATCCTGAATTTTTCCCATCATGCAAAGTTACGGTGATGGATTATCTAAAATCAGGATATAACAAATACCTTTTCCTGATTTTTTTAAATTCAGTCAATTCCGGCTCCCAAGATTTTCTAATTTCCTGCTCGCTAGTTCCGGCAATAATTTGCAACATCAATTCTTCATTTCCAGCTAATTTATTGAAGAAAGCAGTTTTAAGATCGCCAGATTTTGGAAGGATAAAAAAATGTTCCTTATCAGGAAATAATTTATATGCGTCCAACAAGTAAGATAACCTTAGTTTATTTCCAAGTTTTTTTCGCACCGACTCAGGTGAATCTGATACATCCCACCCGAAACATTGTTGGTTCACCAACTTTGGTGAAGCCGCTCCTGGCCTGGATGTTGGCGTAAAAGAAAATAAATTCTTAGGGAGGGTTGGATGTCCAAATATCTGAAAAGGCTTGGCTGTTCCCCTGCCCTCGCTGAGAACAGTACCTTCAAAAAAACAAGTTGAAGGATACCAATAAACAGAAGACATATCAGGCAAATTAGGAGATGGTTTTATAGGAAGGCTATAAAAGGATTGGTGCGAATAATTTTTGCAAGAAATTATTTTTATAGGGGATTTCCCTTTTTTAAGAAGGCTGTCATAAGTAGATTGAACAGGGATAGAAAGCCATTTTTCGCCAACAAGCATGTTAGCATATTCCCCAATTGTCATGCCATAAACCACAGGAACAGGCTGCATGCCCACAAATGATTTCATTGATTCATTCAACACAGGACCATCAACATAATGTCCATTCGGATTAGGCCTGTCGAGAATAATCAAGGTTTTTTTTGCAGAAATGAGAGACTCCATCATTTCTTCGAGAGAAGAAATAAAAGTATAGAAGCGAACGCCAACATCTTGGATGTCAAAAATAACAATGTCAATATCTTTAAGATCCTCAATAGATGGTCTTCTTTTGCTGCCATACAATGACATCACAGGAATACCTGTTTTTGAGTCTGTATAATTACCCACTTTTTCACCAGCATCTGCGGTACCCCTAAATCCATGTTCAGGTCCAAAAATCAGTTTAATATTTATCTCTTTTGAAAGAAGGAAGTCTACCAAATGAATATCATCAACCATTGAAGTCTGATTGGCAAATATGGCCACTTGTTTTCCTTTTATCAATGGAAGATACTGGGCGATTTGCTTAGCACCCGGCAAAATTTGCTGGGCATTTGACATCAGGATAAAAAAGAAGAATAAGCAAGAAAAAATTATTGATTTAATCATGGAATTCAGAATATATTTTGAACAAAAATAAAAGTTTAGGAGTAATTTTGCGAAGTTTTTAACTGCAACATCTCCCCCATTATATGCTTTTTTTAGATATTACAAGGTAGGTTCATTCAGTGAAAAAATAATCACTTTAAAATTAAATTATGCAAGTAAAAACAGGAGATGTAGTGAGGGTTCACTATACAGGTACATTGGTAGACGGATCTCAATTTGACAGTTCAGTAGGAAGAAACCCTTTAGAGTTTACAGTTGGTGCTGGACAAATGATTGCTGGCTTTGATGCTGGGGTTTTGGGCATGGCTGTTGGAGAGAAAAAAACTTTACAGATTGATCCAGATCATGGGTATGGACAATCAAATCCAGAGGCAATTATTGAATTTCCTAGAACAAATGTTCCTGAAGGAATGGAAATTGAAGTAGGTATGCAGTTGAATCTTCAAAATGAGTACGGACAGCCAGTACCAGTTGTAATCATGGAAATTACAGAAGAAGTTGTGATAATGGATGCCAACCATTCTCTTGCAGGAAAAGATTTGATTTTTGAAGTAGAATTGGTTGAAATTGTAGGTTAATCTTTTTGCTTCAATTGTATTTTATAACACCACCTCAGCAGCTTTCCCTTAAAATCAAAGGGGGTTGTTGAGGTGGTTATGTTTTGTACAAGCCCATTGATATATGCCTCTTCTATGATGAACTTTCGGAAATTCGTACTAAAATATAATGTTCCGTTAGGTGTAAGTTTCGAGAGACAATCATTGATTAAGTCAACGTGCATATCCTGTATTTCAAAAACTTCTTTCATCGCTTTGCTGTTGCTAAAAGTCGGTGGATCTAAAACAATTAAATCAAAAGAAGCAGGAGGAATTTCATGAATATACTCAAGCACATCAGCCCTTTCAAAGAAGTATTCATCTCCCAAAAATCCATTCAGCTCCATATTCCTTTCAGCCCAAGCCAAATAAGTATTGGATAAGTCAACTGAGATAACTTCAGAAGCACCACCAGATGCGGCGTATACCGAGAATGCGCCGGTATAGCAGAAAAGGTTCAGTACTCTTTTACCTGCGGACTCTTTTCTAACCATTTCTCTAGTTAAACGGTGGTCGATAAACAAACCCGTATCCAAGTAATCGTTTAGGTTCAAATAAAACTTCAGTCCACCTTCCTCAACCTCAATAAACTCTTTCTGGTCATCCGTTTTTTGGTATTGGTCAGCCCGGCTTTCCTTTCTTTTTCTTTCCTTTAAATGCAGTTGTTCGGGTGTCTTTCCAATCACCTTGAGAACGACTTCCACGCTGCTATCAAGCCAAAGATCATACTCTTCAGGACTGAGGTGATGATGGCTCCTGTATTCTGTTACCTGAACTTCTGTTTCGTATATGTCAATGATAAGAGGGAATTCCGGCAAATCCCTGTCATATAGACGAAAACAGGATATTTTCTGCTGTTTAGCCTGTTTGCCCAATATCCTGAGCACTTTTTTCAATCTATTTTCGAACATCAACAATTTATCTTCAAACATGGCAGCAAATTAAACAGAGATGGGCTAAAATAGAAAGTTTTATTTCATTAATGCTGAAAATTACATGAAATCAACCAAGCTAATTAGATTCTTTAAAAAATCTTAAATTTAAGCAATATGGCGAGATGCTCAGTTTTTAAGTGCTATAATGTTTGTAATTTCATCAAAATAATTTTCAATGAAAAATATACTACTAGGTGGACTTTTGGTTCTTTTCTCGTGTGCATCGAACGGACAAAAAAATAAAGTTGCAAGCCCGGAAATATTTTCGGAAGCCATCAAATCTCAAAATATTCAAATTCTTGATGTAAGAACGGCCGACGAATACAAGAGTGGTCATCTTAAAAACTCTCTGCAGGCAAATTGGTTAAACAGGGCAGAATTTGATGACAGGACTTCTCATTTAGACAAGAGCAAACCCATTTTTATTTATTGTTTGAGTGGTGGCAGAAGTGGCGCAGCAGCAGAAGCTTTAACAGCAAAAGGATATACAGTAACGAACCTTGAAGGTGGCATCAATGCATGGAAAAGGGAGAATAGGCCATTAGAGGGAGTTGATCCCAACACTCCACAAACTAGCTTGGCTGCTTATGAAGGCCAAGTAAAAAGCAGCGCTATTGTGTTGGTTGATTTTGGTGCAGAATGGTGCCCCCCTTGTAAAAAAATGGAGCCCTTGCTAAATGAATTTATGAAAGAGAATAGCAGCAAACTCACCTTAATTAAAATGGATGGTGGAATCGAAACGGCGCTGATGAAATCACTCAACGTAGAAGCCCTGCCTACTTTTATCCTCTACAAAAATGGTGTAGAGTTTAAAAGAAAACAGGGCCTCGTATCAAAAGAAGAATTTTCTTCTTGGGTTAAATAAATTTATTTTTTTGCTTTTTGCATGGCATTGGTTGCTCCACCTCCGCCGCGTGGTGCGCCAATGCCATTGATTGTTGAAGCCACTTTAAACAATTGAAACTTACTTGGCATTTCCTTGATTGGCCACATTCCGTTGGATTCATTGATATCAGCCGTTTCGCGCATTGGATCTAGCCGGATTGAAGCAACCTCTTTGTTCTTCATGAACAATTTGGTAACTTTTTTCTCATTCAATCTCCAAATGGTAACCGGAACCTTATCTAATTCCTTGCTGCCATCTTTGAAAGTCCACTCTACAATAATAGGCATCACCAATCCGCCTTGGTTGCTAAAACTCAGCTCGTACATGTTCTTGTCTGCCCAAGTTGAATAATTCTCTTTGTCTTTCTGGGCATCTTGGTTTTTTTCTACATTTTCTTGCATCATTTTAGCATCTGCACTTCTGTTGTAGTAGTAAAAATCCCTTAATGTGGTGTCTGTATCTGTGTAATAAGTGATTTTTGAATCAGCCTTATTTCTGAGTTTGCTAATTGATTCAAACTCTTGTGATTTCATGGATGGCTTGTTTTTATCTGCATCAAGCTTAAACCATTTTACATTGTCTAGCGCGATGTCTACAGGATCTGTTCCGAAATACCAACCTCTCCAAAACCAGTCTAGGTCAATAGCACTTGCATCTTCTAATGTCCTAAAAAGATCTGCTGGTGTTGGATGCTTGAATGCCCAACGTCTTGCATATTCTCCGAAAGCGAAATCAAACAATTCGCGTCCCATGATGGTTTCACGAAGAATATTCAATCCAGTTGCTGCTTTTGCATAAGCATTTGAACCTACATTGGCCACGTTATCGCCTTTTGTCATGATGGGCTCTAGCAAGTCTTTCGGCAACTTCATGTAGTCTGTAATCAAATGAGCCGGCCCTCTTCTTGAAGGATAGTTGTTGTCAAATTCTTGTTCGGTTAAAAACTGACAAAATGTATTCAGTCCTTCATCCATCCACCAATATTGTCTTTCGTCTGAATTTACAATCATTGGGAAAAAGTTATGTCCAACTTCATGGATAATAACCCCGATTGCACCGTATTTAGTTGCTTCGCTGTAGGTACCATCTTTTTCAGCCCTGCCATAATTCATGGCCAACATTGGATATTCCATTCCGATAGCAGCTTCTACAGATTGCGCCACTGGGTATGGGTATGGTATGGTGTATTTTGAATAAACTTTAATAGTATGTGCTACAGCCTTGGTGGAATATTTTCTATAGATAGGGTATGCTTCCTTGCCATAAAAGCTCATGCACATCACTTTTTTCCCATTTACATCAATTGGCATGGCATCCCAAACCAATCTTCTTGAAGAATTAAATGCAAAATCACGCACATTGATGGCTTCAAATATCCATGATTTCCTACCAGTAGATTTTTCTTTTGCATTTTCTAAAGCTTCTGCCAGGGTAACCACTTCAATAGGCTCTGTAGCGGTCTGTGCCTGCTGCCAGCGTGCTAACTGAGCAGGTGACAATACATTAGCCAAATTGCGACATTCGCCCGTAGAAGCAACGATATGGTCTTCTGGCACATTGATATTCACTTTGAAATTTCCGAAAGTAACAGAAAATTCAGAACCACCAGCAAACTGCATGTTCTGCCATCCTTGAAAATCGCTGTAAACAGCGAGACGAGGATACCATTGAGCAATTGAATAAAGGTTATTTCCATCTTCGGCAAAATGTTCGTAACCACCACGACCGTAACGGGTTAACTTGTCGGGGATTTTATAGTTCCAACTGATCTTGAAAACAAATTTTTGTCCAGGCTTCAAAGCAATTGGCAAATCAATGCGCATCATGGTTTGATTCACCTTGTAAGGCAATTCCTTTCCTACCGCATCTGTCAAAGCAGTGATGTTCAATCCATACCCTTTAAGGTGTTCTTTAGGGCTCATTTGTAGGAGTTGCTGATTTGTCATTACTTCAGGCATGGTTGATTGCCTGTCGTAATTGTTATCACTTTCAGGATGGTGAAAATTTTCATCCAATTGCAACCACAAATAAGTTAACACATCAGGTGAGTTGTTAAAATAAGTAACTGTTTCTGATGCAGTTAGTGTATTTTCTTGCTCGTTAATGGTAGCGTTGATGTCGTAATCAGCGCGTTGTTGCCAGTATTTTGGACCCGGTGCTCCACTTGCAGTTCTGTATTCATTGGATGTAGGCAACAAGTAATCCAATTGTTCAAATTGATTGCCGTGGTTAGAACCGGGGTTTCTAGGTGATTGGGCTTGAGCAAAGCCGACAACTGAAATAATTGCAAGGAGTAAGACTACACATTTTCTCATAATGCTGTTTTAGTTAAAAAAATATAAATCGATCAAAAGCCATTTTAAGTGAAAGTCCAAGTATAATTACAGAAAACAAAATAAAAATATACTTGGGGAACCTCAAATTTATCCTAGCCATTATCCACACAAAAAAAAGTAATAACAATACTACGAATATTTGTCCGCTTTCCAATCCAAGATTGAAGCTAAATAAACTGCTTAACAAATGTTGATCTGAAGTTAGCATAAATCGAATTGAATTGGCAAAACCCATCCCATGAATAAATCCAAACACAATTGCAAGTATGTATTGAATTCCAGCAGTTTTATCTAACAATTTCCCTTTGTATAAATTCATGGCGGCAGAAAAGACAATGGTACATGGAATGGCAAATTCAACGTATTTCTCATTGAACCGAATGATGTCGAAAATGCTTAAAAAAAGGGTTAAACTATGTCCAATAGTGAATGCGGTAACGAGGAAAAGTATATTACGCCATTGTGCAAAAGAATAACCTATAGACAAAACAACAATGAAGAATAGATGATCCAAGGCATCCTTGCTTATTATGTGAAACCACCCTAAACTGAAATAAAATATAAAATCCGCCATAATGAGTTCCTGCTATGAAAATAAATCAGACTTTTGCAAGCAATGATACGGAAGATTATTATTTTTTGTTTGATATTGATGCCAATAATTTCAGGGTTTCATCATCCCTTTTTTATCGCTGTATTTGACCTTGAATATTCAAGCAAAGAAAAAGAATTGGGTATATCATGCAAGATCTATCCGGATGATTTAGAAGCAGCATTGAAACAATTCACAAAAAAAAACATCGATATTTCATCTGGAAATAAAGAAGAGAACAACAAAGTTGTTGAAGCCTATTTTAGAAAACATGTAGGTATTAAAATCAACGGACTGAACTCCTCCTATCGATACCTCGGGTATGAAAACGAAAATGATGCCACTTGGGTTTTCTTCAATATTCCATCATTGGTGAATGTGAAGTCTGTTGGCATCACCACAGACATGATGTATGAATACAAAGAGGAGCAAACGAATATTGTACACATTACCATCGATGGGAAAAGAAAAAGTTTCAAATTAAATGCGCCAATTAAAGAAGCTACGTCCAAAAGACAATAGTCAAGATGGTTTATGCTTTCTCATTTGAAATGCCATTGCGCGCGACTGTTCATCGCCTTGGTCTAACTGAGTTAATATAGATGTGAAGGTTTTCTCTTCTTTATTCTGACTCAGTTTAAAAGTATGGTCTAAGGATATCACTTGAATTTCAAAACCAATGATGGCCTTCAAATGCTTGCCCACGTAGGTTTCTGGCAATGATTCAAAAGAGGATGGACTCCCCTTTTTTTCAAATCGATTGGTTGTGTTTTTTAGGATTTCCAGCAGTTCATTTTCTCCTAAGAATTTTATCACGCCTGATGCCTGTACACTCAAATAATTCCATGTTGAAGCCTGGTCTTTATTTTCATACCATTCGGCACTGATATATGCATGTGGACCATGGAACAAAGCCATCACGTTGCCATTGGATTCAAAGGCAAGGTGATGACTTGTATTTCGCATGATATGTCCCTTTAAAAACAAACCTTCTTCCCTTTGCTCAACCGATAAAGGGACTTGTGTAGCAACGGGTTTAAGATCTTTATCGACTCCCATCAATACTGCGAAAGGGAATTCTTCCATCAGTTTGATTACACTATCTGCACTAGATGCCGTGAAATAAGGTAATTTATACATCTTTATGAACCAGTTTGGGGTTTTTCTGCGTTGGCAATAGAAACAGCACGAATTGCTTCAGCAGCAAAAGAAAGAAAGGCTTGTTTTGTAATTTCATCATCGCCAATCATCACAGGAATGCCTTTATCACCGCCTTCTCTGATGCTTTGAACAATCGGAATTTGTCCGAGAAAATTCATGTCCAACTGATCTGCTAAATTTTTTCCACCATCTTTTCCAAAAATATAATACTTATTTTCAGGCAATTCGGCAGGGGTAAACCATGCCATATTTTCTACTAAACCAATAATAGGTACTTTGATTTGCGCTTGACCAAACATTGCAATGGCTTTCTTCGCATCAGCCAACGCCACTTCTTGAGGCGTTGTAACCACTACAGCACCTGTAACCGGAATGGTTTGAACCAGCGTAAGGTGGATGTCTCCCGTACCAGGTGGCATGTCGATAACGAGGTAATCAAGTTCCCCCCAATAAACATCTGTAACAAACTGCCTGATGGCGCTAGAAGCCATCGGACCTCTCCATACAACAGCACTTTTTTCATCAACCAATAACCCAATGCTAATTAATTTGATGCCGTATTGTTCAAGAGGAACTATTTTATCCTTTCCATCAACATCCATCATCAAAGGTCTCTGACCTCTTACGCCAAACATAATGGGGATGCTAGGTCCATAAATATCCGCATCCATCAATCCCACTTTAGCACCTTGTTGAGATAAGGCAAGGGCTAGGTTTACCGCAACGGTTGACTTCCCAACGCCGCCTTTACCGCTGATAACGGTGATGATGTTTTTAACACCTGGCAGAACTGCTTGTCCATCTGCGCGCAAAGAGGTTGTGTTAGATGTGAAATTTACAACCACTTCTAAGTCTGAATTAATGTTGGAATGTATGGCATTCACGCAATCACGCTTGATTAATTCCTTCATTGGGCAAGCGGGAGTTGTTAAAACTATCGTAAACGAAACATTGTTTCCGTCGATATGGACATCTTTCACCATATTCAATGTTACCAAGTCTTTTTTCAGGTCTGGCTCCTGCACAGTACCAAGGGCTTTTAAGATATCTTCTGTTATCATAATTCTAATTTGTTAAAAAATACTAGAAATGCAAAAATAACCATTCATATCCGACTTTGTTTATTCAAAAGATGGACTTAATTTGTGGAAGATTCTTTCAAATGAAAAAAATACTCGTTTTCTTGTTAGTTATAGCCATTTTCCCTTTTAAAGTCAAAGCCCAATTTGAAAGCTTTAAGGATTCTGTTGTACAGCTATATGGTATTGTTATGACAGCGGATAGCTTACAAGGGCTTCCTGCAGTTAGTATTTTGGTCAAGGGATCCGGCAGGGGTACACTTACAAACAACCAAGGTGTTTTTTCTATTGTGGTGTTGAAGGGTGATGACATTGAATTTAGTTGCATTGGCTTTAAAAACAAGGTTACTAAAATACCTACAGATCTTGTTGGAAATCAATTCAGCATCATACAGCTGATGATTTCAGATACGATGTTTCTGCCGGCTGCAATCATCAAACCAAGGCCGTCACGAGAGCAATTTGAGCGTGATTTTATTGGAACGGATGTTCCTGACGACAATATTGAAATTGCCCGAAAAAATACAGACATGGCGACAAGAAGGATATTGATGAGGTCGCTTCCGAGTGATGGCAGAGAGGCTGTAAACTTGAATTTGGCAAAGTCAGCACAAAAATATTATTATACTGGCCAAGCTCCGCCAATGAATATTTTCAATCCATTTGCTTGGGGAGAATTTATCAGGTCGTGGAAACGTGGTGATTACAAAAAGAAATAGGCATAATTATTAAAATATGTCAGAAAAAATCAAAGAAACAGTAGCTGTATTTTGCGGTTCTAAAGCAGGCAATGACCCTGATTTCATGGAAAGTGCTGCAATCCTAGGAAGGTTATTGGCGATTAATGGCTTTGATATTGTGTATGGAGGATCTGAAAAAGGGATCATGGGCGCTGTAGCTAATAATGCCATGGCGAACGGTGCGTTTGTAACAGGCGTTATACCAGAAGTTTTGCTTGCTTGGGAGCAACAACATACAGGTCTATCAGACTTGATTGTTTCAACAGATATGCATGATCGGAAAAAAACCATTTTTCAAATGGGCTTTGCAGGAATCATTTTACCAGGAGGATTTGGAACGTTGGATGAATTATTTGAGATGTTGACTTGGAATCAATTGAGTATTCATGATAAAAAAATATTTATCCTGAATACAAATGGTTTCTATGATCATTTGATAGCGCATTTTGAGATGATGAATCGCAAAGGATTTTTATACGACGCACCCTCTGACAGAATTTCTGTCCATACTAATCCTGAATCATTGGTAGAAGAACTGGTGAGGGACTGAATTGATAAGGTTTAATTTCCAAAACTTGGACAAAGGCTTTGTCGCTTATTGCCATAATACGTATCAAAAAATCCGTCGTATTGAAGAGAAAGTTCTGTAGCACCTCTGCCTGAATTGAAATATTTTAGGGGTGAATTTGTAACATCATAACTAAACATGAACTTAAAGTTTTTCCACTGATATCCAATCATAGGAAGATAAGCATCTGAAGGTCTAATGTAAATACCCCCTATGAGTTGTTGCTCGCCATTTCCATTTAAGTTATAATTGAGGTGAAGACCGCCAACGAATTCTGAAGATTTTGCCTGTTTTGAAAAATACATGGCAGGGGATATTATCACCCTATCGTTAACTTTAATGACTGCATCCAAAAACAATATTGATCTTGGGGAAATTGTGTTATCATATCCATTTGAGGATGCAAAAAACGTTTCTTTTGGTGAGTTTAAATGGTGCATGCTTAAACCAGCATGCAGGTAAACATTATCGGACGGAAACCAAGCATAGTTCAGGCCTGCTTGGAGGTCGAAATACCCGATTGAATTGTTTTGAAAAATTTCTCCGCTGGGTGTACTGCCATCAAAAAACCGACCATTCCATTGGTTGTCAAAAGTGAATTTGTTGATATTGAGTTGCTTCCCAGCATATCCAAGGTTGAACCCAGCTGAAAGCAAGCCCGTGTTGCCAAGCATTTGATGATAGGCTACCGAGGCGTAGGCTTTGGTTGATTTTAAATTACCACTTCCTGCTACATCCTGTAAAATCATGCCTCCTAAGCCCATCCATCCACCAGGAATTTTATTTCTCAGAAATTGTGCATCACCCCAGATGCTGGTTGTTTTGTATGGAACAGGGATGGTAGACCATTGATCCCTGTAATTTGCACCAACCCTAAAATCTGCAGCTGGTATAAACCCAGTATTGGCTGGGTTAGTTGACAGTGGTGAATTAAAAAATTGAGAGAAATGAAGGTCCTGTGCCATTGATTCCAACACGAAAATTGACATCAATATGCTTAATACAGACACCTTCATTGCAGTCTTTAAATTCATTTTTGTTGTCATCTTGTTTACATTTATTCCCTCTTTCAATTAGACCCTTATTAACTATTAATTTCTTTACCTAATAAGGGTAATATCCCCTTTTTTTGAAGCCTGAGTTCCATCGCTGAAAAGAACCAGCAAGGTATATGCATAAACATCCATAGGCTGAAGTTCCCCTTTGAACTTTCCATCCCAACCAAAATATGGAGACCCTGACTCAAAAACTACTTGTCCCCAACGGTTGTAAATTTTAAAATTCATTTGTTCAATTCCAAACCCACGCACAAATACTTTGTCATTTTTACCATCCCCATTTGGAGTAAACGCATTTGGCACATCAATAATTGCTTTCACGATTGCCTGAATATTGGCGCAAACTGTATCAGCGCAAGCAAATTGGTTGTATGCAACCAAGCAAGTATTGAAAATTGCTGATTTTTGATATAAATGCAATGGGTTTACAACTATGGAAGTATCCTCATCATCAAAAAACCATTTGTACCCTGTAGCTCCAACAGATCCATTAGAAAACTGAATTGGGGTATTTACTTCAGGCGGGTCTGGAGAAAATGTGAAACCTGCGGTTGGACTAGGTTTAACTGATATTTTATAGGAAAATGTGTCTGCTAAATTACAGGTAGCTGGGTCATTAGCAATAAGCGTTACCACATAATCTCCCAATTGATTATACAAATGAGGAGGGGGCGTTGTTCCTACATAATTGGGGGATCCATCACCAAAATTCCAAACAAATGTTTTACCGGCAACACTGATGTTTTTAAATTCAGCTCTGTGTGGCAAACATCCAATTTGTGGGGTTGTAAAATTTGCTTTTACTAAAGGTGAAAGATACATAGTAAACTCAGTTACGTCGAAGGCATTACAATATGTAGTATCATTTAAATACAACTTAATCTTATAAGAGCCAGCTCCCGGAAAAGTATGGTCAATACTTGATTTGCCCATTTTTACACGGGGTGAATTATCTCCAAAATCCCAAATAAAAGAGGTATCTGTAAAAGCCTTACCAAATGAAATAGTTGAGCTATTTGTAAACCTAACATTCAACCCCTCACAAGGCGGCAGTTTATCACCAAAAGCGGAAAGGATGGCCTTATCTGTTCGCACACGAATGATAACATAAGAAGTATCCCTAGGAATGCATCGTTCATTATCGATAACAATTAACCTTGCCTTAAAATTTCCTGGGCGTGTATAGGTGTGCTTTACACCCGGGGTTGTACCACTAAATCCAGTTGAGCCATCACCAAAATCCCATTCATAGCTTTTCCCCATGTCAATACTGTCAGTAAAATCTACTGTAAGTGGCAAACAACCCGCAGTATCGTTTACTATACCCTCAATACTGGCCTGGGCTCCTGCTTTTATTCCATCAAACTCAAAATTAATTTTAAAGGCGGCTAAATTGCATTCGCCTGCGCTTCCTGAACCCAAGGAACCATTGGTGGGACCAACAACTCCGGGCGTTATGATAAGCGGCCTTCTAATTGGGTCTTTTGAGCAGATATTGGTACCACCACAGTTTGCACATACTGCTTGATATATAGCACCTTTATTGTCAAACCTTGAAGTACCACCATCTACATGGTCACCTTCCCCACCTTGTTGGCCATAAAAAGAGCCGTACAGTTGGGAGCTTGCGTCTTTTTGTAGCACAAAAAAGTAAAAATCTTTATTGTCTGTATAGCTTTGGATAGGCCCGCCAGTTGTTTTGAGCCCATTGGTTCCAACAGTTTTTTGGTCAAAAGCGCCATTAAAGCACAAGTTCAACTTACCGCCCCACCCTGACACATAAACATTCTCACATCGATCTACTAAAAATGCCACGGGCGAAATATTTGGGAGTGAAGCACCTGTTCCATAAACGGTGGAATATACATAATCGGAAAGATCTGGCTTAAGTTTTGAAATAAACTGCTTAGAACCGGGATCGCTATAAACAGCATTCTTAACTGGCCAGGCACCTAAACTAATTCCCATGACATATGGAAATCCTTTGGCATCAAATTGAATGCCATATACAATATCAGTCGCATTTGTTCCTAAAAAGGTACTTCTAATTGGCACCCCGTTGTTGTTAATTACGGAAACAAATCCATCAATATCTCCCTTAAATGTAGGTCCGATTGTGCCAGATTTATTTCCTTGGAAATTTGAACTGCGGGTAGCTCCTCCAACATAAATGTCATTGTTTAAAGGATTCAATGCAAGTACAAAAGAGGCATCATCGTCATCGCCCCCCATGTAAGAGCTAAAAAACAAAGATGATAAATCAGGTGAAAACTTCATCACTACACCATCTTGAAGTCCACCATAATTTTGAAAAGAATTCTTTAAGGGAAAGTCGTTCGATTGAGTAGAAGAGGCTATATAGACATTGTTTGATTTATCTAAAATAACTTCACTTCGAGCATTGTCGCCATAATTATATAGGGTAGATTTAGGGCCTGGACTAATACTAGGGTCGATATTAGTACCATCAATTCCCCGACCACCAACCAAAACACCTCCCAACAATAATTTTCCATCAGCAGAGAGTTTGGTTACAAAAATATCTGTAGCTCCTAATGGCCCGATTTTATTATTGTTCAGTGTTGGGAAGTTCGTAGAAGTTGTTCGTCCAAGAATTACAGGGTTACCAGCCGGATCCACAAAAATGCTGTGAGGAAATTCATCTCCAGATCCTCCCAAATAAGTAGAAAAAACTCGTGCGCGACCATCCGGACTGAATCGAGTTAGGGAAACATCAATACCACTGATACTACCCTGACCAACACCGCCGCTAAAACTTGACTGAAAGGCCCCAATTGTAATTGGGAAACCAGATCCAAATGCGATGCCCCCTGAGTATAGACTTCCATCTGGACCAGGTGCGGCAGTGAAACCCCAATTGCTTGCCCTACCGCCAGTATACGTTGAAAACACTAAAATTGGGTCTATAACCAAAGGGGCTGACTTATCGTAGCCCTTGATATTAAATTGTACAGAACTTCCTTTTAATTCATACCGGCATTCCACTACCTTTTTTAAGCCCCCGATAATTTGATAAGCATAAGGAGGAAGTTCTTTCGACTCACCTACTGAGGTACCAATGATCAAATGACCATCACGAAGGGATAATTTATCAACACCATCGTACTGCATTACAATCCTTGCAGGATCTGCTCCAGGCCTTACGGTTATGTCATACTTCATTTTATCGCCACTAGAATAATACCGGATATCAATTCCAGGATACAAATCTTTTTGAATGATGCTTCCAAAACTTTTTACATCCGTTTGCCACCTTTTGGGATCATCACCTAAAAAATAATTAGCGGATTCGCCAGTAAATTTATCTTGCTGAAAATTAGCAATTGCATTACTTCCTTTGAAAAATACTGAATAGGCATGTGATTTTAATACTGGAATTTGAGGGGAAGAAGGATCTTCTTTCCCATTTTCTAAGCCAGCATTAATCTCAACAGGAGCTTTTGCATGCTTGGTATGGCCATGCATATACTCCAAAACTGAATTGAAATCTGCTGGATTATTTTTCAAAATGGTGTAACCCTGACTTTGAATAAAAACAGAACCGTTACCGATGGTACTTTTAAACTGAAAGTCCTCTTTCCATTGTCCCTTATTTTCTATAAAATCTATGGAATAAAAAGACTGTGCCAAAAGCATGGGGGCTTGGACAAGTAAGAAAGAAAGCACCAGTAATGAGAACCGATTTTTCATGTATTATAAAATGATTTAAATGTATGAATTAAAGCGTATAGGTATTGTTAATAATTTCAACTTATATGATTTTGCTCATTTTATAAAATTTTTTTATCAAATGACCAATTTTTAGTGCCTTTAAGAATGTGTTAGTACTATTTTATGATTTGACAATCTTGTTAGCCAAAGGTTTTACAATTGAAGAATCAACTTAAAATTTTAGTATTTTTTTATCATTTCAAATTTTATTAATGTTCAGAGAATTAAAGGTTATTGTACTTTTACGGAGTATTTAAGGTTTATTACTCGAAAACATAAGTTGCCCTAAATTTTACACTAACATTCATGGACATTTTACGTTATTTCAATTGCAAGAAATTCATTTTTTTTTCAGTTCCTCTTTTGTTGATTTTCACATTTACAAGTCAAAATTTATTGGGTCAATATAAATTTGAGTATGGTTTTTCTTTAGGCACTATGAACTATGAAGGAGACATTGGTTCTGGGGCTTCAATTTTTAACAACAAAACTTCAAGAACAAATCCAACGGCAAGTTTTCACATTGGGTATATTCCAGTTGAATTTATCACACTAAGGGCATCCGCAACTTTAGGTACAATTCAAGCTTCGGACAGTTTGTTGGTTGGAACAAGTCCTGCTATCCTAGCAAAAAAAACAAGAAATCAACAATTCAAGTCATCCATTTTGGAGTTAGCACTTTTAGCTGAAATATACCCAACCGTATTGTTTAGTAATAATCCGTCTGAAGTTAAGGGAAAATTCAGGCCATATCTCTTGCTGGGTTTTGGTGGGTTTCATTTTAATCCAAAAGGATTGTATCAGACACCAAATGGCACAGAACAATGGATTGATTTAAAACCATTGAGAACAGAAGGACAAGGCATGCCCAATCACCCAGACAGAAAAGAGTACAGTTTAAATCAAATAAATATTCCATTTGGAATAGGTTTAAAATATTTCATTTCGTACAGGCTTTCATTAGGCTTTGAGTTGATCAATAGAAAAACAAAAACGGACTATCTAGATGATGTAAGTACTACATACATTGACAACCAAGACTTTTATACATTCTTTGGCCTCACATCTCCGATTGCACCAATAGCAGCACAAATGGCAAACAACCCTGCATTTAAAAATGGAGGCACTTACTCATCTGGGTATGGTGTAGGTGAACTAAGAGGTTCTTCGAAATACAATGATTATTATTATTCAACCACAATTAAAGTAACCTATCGTTTTGGAGCTAGTGCTGGCACTGAAAGTATCTTAAGAAGTAAAAGTGGCTCACCTGGTTGTCCAAAAAATATTTTTTAACGGTTATACTGTCCTAAGAAATTTTTCCCCAAGCTGTTTTCCCTTGGTCAATTTGTAAAAAGTTTTTTAAACAAGCGTTTTCCATTTGATTAAAATCTGGATCTGTTTGCAGTAAATTATCGACATGAAATTTTGCTTTCTCTAATACAGCACGATCATCCACAATATTGGCGAGTTTAAAATTCAAGGCTCCGCTTTGCCTAGTTCCTTGAATATCGCCGGGCCCTCTAATTTCTAGGTCTTTTTCGGCGATTTTGAAACCGTCATTTGTAGCACACATAACAGAAAGCCGGTCTTTGGCCTCTCTGCCAACTTTACTCCCAGACAAAAGAATGCAATAGCTTTTTTCGCTACCACGACCTACCCTTCCTCTTAGCTGATGCAATTGACTTAATCCAAATTTCTCAGCACTTTCAATGACCATCACAGAAGCATTGGGAACATTTACACCAACTTCAATAACCGTTGTTCCAACCATTATTTGAGTTTCCTTGGTTACAAACCGTTGCATATTGATTTCTTTTTGATCAGCCGTCATCCTACCATGAACCATGCTGATCCAAAATTGAGGTTCAGGGAACCATGCTTTAACATTTTCATATCCCTTCATCAAATCTTCATACTGCATTTTTTCACTCTCTTCAATCAAAGGAAATATAAAATAAACTTGACGCCCTAAATTGATTTCAGTCCTGATAAAATCCATCACCTGTGGTCTTGCATCATCTAAACGGTGAACAGTTTGAATAGGCTTTCTGCCGGGAGGTAACTCATCTATCACGCTGTAATCTAAATCACCATAAGCTGTCATGGCCAATGTTCTGGGGATTGGAGTAGCCGTCATAACTAAAACATGAGGGGGTATATTACTTTTTTGCCAAAGCTTAGCCCGTTGTGCTACCCCAAATTTATGTTGTTCATCAATCACCGCTAACCCTAAGTTTTTAAACTGAACCGTTTCTTCGATTAATGCATGCG
>Ga0209550_10001373_pt1 | contig 23282 bp, 22 predicted proteins | sample LauGreSuBDMM15SN_2_FD_187567 | JGI IMG/M metagenome (GOLD analysis project Ga0209550, IMG submission 187567) | Freshwater lake microbial communities from Lake Michigan, USA - Su13.BD.MM15.SN (SPAdes) (version 5) | ecosystem: Environmental > Aquatic > Freshwater > Lake | place: Lake Michigan... | reverse complement strand
ATCTGCCGATTTATCGGCATCATCCGCTAAAACATCTGTCTCGGGTTATGCGGCGTTATCTGCTTCACAAGAACATATTGATAGTTCACCCCAATCAGTAAAATATGCGGGTCTAAAAGAACTATTTGCTGATGGTAATTATGGTGTAGATATTCATGATATGATAGGTGAATATAACGATTATGATAAATTATTGGAAAAAAAAACATATTTCAAATATGATTCGGAATGTCTTCGTAAAAAATCAAACTGGAGTAAAGTACGAAATGAGTTCAAGTTTGATGATGTGAGTTTTTCACCAGAAGATTTAAGCTCGGCTATTCATACACATTCTGCTAAATTGGAAGATTTATTGAAACGTATTGCCGATTTAGATAAAAAAGATATGGAAAAGGATGGACGAAAATATAAACATTTCATCTTTTCGGATTTAAAAACTGGATTGTATGGTGCTAAATTAATTGCCGGAGCATTAATGGCTAAAGGTATGAAATTAGGATATGGTGCTGAACTGTTAAAAAACCCAAAAGGTAAAAAGATATACGGAAAAATTGAACTGAAAACCGAGGAAGAATTACTTAAAACCAAATACAATAATTTTTATTTACTGTCCTCTGTCGCAGTTTATGACCAACCGATTAGTGTAGTAACGAAAAAAAGTATTCTAAGAACATTCAATCAACGTCCTGATAATGTGTATGGTGAATTGGCCCGTATTATTGTCATGGATAGTGGATATAAAGAAGGTATTGATTTATTTGATGTCAAATATGTACACATTTATGAACCTCAAATAACAGTGGCTGACCAAAAGCAAGTAATCGGTAGAGGAACGCGTACATGCGGTCAAAAAGGGTTGGATTTCCACCCAACGAAAGGGTGGCCTCTATATGTGTATATATATGATGTTTCTATACCACAAGAAATGCGAAAACAAATGTTGAATTCTAGTACATTGTTTGATTTATATATGAAATCTATGAATATAGATTTTCGTTTGTTTAATTTTCAACATGATTTAGAACGTGCAACTGTGTTTGGGTCGGTTGATTATGAACTAAATCGTGATATACACAATTTTGCGATTGAACCTGACCATGATGATATGATGTTTGGCGGTGCTCCTAAAAAAATCGTAGTGAATGCCCGCGCGCCTAAATTGATTTTGGGACAAAACTTTGACCAACCAATGACATTTGAACAAACCCGCGAGTTTGTGAGAAGATATTATAGCGAATATGCCTGGAAAGATATAAGAATGGAGAACAATTGCGTCGATAAAAAAGCAGGCGGGGCAACTATTTTGAACTATACCCCTACTCAGGATTTTGTTCGAAATTATTTTACTCCTCGTAATCCAGTGAAAGGTATGTATTTATGGCACTCCGTTGGTACGGGAAAAACATGTTCGGCTATTGCTGCTGCGACATCTTCTTTTGAAGCCGAAGGATATACTATATTGTGGGTGACACGAACCACCTTGAAAAACGATATATGGAAAAATATGTTTGACCAAGTTTGTAATGAAAGTATTCGGGATAAAATAGAAGATGGTCAACAAATACCGAATGAACAGAATAAACGCATGCGTTTGTTGTCTAAATCATGGAGCATTCGTCCTATGTCATATAAACAATTCAGTAATTTGGTGAGTAAGAAAAACAGTTTTTATGATGCATTAGTGAAGAAAAATGGTGAGGCTGACCCGTTACATAAAACCCTGCTTATTATTGATGAGGCTCATAAATTGTATGGAGGGGAAGACCTTTCTTCTTTAGAAAGACCGGATATGGATGCATTGAAGGCTGCTTTACAAAACTCTTATATGGTTAGTGGGAAGGATTCGGTTCGGTTACTATTGATGACAGCCACTCCTATTACTGGAAACCCTATGGAATTGGTGAAACTTATAAATCTATTGAAGCCATTGGATAAACATATGCCTGAACAATTTCAAGAGTTTTCAGATAAATATCTAAATGAAGAAGGCCGTTTTACAGTTAGAGGAGAACGCGAATATTTAGATGATATTGCCGGTTACGTGAGTTATTTAAATCGTGAAAAAGATGCTCGTCAGTTCTCGCAACCTATCGTAAAGTTTGTAAACTCACCATTGGTAGATGATGTAAAAGAAGCGATGAAACTTGATAAACGATTATTTAGAGAAAAAATGATAGAAAATATCAACAATTTAAAAGAACAGGTGGCTGAAAATACGAAACTAATCAATAAAGAAGTCAAAACACTAACTGCGAAGAAACTGAAACACTTGAAAGAAAAATGCAGTCATTTTGATGGTAAGACCAAGAAAGCTTGCGAGAAAATGGTTCGTGGTCATATATCTGCTATAGTACGTGATGTAAAGGACAGTATTAAACCTATTAAAGAAAGAATTAAAGAAATAAGGGAAAGTATAAGAGAACATTCCGATTTGAAGTTAAAAACACTATATGAAATGAAAAAAGACGTTTCTCCAGAAACAATTCGTAAGCAAATGGAACTCAAAAATAGTATGTATTACCAAGTTTACAACAAATGCAGTAAAAAGATCACTGATACTCCTTTATTAAAAGATGCCGTAAAATTAGTTCCTGAAATTGCAATGATAGACAAATACATTGAAATATTGGATGAAAAAATAAATAAACTGAATCAGGATTTAGAAATAGTTATAAATGCATACAAAAATAAAATATTGCAGATAAAAGAATTAATAAAAGACAAAAATACTACGGCAGATGAACGTAATTTACTTAGAAACGTTATTAAAGAACAACAAAAAGAACATAAAAAAAATGTCCACAATTTAACCGTTATTGTAAGCGATAAAGTAAATGCAATAGAAAAACGTAAACGTAAGACAATGAAAATACGCAGGAAGGCGATTACTTCGGTTAAAAAGGATATCAAAGAACTTCGCAAAATGGAAAAACTTGAAAAAAGAGAAATAGAAAAACAGAGAAGGGCAGAAGAAAAAATTATTCAGGCACAAGAGGGATATATACATGAGTTTGAATCGGATTATTTGAAAGATATGATAAACAAACATAGTGAGGAGATTGATGTCGAAATAAATAAAGTGAATGAAGACTTAAAAACATATGAAAATGAAGTCAGAATGAAAGAATTAGCAAAGGAAGAAAAGCGAATTGCAAAAGAGACGAAGAAAAAACAAAAAGCACTGGAAGCTGCCCATAAGAAAACTGTGAAAAATCAAAAGGAAGCCGAAAAACGCGAAAAGGCGGCGGCTAAAGAAGCCGAAAAACAACATAAAGTGGATGATAAAAGACAAAAGGAAGCGGCTAAAGAAGCCGAGAAACGTGCAAAGGAACAACAACGTGTAGTAAAAGAACATGAAAAACGGGAAAAAGCGGTGGCTAAAGAAGTAGCAAAAGCCCAAAAAGAACAGGCTGCAGCTACAAGGAAATTACAGGCGGAACAAAAAAAGCTAAATAAAACGGCCAAGGCTCAATCTAAAAAATAAGGTAATGTCTGACCGTATGAATTAATGTCTGACCGTATTGATTAAAAATCCATATGGTCAGCATGATGCTAAATGTATGGAACGTGATGCCCCGGGGCATCATAGTCCCTATACAGTAAATATGTGCTAGCTATAGCATTATTTGCCCGTAGTTTGGTTAGTATTGGCCAGTATTTTACGTATATTTTGAAGTTCTCTATGTATTTTACATTGATTTGGATATACTACAACTAATTGAAATGTAAAAGAAGCCGTAGTTGTGGCTAAACATAAAAACGAAGTAATATGCGATTTCATTTTGTATTAGTTTTATATTTATTTTATATGTATGTTTTCATATTAAAAAACATACATTTTTATATAATGGCCGATTTAGAAAACCCAGCCCCAACAGAACCTATGTGCGACATAAAGGACGGAGATATCACAGAAGGAGACCCAATGAGTAATATAGATAAATTGACCCTAGAATTATTAATCAATAAATCACAATACAAAAAATATATTCAAAAGAATGACCCCGCTAAATATTCCGAGAACAAACTCTATTTAGGAAAAATAGACAGATATAGAAATAAAATAGGATATATGTTCTCTTCCTTATTGGAAAATCCTGAACAACAAATAACCTCCGATATAAATCGCGATTTTACATTTTTTGTGAAAACATGTATTCAATATTTTGAATTAAAAGAAATGGAAAACGGTCAACAAGACCACAATGGCGATCCTACTGACGATGATGTTTTATTTGGGACTATAGAGAATGAAGTTATTCCACCCAAGGGGTCATTGTCTACGGACGGTGCAAATAAAATGCAGGCATCGTGGAGTACTAGTACCTATATGCCTAAATATACAATGGATAGTTATACAAAAAGAAAAAAATCATAGGTCCATTTTCGCATGTTGCATGAGAACTTCCACATCGGACAATAATATTTCTAAATCGTGTACTTTATCCACATCATATGTATTTTCCATTTTCTGTACTATAGCAGTATGTAATCTCTCAATACTGTGTTTATAACTCGTTGTTTTTTCGGTCATCCCCTTGGATTTTGCTAAAATCATCCATCCGAGTTTTTCGAACATTGCTTTATACCATCCATGTATTCCTTCAAATGTTGCATCGCAACACTTGTAATCATGCGATTTCATTGTTTTTGACTGTTTACGGTTTCGTCTGGTGTGCGATTTACTCATTTTATATGTATTATATATTATCTATGTATTTTATATATTTTATACAGTATTATGAACAAGAACTCCCGTAAAATGAAACGGAGGAATACAAAAACCCCTAAAAAAAGAACTGTGAATGCGAAAATCCGTATTACGAAAAAACGCGGCGGAACTATTACTAAACAGGCTTCTCCATCCGGGGCTGCACCACTGAATTGCAGTCCATTTGTATCTGGCAAAACGGTAAATACATCTACGTGTTATACTCCGGAAATATTAATACAAATAAAGGATGCATACAATAAAAGTCATTCCCCGAAGGAATATATACCATGGTCTAATCCGAATGAAATATGGAATACATTGAAAAGCCGTCTAGTAAATTGTGAAAAAGAAGACTGTTGGTTAGCCACATTGAAAGACAGTGCATTATCTACCCACATAAAAGAGGTTATTTTTGCTCCAGAACATCCGCCCGAATGGATAAAAAATCAGAACGAATGGTTGACGGATGTAGATATATTAAATGTAATGAAACAATATCAAACTACTTACTCACAATTCAAGTTTATAGGACCATCTCCTATCGATTTTGACACGAAAGTAAAACGGGACGAATTACCATGGGCCAAAAAAGGTCCTTCCGATGATAATGTATGTGTATGGGAAGAGTTGTGTCACTTATCTTTAAAAAAACTCATTGCGGCTGGTAAAACCCAATTGGGTATGATATTTAATCTGGATAGATATGATGAACCTGGGTCGCATTGGGTATCATTATATCTTAGTTTAGGAGAACATTCGCCTATAGTGAAAATAGGCGGAAACGGCAATATGAATATTGCATGGCCAAAGGTTAATGATAGTTCTGGTGGAAAAAAACAAAAGCCACGTACTCATCGCCCCACTCCCTTTATATTTTATTTTGATAGCACAGGTGCATCTGCCCCAAAAGAAATAAAAACACTCATTGAACGTATACAACTCCAAGGTAAACAATTGTCTTCGCCAATTAACATAATATCCTATAACAATAATGGACAAGACCATCAAAAGAGCAATACAGAATGTGGAATGTATTCCTTGTTTTTCATAATTACTATGCTTACTGGTAAATTGAACGAGAACGGGACGGAGAAAACATTGGATTTCAATGGGAAAATAAAATTATTTAGAGACGCTATCATACCGGATAAATATGTGGAAATGTATAGACACAAATATTTTAATACCCCAAAATGATTTATTCTATTATATATAAATCTACAATAAGCGCTAAAATCATTGGGAATTGCCATGCTGAAAAAACGTCTTTATAACGTGTATCTTTTACTGCAACTACAACAATAAATATGTAAAAACTAAGTAAAAGCAATAATAAAAAAATAGATTTGAATGCAATTTTTATTATATTTGGGTCAATCATCTATTTATATAATGCGCAAATATTTTATGTAATGTATATATAGGAACATATGTTTAAAGGTAAAAAAATAACGAAGAGGAGACATAGACGAAAGCCGCAAACAAGAAAACGGTCTAGACACAATATGTCTAAATCTAGGTATGGCGGTGGACTTCGTTTAAAGATAGATGAAAAAACTGGATGGATTGACAAATCGCAAGAAAAAATCCTGCTAGATATGAAAGACATTATTGATATTTTTATTACTGGGGAAAAAGCAAAACCTCCCGAACCCCAATCAAAGGATTATCTAGATAACATCGCATTATTTGATGAATATGAAAAAACAATTCAGCATAAAAAGGAAAACTTCTCTAAATATGATTATACTACATTGTCTTCTCTTTTAGGTATTATTGTTCAAACTAAGATGTCATTTTATGACGGTATTGCATTATTACAAAAGTTGTTAACTAGTATTTATTTGCATTTTGTAAATGATGTGGAAATAAATGATACTACTGAGGTTAAATTGCGAAAACGGATTACAAATAATACGCCTTATGTTGATGTTAGTCATAAAAGAAGTGGGTATGAACCGGTGTATGATATAAATGAATTATTTGCTCTTGTTAGAAAAGAAGTGGAAGGAAGTGAGCAATACAATAAAGCAATAAAAGATAGTACGTTGAAAAAAATAAATATAAATACAAATTTGGGATTAGAAACTGGTCCATAATGTCTGGTTGCGTGGATTGATCTCCAGGGGGGCTCATAGTCCATACGGTCAGACACTAAATGTCTATGGAAAAAACTATATAAACATATTTGTAAAATATGTTTATGTCTAATTATATCAGTACTGAAAATCAAACTATATTGTGGAAAACCGTACAGAAAGTCCCGCAATTTAATAACACTGCGCTTGGTATCAATAGAGAAAAATGGTTTGCACATATAATAAAATATTTCTATGAACAAATACAAACGCCTAAATTATCGGTTAGTGAACTAAAATTATTGAACCAACAAACAATTTCTTTTATGATACAGGAATTAAAACGCATCGAAGGAATGCGAGGATCGGCAGTTTTGCCAGAACAGCCAAGTTCTACTACAAATCCGGGGTTGCCATCCTATGAAACTCCTCAAAGCAGATTGAGTATGTATAATGATCAATTTAATGCCAGACAACAGGAATATACCAATATGACTAAACCTCCGGTGCCACCAATCGCCAATTTTAGCGAAAAGATAGAAGATGATGTTATAACAAATATGGATGAGCTGTTACAGCAGCAAATAAAACAGCGTGAATATGATATAGCACAGGTCAAATTGCATCCGCCGATTTCTCCGTCCAATTCTGCTCCCGGGTTGCTACAAAATGTGAATACTGATGTTGCGCCTGCATCTGCATCGTTGGTTGAACCAGTTATTGCTAAAGGTACCCTACCCGTAGCCACAATTCCTATAGATATACAACGAATATTGGAAGACCTAAAACAGGAAATGACAGAATTGCGCAAAGAAGTTCAAATGCTGAAGGAATGCCGCCGCCCGGTTGCGCAAATCGAACCCGATAATGAATACAATAATGAATACAATAATGAACCTAGTAGTGACGCTAATATAGATAGTATAAAAGTATTGATGTCTGGTTGTATAAACTGATGCCCCCTGGTGCATCATAGTCCATACAACCAGCATCATGCTGACCATATGGATTAAAAATCAATACGGTCAGACATTAATCCAGTCAGTCAGACATTATATAAAATATATAAAATATATAAACCCATCGAGTGTATATATCTAAAATATATACACTAAAAATGTCATTGTTCTCCAAATTATTCCAGTTTGTTATGCTAATTACTGCAAAATACAAAATTGACGAATCGCACAGTGTTTCACATAGCATGGATGTATTGCATTTTGCCCACAATATGTACAATAACGAGGTCCATAAGAACCCCATTTTACGAAATCATGAACGGCTTATTTATGTATCTGCCATTATACACGATATGTGCGATAAAAAATACATGGATGAAACTGAAGGAGTTTGTGCAGTAGAAGATTTTTTGTGTGATAAAATATCATCCGATGAATTGGAGGCTACAAAAAAAATAGTTTCTACCATGTCGTATTCCACTGTGAAAAAAAACGGATTTCCCAATTTAGGCGTATATACTCCGGCGTATCATATTGTAAGAGAAGCGGATTTGCTGTCGGCATACGATTTCGACCGTAGTATGATATATCATATGTATAACACAAACTCGTCCATTGAGCAAGCGTTTGTTAATGCAAAGTCATTATTTAATAACCGGGTTTTTCGACATGAAAAAGATGGTCTACTTATAACTGACTATGCAAAAACACACCATCACTATTTAGAAACAAAGGCTTTGTTGAGAATGAATGCATGGGAACGTATGTTGTCTAAATCCTATAAAAATATGTAATGCTGGCCGTATATAATGTCTGACCGTATGGATTTTTAATCCATATGGTCAGCATGATGCTAAATGTATGGAACGTGATGCCCCCTGGGCATCACACCACACATTTAGACATTAAAAATCCGTATGGTCAGCATCATGTTGGTTGTATGGACTATGATGCCCAGGGGGTATCAGTCCACACGACCAGACAATAAAAATAATGGTGTAAACATATATAAATGTTTATCGTATAGCTTTGTATAGTATACGATAAATGAGTGAAACCACGGATAATATAGACCTATTAGATATAGTTATTCCTGAACAGATTTTTACAAATATACCCGAATTATTGAAATATACCCTGTATATCAATTTAGACAGTCGTACAGATAGACTGAAACATATCCAGAAAGAAATGGATAAAATGGAAATAGTAGGAGAACGTATTGCCGCAATTCAAATGAGGGATGGTGCAGTTGGGTGTACATTGAGCCATATAAAATGTTTAGAAACCGCTAAAACCAATGGATGGCCCCATGTATTTATTTGCGAGGATGATATATTTTTCCTAAATCCCGATTTGGTAAAATCAAACATAGAAAAGTTCTCCGCCAATAAAAATATCTATTGGGATGTATTGATTATTGGAGGGAACAATTGCCCGCCATACGACCGTGTTGAACCATATTGTATTAAAGTATTCAATAATCAAACAACTACGGGATATATTGTAAAATCGCATTATTATGACACGCTTATTGCCAATTTCAAAGAGAGCGCATACCGATTAATGAAAGAACCTCACAATAGGCGAATATATGCATTGGATATATATTGGAAGCGATTACAGCAAATCGGGAACTGGTATATGATTACACCCCCCACAGTAATACAAGTAGAGGACTATAGTAACATAGAAGACCGTAGAGTGAATTATGGTAAGCTGATGTTGGATTTGGATAAAAAATGGTTATTTCGGTAATGTCATGTGGATTGAAAATCCATATGGTCAGACATTATTTATTTGACCCATTTTCTAAAAACATAAAGGATGCCATGACGGTTTTGTTTTTATTTTCATATTCCATAGTCCTTAAATTGGATTGATATTGTCGCTGCATCATTTTCTCCTGCATTTCACGTTCCCGGTTTGCCAATATCGCTTCGGCTTCGGACTTTTCCAATGGAACACCCATCTGTTCTGCCCTGGCACGGTTATAATGGTCTACGGATGCATATTTAGGCATTTTACTAAAGTCGGATTCACTGACTGAGAAAACGGTCTGGTCTTTGTGCACTTTTCTTAAATCGTCGTATTTTAATTTGCTAAATGGGTCACAAGAAACATACTCATCGCTTTGTATAGTATCATCATCGTCATATAATCCCGCACCGGGGCCAGGCTGACCTCCAGCATATAAGGTCTGAACACCCGTATATTTCACCATACCCTGATTTTTTTGTTTAATGTTCTCCAAAACCTGGCCCATATTGCTAGCACTTACATTGGGGTTTATTTGATAAGTCGGTTCATCGTTTTTAAACCAGGCGTTTTTCTCTTGGTCGGGTTTTTTAGCCATATTTTTATCAAATAGTTCATTAAACTTATCTTGAAATCCGCGTTCTCCCATTTTTTCTATAACAGTTGATACATGCTGAACAGTTGTTGTGGGGGCTTTTATTGGGGTGTACGTAGTATTTTTTGCAGAAACGTCCGCATTTTGTTTGTTTTGGTTTTCATAGAATTGACATACGATATCAAATGCTTTTTTATAGAATAAAAAATAATCCGGGGGAAGTTTTGATTTATCTGGGTGTAACATTAACACCTTTTTTTTAGCGCGTTTTAAGTCCTCTATGGTAATTGTATATTTGAGTTCAAAAATACTTAGTATTTCATCTAATGAATAAGTATTTATATTTAGGTTATGTTGCGAGGATGGGGCGGATGGCATAGTTCGTTTAGCTGCGCAATTCATTTGAACAAAGTGATTTCCGCTAGGATTATAGTTATCGGGTATTTTACAGTTCATACTATTATTATGTGACCCTATATTTTTTTGGCTTATTTTACGTATTTGAAGTATGGTAAGATATTATGTGTTGGGTACTGTAAGTATGTATGGAACGCGATGCCCCGGGGCATCATAGTCTATACAACCAGGATGATGCTGACCATATGGATTTTTAATCCATACGGTCATACATTAATGTCTGATCGTAGTGGTTAAAACCCACTACGATCAGCATATAGGGTTAGTCGTGATTTTTGATGCCCCCGGGCATCACATCACATGACTAGACCTTAATGTCTGGTTGGGTGGACTGATGCCCTGGGGCATCATAGTCCATACAACCAGCATCATGCTGACCGTATGGATTTTTGATCCATACGGTCAGACATTAAAAGGACATTCGTCCAATTAACCAATTTTTGTCTAAATATATTTAGGCAAAAAATGAATTATAGAAAAATCAATAGGTATACATATATAACTATGTCAGGACTTCCTATTTTAGACAAAATCGGGTCGGTGAAAGACTTTAGCGATATTTTACAGAAAAATCCCGGGTTGATTATAATAAAGTTTGGCGCAGAATGGTGTGGTCCATGTAAAATGATTGAAAATCAAGTGAATAATTGGTTTCAACGTATGCCAAATACAGTGCAGTCCTATATTATTGATGTGGACGAATGTTTTGAAGTGTATGCATTTTTGAAAACGAAAAAAATGGTCAATGGTATACCTGTTATATTGTGTTATGACAAAGGAAATCTCAACTATATTCCGTCTGATTCAATCATAGGTTCAGATAAGCAGGGTATTGATGCGTTTTTTAATAGATGTTTAGCTAAGGTTCATACATAGTGTCTGACCGTATGGAGTTTTAATCCATATGGTCAGCATGATGCTGGTTGTATGGACTATGATGCCCAGGGCATCAGTCCACCCAACCAGCATTAGTGTAGTCATAAAATAATATCCATAAAATTGAACTATTCTATATAACAACTTTATATAGAATACACAATACAAATGCATACTATTGACCATCTCAATAAAAAATATACAGAAATGACAGGTCGTTCTATGATTGATGTAGCCATCCGAGTTCTAACTATTATACCAGATACGGAATCTACGATAAAAATGGAAATCTGCAAACTATGTAAAGATTTTAGTAACCATGCACCAGAGGTTTTACAAGGTAGTTATTGCTGGGTTCCGTTTGTGAATATACTGAATAAACATATTACGGTATTTGATGCAGAATGGAAGAAATCAATTCTAGAAATTATAAACAATAATGCGTAATGTTTGGTCGTGTGGAAAGAACAAATGTATATTTATTGTCTGACCATATGGATTAAAAATCCATATGGTCAGCATGATGCTGGTTGTATGGACTATGATGCCCCTGGGCATCAGTCCACCCAACCAGACATTATTTTTCGGATTTATTGTGTTTGTTATGCTTATTATGTTTCGTTTTACGTGATTTTTTCCCGCCACGCTTTCGCTTTGTTTTTTTGGCCTTGTTTTTATTGCGTTTATTTTTACCACCAAAAACACCTGCATTTGGTTGTCCAGGTGGTTGTTCATCCGAACGGGCGGGCTCTTCTTCTCTGGGTGGTTCTTCAGACCCAAAGAAACTACCCTCTTCACTTGGTTCCTGAGATGGCGGTGCTGGTGCAAGACCCACTGCAGAAGCAATAGTCTCTGTAACCGCTGGTCCTTCTTCTTTTGGTTCTTCTAGTTTCATACTTCCATTTTCTCCATCATAAGCTGTGGCAATAGCTAATATAACACCCGTTAACCCAATTGCTCCATAGGTTAAAAAGGATAAATTGTTTGATGACATTAAGCTCATTGATACTATATCTATATAGTATCAATATAATTTTATATTTCAGTCAAAAATGCTAAATAAACATTAATGCCTTGTTGGGTGGACTGATGCCCAGGGGCATCATAGTCTATACATTTAGCATCATGCTGTTCATATGGATTTTTAATGACTAGATGTGTGGTGTTATGCCATTGGCATCATATCACGCAGCTAGTCATCAATATATTTGTATTTATTTTACTAAAACCGCTGACCTTGCAGCCTCTGCAATAGCAGCTTCTTCGCGGTATTTTCTCTCTGCATTAAATCTATCATGCCATTCATTTTTTTTATCTTGAGGAAGTGTGACCCCAAATACAGTTTCGTATTGTTCTGGAGTGTCAAAAAACATTGTGTTTGAATTATTTGAAGAATTGCATTCGCCAGTGCATAGTCCAACCTTGTAAAAGATATACTCGTCAGTATTACCCACTCTGTAATTAGAGTGATATGCTCCGCCAAGTGCACTTCGTATCATTGACCCGGGGGTTAATGATGTAGTATATAATTCAATGGCCACTCGGGCTTCAACTAATTGACCATTCTTCATTTTTTCCCTCATCCTATAAATCTTATTGTATCCAGGGTCCAACCGTTTGGCTTCTGCAAGTTCCTTGCGTCGGTTGGTCGACCGCTGAGAAATACTTACATAGGACATAGGAAGTGATGCACTATCATCACTATATCCTTCGCCAACATAATTTCCATATTCGTCGCACATTATTCGATGTTGTATATATTTAGTAGTAAAACTAAAGGTAATAGATATACTATGGTCGTATCTTTAACTTATTTTGTGAAACAATAATTTTGGAAATATACAAACAATACATTATATCGCAATAATAGTTAATGTCTAAATGTGTGGGGTTATGCCCCGGGGCATCACGTTCCATACATTTAGCATCTTAGCATCATGCTGGTTGTACGGATTTTCAATCCACACGACCAGACATTAATCTATACGGTCAGACATTAAATAGAAATATATAAGAACTGTATATACAATGTTTGCAGCACTCGAAACTATTAAAAATACATTGTTTTCATCTAATGCATTTCCTTCCTCCACATTTAATCCTATACATACAGTTCGCAGTATAATGAACAATGATGATGACAACAATAGCCTTGTTGGAGATATAGTAGAAAATCCGGACACAATCCCTATAGATGAACCTGTCCACGCCAAAATATACGATAAGCGGCCTTATACCGCCACTAATATAGCGAGCCAATTATCGGAAGATTTCCACTATTTACATACTGAACAATTATCTCAATCCTATGACTTTTGTCTACATAAAACCGGATTGCTAAAAATCCATCTTTGTATAGTTGGAGTTGATTTTCATTGTAATTATGACGGAGAACATTTACCGTTTCTGCGTTTTCTCATGGAAAATAGCCAAAATACAATAGGGTTTCCCTATTGTGAAATCCCGTGTTCTATAGACGAAACATCGGACGACATAGAAGGTGATATGGACAAGACGGACGTATACTTTCAGAATGAATGTAAGACTAGACTATTGGATTTTTTTGCTATAGAAGAGAACTTTCCTAAAGATAAGGATTTTGGAAAAATGCTGAAAACATTTTATCGCGGATATAAAGAAATCGGCGAAGGCGAAATAGTCGCAGTATTTGATATTACATCTATACTCATTATACCAGTAAGGCATTCTAAAAACCCTATATGGGTTGTTGTGGACGATTTCATACAACATGTTCTCCCAATTTCTCCTAAAGTATTGCAATTTTTCGAAGAAAACAAATATATGAATGAAATCCGGGACCCAAATAATAACTTGGTGGAATTGCCTAAATCCATGTATTTATACGATATGGGAAAACGGGATAAGATGGTTTTGGCGGAAAAATCGGAATGGTTAGAACCGCGTTCTCTTCATAGTAGTTATGGTGAGTTTTATTATTTAACTCCAATCAGTTTGTCATCCGTATTATTGGTACATACATATAGAAAATGTGTTGTATTTCTAAAGAACTATGCGGATTTACTTCCATTACAAAGAGAACCAGAAGAGGCGGATATGGCGGTTGGTGGAAAAAAGAAAAACGTCCATTCGGAGGATACTGATGTGGATATATCTCCAGAAGACATAGATATAGATGATGAAGAAACCGTAGAAGAAGAAGATGCCGACGCCGGGTCTACCCGCCATTCCATTATGGCTGCAGATATAGAGCACACATTACCGTTTATTTCTTTGATTATGTTTATGGAAAATGGAGAACCAATGTATTGTGTAAAAACAGAAAGTATTTTTTGTGAACTATAGAAAATTGAAAACCTTTAGTATTGCTATTTATACAGCAATCTATAATCAACCCTATTATTACTCAACCCTATTATTCAAATATGTCGAACAAAATCAATGCTACTGGAACTTTGCAAAGTGCTCTTGAAATCGGTATAACTGTATTTGCCGCTGTAGATGAGTTTATTGATAATACATTTGATGCAAACGGACCTTATTTCCGACTTAGGTTCAATCATGATGCATCTGCGTATTATTACGATAATGGTATAGGTATGTCAAAAAATGAACTGAACCGTGCAGTAGAAATACACAACCGTTCAGAAGCTACAAACGATAAACAAGGATGTAAAGGCGTTGGATTAAATCACGCCATGGCGAACTTTACTAGATTACAATCACCGGTAAATATAATTTCGCGTAAGTCGGAAGAAAGAATGGTGGATATGTTAATCGATTATCCGGATTATGTTGAACACAATACATACAATCCTTGTGCTAGGACAGACCCCAGTAGAGTTTCCGAAGAACTTTTCGACAAATTGGTTACTAGAGAACTGCAATCTGAAACAGGAACGGTCATATATTTCCCTCAGGTCCATCCGGATGTACATCATGAGTTGACAGAAGCCATCCGAAGTGACCATATTGAACATAGTTTGCTATATGATACCGGAATAAGATATAGTACGTATATTAAAGAAGGAAAGTCAATAAAGTTTATTATATGTGACGAAAAAGGCGACATTCTCGAATATGATGTTGGCCCAATTGACCCTTTATGCCGAGATACAATTCGCGGTGAACATAAAGAAGCAATTGAATGTGAATTTTATATAAATCATACCTCAGCTAGAACCCAAACACGTTCTTACTTTATGCTGGATGGAATAAAAGTGTATACTAAAAATATATTGGAGGGTAAACATTATGTAGCCGAAGAAGTCATTCCTGCCGAATGGACACGGGTAGGAAAATATACTATTGATTCCGCATATTCGGTTGATTGGTTACATGAACAACGTGATATTATTGAACATATTGAAGAAATTGATGTCGACGATGAAGAAGCCAATAATAGGGGCGGAAGAAAGGCGATTGAAAAACGTAAGCATAAAAAACAGGCATTTATGGGTGGATTGTATTTTCAGCGCAATAAGAAAATCATCATGCGAGTTCCTATTGCGGATAAAAAGTCAGGAGATTATCCCGAAAGGCCATTTTACGATAATTCTCGTCATATATTGAAATATACAGTTGAATTAGATGACTATTTGGATACGCAAATAAATAAATCTGTATTGCGCGAAGAGAATATCGATAAATCTATCATGAATGCGTATAAGGTATTGCGAAACAATTTTGCACACAAACAATATTTATTTGCACATCCTCCTGCTCCCCCAGCCCCACCGGCTCCAGTGGTTGCTCCTGCGCCCATCCCGGATCGTGTACCTGTCCCACCAGCTGCACCGGCTCGTGCACCGGTGCCTGTCCCACCAGCTGCACCAGCTCGTGCACCGGCTCCTGCACCACCACCAATCGCCCCGGCTCGCGCGCCTGCTCCTGCACCACCAGTCGCACCGGCCCCGGCACCAGTTCCACTTCCAGAACCAGAACCAGTTATAGCACATTTACGCGCAACTTTACGCAAAAGAATTGCTTTGAATATGATTGAGCATTGTAATGCCACGCCGAATATAAACGTGAATGACCAATATACAAAAGTATTAAGCGAAATCATTTGTATTTCAAATGGAAAAGGTGGGGATGCACAATTAGCGAGACAACTCGCGTTTATATCCAATAATGACTATACCCGTTTGTCGCAATGCGTATGCGATTATTACAATAGAAATTATTCTGATGTCGAAGCTGTGGGCGGTGGGTCATTATTACTTGCATTTTACAGACAAGTATTCCCAAATAGCGAGTTACTTGTAGCACAACCATAAACCATAAACAATAAACCATAAACTATACTAGATATTCCATAAAACAATTTAGAAAATTGAATACAATATGTGTATTCTATTTTTATTTCATCTATTACACTATAATCACTATTAGTATATTATTACTACTCCTACTCTTACTCCTACTCTTACTCCTACTATACACTATGTCTCTCAAAATTAAATCCCCCGAAACGTTTCGCCAAAATATTCGCGATAAATTGCAGCCTATTCTCGGTGACGAAAAAATGGCCGTGAACTTGGAAAAAGGCGTATTTAATTATGCCATCAAAGAAGCCAATTCCCATAAAATAGTGAAAAAATGGGAGAACCCGCCTTTTGTACAATTATACACCGACCGCTTACGCAGTGTGTATATTAATTTAAAAAATCCGGATTTGCTAAAACAAATACAAGACGGTGAAGTAACTCCACAAACAGTCGCATTTATGACACATCAGGAGTTTAATCCAACTCATTGGAGAGTATTGATAGACCAAAAAATCAAGCGAGATGCATCCAAGTTCACTACCAATATAAAAGCATCCACTGATATGTTTACATGTAAAAAATGCAAGTCCAAACGTTGTACATATTATGAGCTGCAGACAAGAAGTGCGGATGAGCCGGCAACAATCTTTGTGACTTGTTTGGATTGTGGAAAACAATGGAAATCGTAAACAAATAATTTGTATTATACAAAGGCAAATATAGAAGCAACTACACAAAATATATGAGACATACCATGATATAATATATGATTATTGCAACACCATTGCTTACGTGAATAAAAATCACTCAATAAGAAATAAAAAATTGTCCAATTTATCATAATCAAACTCAAATAAAAAAATATAGTATCCATTTTTTTATAAATTGCAATATATCCTATAAAAAGCACTAGTGACATTTTCGCCACAATTCCATCAATTTTATGTATGGTAGAATATTTAACAGGATTATTCCAAAATAATTGAGATATAATTATTGTAATAATAAGCAATCCGGCTAAAATAATCTCATATATGTTTTTATCTGAAAAATACAGGAAAAATAAAAACGATATAACTAATAAACTACTTGTTAGACATAATAGTTGAGGATTTATATTTGCCATATATTTTATTGAATATATACATTTATAATAATAAATGTATAATTAGGTATACCACATATCTCCACATGCTTAATCATAATATGTGGAATCAAATCAACACTTCCAAGTCTTTTAGTTTCCAATACTCGCATCCCCCATTAGGCAAAGGCCGCTTGATAATAAATGGTATTACTTTTTGTTCCAATTCGGCCAAAGCAATTAAATAACCATCTATAGCATTGGTTGTCAGTTTTACAAATGGTTTGGCTCCGTCGTTGATTTGTTTTGCACGTTCTCCTAAAACCCTTGCTTTTTCAAACTTTGTCAAGAATGGCAATGTGCGATGAAGTGGGTCATAGATCGACCCATCTTTATCGCGACTAACAACTGTCAGTAATTCGACTTCCGAGTAATTGAGCTGCTGCATTTCTGGATGATATTCGCTTATTATATTTTGTTTCAGGTTCTCATCAAACTTTTGCAAATAATTTTCTTCATATTCGTCGTCATCATCGTCTTCATCATCATCATCGTCGCTCATTTGAAAAGCCTCCGTTTCTGACTCTTTACCTGTTTTGGCGAATAATTGCTCAGTTTGAGCTTTTGTGCGTTTATCATCATAGTCTTCTTCGTCATCATCATCAAAGTCATCATCTGATGCAACTTCCGAATTATCATCCGCAGACGACGATGTGTTTTCGCTATCATTATCGGAAATGTCTCCATCAACCACTGGTTCTTCTTCGCGCATTTCGTTATCCATTTTGTTGTTGTAATATATATATAGTATATGTCTAAATGTATTAGTTTATAATTATTTATTTTGGTTTCAATTTTTTGTTCAGTATTTTCTTATTTATTGTCATCCGTTTTCCATACTGTATCACAAGTAACACATATATATAAATACTTCATTGAATCGTCATCATATCTCATATAGATGATTTCGGGCGTGACATTTTCCTTCACATTTGTATGACATTGTGCATTGGGGCATTTCACATTTGAAATACGAGGTAGGGTAGGGTCCTTTTTCGTATACTGATTTATAATATGATTGAACTTTTGTTCTCCCTTTTTCAGATGCGTTTCCAATACACAAATATTGTCACTTGTTAATGTGGTATCTTTTGCACCACAATTACGGCAATAATAAATGAGTTCATTCGTATCCTCCTCATTGATACTGATATATAACATATGGTCGCAGTTATCGCAGAACTTCATGTTTTAATAAATAAATCTATATAATATGGTATAATATTATTATTATGTTCTTTTTTCAATTTTATAGTTATGAAAATTGATTATAGTAAAAATATTCCTTCATCCCACCCAAACGAATATATCCCGGACCAATCAAATACCGGGTAATTGTAGGAGGAAATAACCTACCTAAATACTTGTTTTTATTTGAATAAACCATAAAATTGATTTTTCAAGGATATAAATATATTTCTATATCTATATCAATACATCCATTAATAATGTCATCCAAAGTTGTTTCTATCAAAAAACCCGCACTTGTTCGCGTAAAAGCACCCGATACCAGGTATGCAGATTTCATAAAAAATCATTATGTAAACACAGAAAATCCATTGCCAATTACGAACTGTCGCATTGGCGGAACCCATAATGGTATTAAAAAAAGCGGTGGCAATTTTCATATTTCGGATGAGGAATATCCGGCATTCTTGAAATTATATGCAGAAAATATTGTAGCGACTGGCGAGTTCGAAAACTTGACAGAAAAACAACTGGATAACGGTCCCATTTTGATTGACGTAGATTTGAAATATTCGATTGATGTAAAAACGCGATTGCACAATGAAGCCCATATTGAAGATTTGGTGGATATATTGGCAGATGAATTGAGTAAAATGTTGCAATTTGATGAGAACACATCATTCCATATTTTCGTTCAACAAAAGCCCGATGTCAATTGTTTGGAGAGTAAAGGTATCACAAAAGACGGTGTTCATATAGTAATACCACTCAAGGTAGACCGTCAAACGCAAATGGATTTGCGAAAACGTCTCATTCCCAGAATTGCGGAATCGTGGGCTGAGTTACCAGTGGTAAATAGTTGGGATGACGTAATAGATGATGCTATTGCATCTGGTAAAAACGGTTGGCAATTGTATGGTTCAAAAAAACCAGATCATGATGTATATCGTGTTACCAAAATATACAATATCAAATATGACAGCGAAGACGGAAATATAGAAAGATACGAGGTCCCTTTAGAAACATTTGATATTATTCAAAACATTCATCTATTGTCTGCACGAACCGCTACACATCCAGTCTATTTCTTTACGGGAGAATACATAAATGATCGGTCGGCATCCCCTAAAGTGGCTATGAAAGCGCCGGCCGCAGCTATACGCCGCGCTGGAACCATTGAATATGGTAATATTGGTATTATTGGTATTACAAATGCAGCCCAATTGAAAGATGCTTTAGAGAACTTTCTGGATACTCTAAATATGCCACAGGAATACGAGCTTAGGGAAGCCCATGACTATACAATGGTATTGCCAGAAATGTATTATGGTGTAGGCTCTTTTGCTAAATGGATACGCGTAGGATGGGCCCTCCGAAATATCAGCGACAAATTGTTTATTGTATGGGTTGCTTTTTCGGCTAAATCCAGTAATTTCTCTTATGGCGATATTTCGGAATTATTTGAAAAATGGCAAAAGTTTGATATGAACAATCCCAACGGATTAACCAAACGGTCTATTATGCATTGGGCAAAACAGGATTCTCCCGAGTTATATAAAAAAGTGCGAGCCAATACAATAGACCATCATATTGACCAGACAGTAAAAACAATCACGCTAGATAACTTGCGTTCGGAGAAGAATGCGAGAGGATGCACTGATGCAGATATTGCAAATGTGTTATATCAAATGTATAAGGATGAATATGTATGTGTCAGTGTAAAGAACAACGCGTGGTATCGCCTAAAAGGTCATCGTTGGACGGAGAATGATTCCGGCGTAACACTTAAACTGGCGATTTCAACTATCATGCGCGATTTATACTGGAAACGTGCTATGGCGTTTATGGAACAGGCGTCTACACTAGACCCCCCAGATGAAGAACGGACCAAGCGATTGCAGGAACATGCCGACAAGATTTTGAAGATTTGTGAACGATTAGGCCGTGCCAGTGAAAAACAGAATATTATGTCGGAGGCCAAACAGTTGTTTTATGACGGCGATTTCGTGCAAAAACTCGATACCAACCCATATTTGCTGTCTTTCAAAAATGGTGTGGTAGATTTTACTCAGGGTGGATTTCGCAAAGGATATCCGGAAGATTATTTATCTAAATGTACCAACAATGACTATGTTCCGATTGACGCAGTCCGGGATGCGCCTATTATGGCGGAAATCAACGACTTTATGCGAAAGTTGTTCCCTATTGTTCAATTGCACGATTATATGTGGGAACATTTAGCATCGGTTCTCATTGGTAAATCAACCAACCAGACATTCAATATGTATATAGGTATTGGACAGAATGGTAAATCGGTATTGATTGATTTTATGGCAGTATGTTTAGGTGATTATAAAGCAGATGTGCCTCTGCCACTCATTACAGACAAGCGAACGAAAATTGGTGGGTTGGCCCCGGAGTTATTGGATTTGAAAGGTGCGCGATTGGCAGTAATTCACGAACCTGCTAAAGGTGACCAAATTAATGAAGGTATTATGAAACAGCTCACTAGTGGCATTGAACCACTCCAAGCACGTGCTCCTTATATGTTAAAGACAGTATCATTTGTTCCTCAATTCAAATTGGTTGTATGCAGTAATGAGTTTATGGTAATCAAAAGTCAAGACCATGGTACTTGGCGCCGCATTCGTGTAGTGGATTTCGTATCACTCTTTACAGACAATCCAGTAGAAGGTGACGCGGAAAAACCATACCAATTCTTGATTGACCGCCATATTACGGAAAAATTCCAATCGTGGAAAACAGTATTTATGTCTATGTTGGTAGATATTGCGCTAAAAACCAATGGCGTGGTGAAGGATTGTTCTCGAGTTATGTCTGCAAGTAATTCATACAAAGAGAGTTTGGATTTCATTGGCGATTTCATTCGCGACCGGATTGTGGTTGACCCGGAAGGGAAAATCACTAAACAAACTCTTAAATATGAGTTCGAGGCATGGCATTCATCCAACTATGGTGGGAAACTACCCAATGTCAAAGAAGTTCATGCATATATGGATAAGCGATTTGGTAAGTTTGAAAAGAAGAAGGCATGGGTAGGTGTCTCTATTCGTACAGAAGACAATACAGAGTTTGATGAAAGTGATGACGGGGATGAAAGTACAAACGACATTGATGTAAATGATTTGTAATGTCTGGTTGTGTGGATTGAAAATCCATACGGGCCAGCATGATGATATATGTATGGAACGTTATGCCCTGGGGGCATCAGTCCACCCAATCAGACAGTAAAATCCATATGACCATGCAATAATTTTCTGAGTATAATATAACTATTTTCAATCCCATAAATAATAAATAATGTGCCGTCTTTTTTTTTCATTCCATAATAAAAATATAGAGCCATTACTGAAAGAGTTTTTAGCGCAATCCATTCACCGCAAAAAAAATACACCTGGTCTACAAAATAATAAAGATGTGGATACACATACAGATGGGTTCGGTATTGCTTGGAAAGCAAAGAATACGGATAATTGGAGTATTTATAAAAACCCGTGGGTTTATACCGAAGACCAGAATATAAACAAAGTCATTAGTACCATCCCAAACAATATTGTTATAGCACATATTCGCAATAAAACGTATGGAGATACTTCTTTGGAGAACACACACCCATTTCATTATAAAGGCCATATATTTGCACAAAATGGTAAAATAGATGAATATGAAAAACATGCAAAACTATTAAAATCCTATATATGTCCCCATTTACTGGATGAAATCCGTGGGGAAACGGATACTGAATGCCTGTTTTTTATGTTTTTGTCTTGTATTATCTATTTGGAAAATAGAAAAACCACAATGTGCAAGAACAAAACATGCAAAAAACGGTCTAAATCGGTGAGTTTTACGAGAACCCAAATAGTGTTCTATAAATCTATTATGGAACAATTGGGTTCAAGTAAGACTAGTGAAAAATATTCCGTATATTTCCGTGCATTTGAGATGCTTACGCATATTTTCAAAAAGCATAAAATAGAACTCGTTGCAAATATTGTATATGGTAATGAACAGATTGTACTAATAACTAGATATATTGTGTATGAAAAGGCGAACCACAAAGAAAAACAAATACCCCGTTCGCTATATTGGAATAAATGTAGCACCAATCACGATACGGGAGTATTAATTACATCGGAACCGCTATCTCATTATGAAAGTATGTTGTTTCCAGAGAACACGGTCACGGTAGTAGATTATAAAAAAGACGAATTGATTATTCGTCGTATATAATGTATGGTAATGTGTACTGATGCCAGGGGCATCGTACTCCATACAACCAG
>Ga0209550_10001372_pt1 | contig 23306 bp, 23 predicted proteins | sample LauGreSuBDMM15SN_2_FD_187567 | JGI IMG/M metagenome (GOLD analysis project Ga0209550, IMG submission 187567) | Freshwater lake microbial communities from Lake Michigan, USA - Su13.BD.MM15.SN (SPAdes) (version 5) | ecosystem: Environmental > Aquatic > Freshwater > Lake | place: Lake Michigan... | reverse complement strand
ATGGAAAAGCACGGCGTGATGCCACTGCCCCCCTACATTGAACGCCCTGCGGGCACTGCCGATCACGAGGACACCGCAGAAGACGCCAAACGCTACCAAACCGTGTTTGCGCGCGCCCCTGGCGCGGTGGCCGCGCCCACGGCTGCGCTGCATTTTGACGAAGGGGTGTTGGCGGCCTTGGCAGCAAAGGGGGTGCACACCGCCAGCGTGACCCTGCATGTGGGCGCGGGCACTTTTCAGCCGGTCAAGACCGAGAACATCGCCGAGCACACCATGCACAGCGAGTGGTACGAAGTGCCCGAAGCCACTCTGCAAGCCATTGCCGCCTGCAAAGCCAGAGGATGCCAAGTGGTGGCGGTGGGCACGACCACCGTGCGCACACTGGAGTCGTGGGCCAAATTCAATCAGGCCAGCGGTGACACGCAGATTTTCATCACGCCGGGGTTTGAGTTCCAGGTGGTGGACCGGCTGATCACCAACTTTCACCTGCCCAAGAGCACCTTGATGATGCTGGTCAGCGCCTTCGCGGGTTACGAACACATCATGGGCCTGTACCGCCACGCGATCGCGCAGCGGTACCGGGTTTTCAGCTATGGGGACTCGATGCTGCTCAGTCGCGTCCCGCCCGGATGACCGCATCGGCGATGGTGGCCGGGTCGGTGAACCAAATTTCGTGGCTGCCCTGACACTCCACCAACCGGAATAAACCCAGACGCTCTGACAAACGCGGGTGCCAGGGCATGCTGTGGGGCAGAGCGGCGTCCTGCTGGCAATTCACATACGACTTGCCGATTTCCATTGCGGCCAAAGGCGCTTTGAGCGAAATCGGATCGGTGAAAGTTTTATAAGGCTGCAGGTTGAGTTGATCAAACGCCGATTGGGCCAACGCCAAATCGGCATCGTTGATGAAGGCTTCGCGCCAGACGGGAAAAGGCAGCATCACTGCGTTGTTGCTGGCTGCAGCGACCGCGTCAAACAGCTCTTTGTAATGAGGCGGCACCATGTCGTTGAGGCACTCACCCGGGTTGGGTACAAAGGCGTTCACGTAAACCAGTCGTGCAATGCGCTCAGGCATCACATCGGCCACGCGCGAGATGATCATGCCGCCGTAGCTGTGGCCCACCAGCCGCACGTTCTTCAGATCATGTTCACGCAAATAATCACACATCGATTGCGCCGCGTCTTCCAAACCGATCTGACTGCGGTCATCGCCGGGCCGATTGCCTTTCAGCGTGGGGCAATGGACGGTGTGGCCCTGCTGGCGGATGTGTTCGGCCGTAGGCTCCATCAAGATGCCTGTGTGCCAGGCGCCATGAACCAAAACATAAGTGTCGCTCATGCATATCTCCTGAATAGTGTGAATTTTCTGGCGCCTCTTCCCTTCAAGGGTTCGGCGCCAGAAACATTACAACCAGCCAGCCTCAAGCCGTCAATTGGAGGAAAACCCGCCCCCCATCGATCTTGACGGGCCAGGTCTTGGCAGGCTCGGTCGCTGGACCGCAGACCACCGAACCATCGCGCAGACTGAACTGCGCTTGATGGAAGGGGCACTCCACATGGTCGCCTTCGACAAAACCGTCGCAGAGCTTGGCGTTGCCGTGGGTGCACAGGTTGTTGATGGCAAACACGTTGCCATCCAAGCTGAAAAGTGCAATGTCTTGCCCTTCTGGGAAGACGGCGATGCCTGCGCCTTCAAACAAATCGGCCTCGGCGGCCACGTCTATCCAGTTGCTCATATTCAAATTGGGTAAATGATGGCGTTGGGGATCATCTCGCTGTCGAACACGCACAGTCGTTCGGCGAACTTCAGGCCCTCGGGGGTGGGCACGATGGTGTCGATGTAGCGGCCCACATTGAACACCGTGCTGGCTTTGTCGAGCTTGGTGCGGAACACCGCGTAGTTGGCTTCTGCATGGATGCGTTCACCGTCGACGCGGCGCACCACCGGCGCGCCCACCACATGTCGCTGGTAATAAGGGTCGTGGTACAGCGTTTCCTGAATGCCATAGACACGGTCTTTGAGCATGCCCTTGCTGGTGAACGACAGGGTGCACAGCGGAAAGCCGCGCTCATGGTTTTCACGCGGGATGAGTTTGTACACGCATTGCTCGGTAAAAAATTCGGGCCACAAATCCCAGTGGCCGCTGTCCACGGCCAAGGCGTAATCGGCATACAGGCGGGTCAAGGCCATGTGGGTTTCAAAGTTCACCATCTTTAGGCCTCCATCACTTTTCGCCAGTATTCATACATGCCCCGAATCAGCGTCTCGGTCACCATGTGGTCCGTCTCGCCCACATGGCGCCCGCCCAGTTCCACCAGCATGCGGTGCTCGGGTTTGGTCTCAAAGGCTTGCTGCGAAAACTCGATCACCTCGCCGTCGTCCGCGCTGACAAAACCCGCCGGGCCAAACAGATTGGACTGGCGCAGGCGGCGCTCGGTCATCTCGGGCGTGTCGTCTTCAAAGCCAAAGTGCGTCCAGACAAAGTCAAACGCGCCATGCCCATCGGGCTGGATGTGCCGCGTCGACACGCTGTTGACCTGCTGCTGAAAAATCACGCTGGGGAACAGCGTCATCATCACGGCCGTGGGCATTTGGTCGTCCATCTGCCACCAGCCCTCGGGCACGATGTCCAGAAAGCTCGGATCGTTGAGCTGCATGCTGTCCTTGAAGCTGCTCACTTGCGTGACTTGCGACGCCGCACCCGTGGCCTGGCCCGCGCTGCCCCGGGTCGAGATCATGGCGGCGTGGCGGTGGTGCGCGTCCATGCGCAGCTCGCTCTTGTTGTCGGCGCGCCAAAGGCCAAAGGTCACAAACCAGGTGTGCAGCAGACCAGGGTGGTAGGGGTCTTTGATGTTCTCTTGCATCAGCTTCCAGTTGCCCGGAATGCGCTGGCGGTTGTAGCCCAGCACCACCAGTTTTCGGCCATTGAACAGGCGGTCAAAGTATTTCAAGATGGTCGGGCCCATGAAGTCTTCGAGCGACTCCACGTTGTGGTCAAACGACGCGAAGACTACGCCACCGCGTGTCGCCACTTTCAAAGGCGTGAGTCCGTGGTCTTTGGGGTCAAAGTCTGAGGGCATGCCGCCATTGACCTTGCCGTCTTGCCGCACGCCGCGCCGAAACGGCACGCCCTGCAAATCGCCCTGGAGGGTGTAGCTCCACTGGTGATAAGGGCAAACAAACTCTTTCTTGTTGCCGTGGCGCTCGCGACAAAACTGCATGCCGCGGTGGGCGCAGACGTTCTCGACCACATGGATCTGACCACCCTCGCTGCACGTCATGATGACCGAGCGCTCGCCGACCACCGTGCGCTTGAAGTCGCCCACATTCGGAATCTCGGCCTCCAGGCCCACATAACTCCAGTGGCTTTTGTAAAAGAAGCGCTCTAGCTCCTTCTTGTGCCGGTTTTCGTCGGTGTACACGGCAAACGGGATGCGGCTGGTGCCTTCCGTTTCCCAGTGGATGGGTTGTTCCGTCATGGTGTCTCCTGCAAATTCTTGACTTGTATCATGCGCAAAACATCGAATTCCGTAAATCGAAATTCAAAGATAATCATTATTCAAATTTCAAATATTGCTCAAATCCTCCATGGAACTTGCCCGACTCGACCTGAACCTGCTACTGGTGTTTCACCACCTGCTGCGGGAAAAGCGCGTCTCCAACGTGGCCGCCGTGCTGGGCATGAGCCAGCCCGCCGTCAGCAGCGCCCTGGGTCGGCTGCGTGCCAGCCTAGGCGATGAACTTTTTTTGCGCACCCAGCAGGGCATGCTGCCCACGCCTTACGCCTTGCAATTGGCCGAACCCGTGGCAACTGCCCTAGGCGGTCTGCAACAAGCCCTGCAAGTGCGCGCATCCTTCGACACGTCCACCAGCGAACGCTGCTTCACCCTGGCCATGACCGATGTGGGAGAGATGTATTTCTTGCCCGTACTGATGGACGCGCTGTCTCAGTCCGCACCCGGCGTCACCTTGCAAGTGGTCAGCGTCACGCAAAGCGGCCTCAAGGACGACATGGCGTCCGGGGGCGTCGACCTGGCACTGGGTTTGCTGCCCCAATTGCAAGCCGGTTTTTTCCAGCAGGCCCTGTTCCGCCAAGCGTATGTATGCTTGATGCGGCAAGGGCACGCCTTAAGCAAAAAAAAACGGCTCAGTCTCAAGCCCTTTGCGCAAGCGCAGCATGTGCGGATCATCGCCGCAGGCACTGGCCACGGCCGGGTCGACGAAGCACTCGAAAAACAAGGGCTGCAGCGCAGCTTTCGCCTGACGGTGCCGCATTACGTGGCCCTGGGCGATGTGCTGGGCCACTCCGACTTGATCGCCACCGTGCCCGAGCGTTTTGCCCAGCGCGTCATGGCGCCTTTTGGCCTGACCACCCGCCCGCTTCCACTGGACGTTGAAGGCAGCGCCATCCATCAGTTCTGGCACGCTCGCCTGCACAAAGACCCCGGACACCAATGGCTGCGCACGCTGGTGGCGCAATGCTTCGGAGATGGCAGCAAAAGCAACGCAGAGCAAATAACCTGATTTTTTGGAGAATCGCTCACAAGGTGAGCTCCTACAATTCAGGCCTCAGCTTTAGGCCTTACATGCTCCAATTCGACCTGCTCAAAACCGACCCCTCCAGCCACGCACGCCGTGGCACGCTGACCCTGAACCATGGTGTGGTGCAAACGCCCATCTTCATGCCCGTGGGGACTTACGGCACGGTCAAGGGGGTGATGCCGCGCAGCCTGCACGAGATGGGCGCGCAGATCATTTTGGGCAACACTTTTCACCTGTGGATGCGCCCAGGGCTGGACGTCATGCAAGCCTTTGGCGGCTTGCACCAGTTCGAGAAGTGGGACAAACCGATTTTGACCGACTCGGGTGGTTTTCAGGTCTGGTCACTGGGCCAAATGCGCAAGATCACCGAGGCGGGCGTGACCTTTGCCTCGCCCGTGAACGGCGACAAGCTGTTCATGTCGCCCGAGGTCAGCATGCAGATTCAGACCATCCTGAACTCGGACATCGTGATGCAGCTCGACGAGTGCACGCCTTACGAGACCAAGGGGCACTTGACCACCGAGCTTGAGGCCCGCAAGTCGATGGAGATGAGCCGCCGCTGGGCCGTGCGCTCCAAAGACGAATTTGCGCGATTGGAAAACCCCAACGCGCTGTTTGGCATCGTTCAAGGCGGCATGTTCGAAAACCTTCGCCAAGAATCGCTGGACGCGCTGGTGGAGATGGACTTCCCGGGTTACGCCGTGGGCGGCGTGAGCGTGGGCGAGCCCAAAGACCTGATGCTGCAAATCATGGCGCACACACCGCACCGCCTGCCCGCCCACAAGCCGCGCTACCTGATGGGCGTGGGCACCCCCGAAGATCTGGTGCAGGGCGTGGCTGACGGCGTTGACATGTTCGACTGCGTGATGCCCACCCGCAACGCCCGCAACGGCACGGTATTCACCCGCTTTGGCGACCTGAAGCTGCGCAATGCCCGCCACAAAAACGACCCGCAACCGCTGGACACGACCTGCACCTGCTATGCCTGCGCGGGCAATCCTGTGGATTCGGCCTCAGGCTCCGGTGGCGTGTCTTGGGACCAAGGCGGTCGCGGCGGTTTCAGTCGGGCCTACTTGCACCACTTGGACCGCTGCGGCGAAATGCTCGGCCCCATGCTGACCACCATCCACAACCTGCACTACTACCTGAACCTGATGCGCGAAGTGCGCGAATCGCTGGATGCGGGGCAGTTTTCGCAGTTCCGGGCGCAGTTCAAGGCGGATCGAGCGCGGGGCGTTTGAGAAACTTATCCTTGCAAATCAGGGAATGAACCTCCATAATTGCAAGGATGTTTACACGTCATCTGCAATCTTTACTGACCGAAGAACTGAGATTTTCACCGGCTGTGGCCTTGCTCGGGCCCCGCCAAGTGGGCAAAACCACGTTGGCACTGAAAGTAGTTCGCGATATACCGCACGTCTATCTTGACCTGGAATCCGAACGGGATCGCGGCAAACTAGCCCAAGCTGAGTTGTATCTGGAAAGTCACCTGGACAAGTTGGTCATCCTGGACGAGGTGCACAGGGCTCCAGGCTTGTTTCCGATGCTGCGCGGCCTGATTGACCAGGCAAGGCGCTCGGGGTCCTCGGCGGGTCAATACCTGTTGCTGGGCTCGGGCAGCCTGGATGTGTTGCAACAGTCAAGCGAAACGCTTGCTGGTCGCATTGCTTATCTGGAATTGGGCCCCTTGAATGTTCTGGAAACGGGTCCTGATGCAATCGATGCCTTGTGGCTACGCGGTGGTTTTCCGCAAAGCCTGAGCGCCCCCTCGGATGCCCGCAGCCTGCGCTGGCGAGAAAATTTCATCCGTACTTATTTGGAGCGGGACATTCCGCAATTTGGCCCGCGCATCGCGGCCGAAACATTGCGCCGCTTCTGGACCATGCTGGCCCACCACCAAGGCGGCATGCTCAACGTCGCGCAACTGGCACGCAACCTGGGTGTGGACGTCAAAACAGCGCAAAGTTACATCGACCTCTTGTGTGATTTGCTGCTGGTGCGCAGGCTTGCACCCTGGCACACCAACGCCGGCAAGCGCTTGGTCAAGGCCCCCAAGGTGTATGTCCGCGACAGCGGTCTGGTGCATTCGCTGCTGAACATCGAAACCAAAGAAAACCTGCTCTCACACATGGTGGTGGGTGCCAGCTGGGAAGGCTACTGCATTGAAACCCTTCTGGCCTGTGCGCCTGCTGGCGTGACGGGCTACTTTTACAGAACCAACGGTGGTGCAGAAATCGATTTGCTGCTGGCCTGGCCTCGTGGCGAGCTCTGGGCCATTGAGATCAAACTCAGCAGCGCCCCCAAAGTGGAACGTGGTTTTCACAGCGCCTGCGATGACTTGAAGCCCAGTCACAAATGGGTAATCTATCCGGGCCAAGAGACCTACCCACTCGCGGCAGACATTCAGGCGATTTCATTGCACGGCCTGTGCAAAATGCTGGCCCTCAATCGGTCGTGAACACCGTCAACACCCCGGTGTAGCCATACAACTGGTTATGGGCGATCTCGCCTGCCGCAAAGAAACCCACCAGCGGCACATCGCCCAAAGCGTGCCGGATGATTTGTAACTCGGCGCTCGGCCCACCAAAGTGCGGACCGCCGCGTCCGGTGCAACTGACATACACCGCGCCTGCGATGCGCAGCCCAGTTTGGGGCAGCGTGGGCACCGGGTCATCGCTCAGGGCGTTGATCGCGTCGATGGACAGCATCTCAGGCTCCAGCGCTTCGCGGATTTCGGCGCACACCCGGACCAAATCGGCGCGGGCTGCTTGGACATCGCGGCGGCAAAACGTCATCAGCATGCCGGGCTCCAGGTGCTCGGCAATGGCCACCCCCTGGCGTAAAGGGTCCAGGCCAATGATGTGGCGCACCCGGACATCGCTGCCCAAGTTGCCCGCTCGGCCCACGCCAGACTGGCCGGGCGCACTCAAACCGACCAAGGTGGAACGCACGACGGCAATGGCTTTTTGCGGTTCGCTCAGACTGATATTCAGATCGGCCAGCATCACATCCAGTGCAGGCTCGTCCGCCAACTTCAGCACCACATGGCCTTCGGCCTCGGTGATCTCGCGCTCGGGCGCCACAGGCTGGCAGCCTTGCGTGACGCGTGACAACAAGGCCACATCAGGCGAGAACGCCACGCCGCTCAAGCCGCCTTCCAGTACGCCGCCATGCACCTCTGGCCCACCCGCGTCTTCGGCCCGCACGGCAAATTGCACGCTGCGTGTGCGGCTGGCACTCAGGCCCCCAAACAAATAGCCTTGTTGCGTGCGCTCAGCCACCTCACCAATCAGTTCGGCCAGGTCTGGCGTTTGCGGGTCGGCATGCACCAGGGCGGCATCGGCCCAACCCGCAGGCAACGGCGACACACCCGAGAACACCCGGTATTGCTCTGGCGTCAGGTCGCACAGCATGAGCGCCATGGCGGGCTCGTCGAAGTACTCGGCGTTGTTCACCGCCACGCCAATGCCCACCGTACCGGCCCAGTCGGGCACCTCGGGCAGCGCCTGGCGCAGGTAGTCAAGCAACGCTTGCGCATCGGCCGCGTAATGGTCGGTGATGTAAAGCAAGCCCAGACGGGGTTGGCTCGCGTAATCAGGCAAGCCCATTTGGGCGCGCAACTGCGCCAGCACCAGGCCAGCCGCCATGCGCCACTGCGGATGGGTGGCGTGACCGCAGGGAAAAAGCTTCATGACGTTTTGCGCCGAGAGACCGCCTTGCGGGGGGTGGATTTTGCAGCCGGTTTGGTTTTGACGGTGGTGGGTTTTTGGGTGGCGGGGGATTTTGGGCGGCCTGCTGCCGTGTGGGCCCCCTTGGGCGTCATGCCCGTCTTCATGGCTTCAGCAGCCACATCTTTGACCGCGGCGGCGGCAATGTTTTGAAACTGTTGGGTCAATGCGCCCCACCACTGCATGGGGTCCACAGCGGGCTTGGCCGAAGATGCGTCAGAAGATGCAGGTTCTGACTGAACGGGTTCTGGCTGAGCAGGTTCTGGCACTGGTGCGGCTTTCGGCGCAAAGGGTGGTGGCGCAGCTGCCTGCGGCTCGGCTGCTGGTGCTTTGGCGGTGAAGGCCTTGGCCAAATCGGCCATGTTCACGTTCATGCTTTGCAGCGTGGTCAAGGTCATTTTTTGCACCTCCATCGCCTGGATGGTGGCCTTGAGCGCTGTGGTGTTTTGCTCCAGCCAGAACAGCACCGACTTGAGCTCCTGAATGCGCTTGTCGATGTCTTCGATGCTGAGCGTGGGCGCTACCCAGCTGGCCATGCCAGGCATGCCTGCAGCAACAGATGGCTGGGCTTGCGATGCGGTTTTGGAAAGGTTTTGCAAGAAGTCAAAACCTGGTACGAATTGGCCGAAGCCGAAAGCCGATGTGTCGCTCATGGTGTCTCCTGAAGAAGGACTTGCAAAGCTTAACTCATGCAACTTTCAGCGCCCATCAGGGCTCTCACAAGCGCCACCAGGCATCACTGGGCTTTGGCGGCCGATGGCTCTAGAGCAACCCTTTCTAAAGGCGTGCTCGGCGACAGCGCTTTTTCAAAGGGTCTGCGCCACTTTCGCTCTGCTGAGCATCGCGTGCAGCAAAACATTGCACCCTGCAGCGATGTCAGCGGGCTGGGCGTCTTCGATTTCGTTGTGGCTGATACCGTCTTTGCAAGGGATGAAAATCATGCCGCTCGGGGCCAGACGGGCCGTGTAAATGGCATCGTGCCCGGCACCTGAGACCACCGGCATTTGGCTGTAGCCCAAGTGGGCAGTTGCGGCAGACACCGCCTCCACACACTCCGGGTGGAAGGGTTGCGCCGGAAAGCTCGACACCAGGGTCAGCTCGATGCGCAGGCCTGTGCTGCCCTGCAAACTTTGAGCCAGGGCTTTGATTTCATCGGCCATGGCCTCCACCCCGGCGTCGGTGCTGTTGCGCAGGTCGATGCTGAACTTGACCCGCCCCGGAATCACGTTGCGGCTGTTGGGGTGCACATGCACCATGCCCACCGTGCCCCTGGCATGCGGAGCATGTGCAAGGGCCGTTTTCACTACAGCCTGCATCAAGTGCGTGGCCACCTGCATGGCATCTCGGCGCAAGGGCATCGGGGTGGGCCCTGCATGGGCTTCCATGCCCGTGACGATGCAGTCAAACCAACGGATACCCAAGGAACCGCTGACCACGCCAATGGTCACGCCTGCATCTTCCAGCACCGGGCCTTGCTCGATGTGGGCTTCAAAATAAGCTCCGATGGGGTGCTGCCCCGGCACTTCAGCGCCGACATAGCCGATTTTTTGCAGTTCTTCCAGCACCGTTTTGCCGTCTTGGTCTTGGGCTTTGTAGGCGTGCTCCAACGAGAACGCACCCGCAAAAACGCCCGAACCCATCATCACCGGCACAAAGCGGGAGCCTTCTTCATTGGTCCAAAAAGCCACCTCAATAGGGGCCTCGGTTTCAATGCCATGGTCGTTCAGGCAGCGCACCACCTCCAGCCCGGCCAGTACGCCATAGTTGCCGTCGAACTTGCCACCGGTGGGCTGGGTGTCGATGTGGCTGCCGGTCATGATGGGTGGTAAATCGGGCTGCCGCCCTGCTCTGCGCATGAAGACGTTGCCGATTTGATCGACCGTAACCGTCATGCCCGCTTCGCGTGCCCAAGACGTAACCAGATCACGGCCTTGTCGGTCCAGATCGGTCAAGGCCAGGCGACACACGCCGCCTTTTTCGGTGCCGCCAATTTGGGCCAAGGTCATCAGCGATTGCCATAAACGGTTGGCGTTAATGCGCAAGGAAGACAAGTTGTCTGGACTCAAGTTCATCGGGTGATCTCCAAAGGCGTTTATTCCGGGCTGTCCCGGTAAGCTTGAAAGACATCGCGCAATTGTCTGCGAGGTGTTGTGGGTACCGTCAAGGACTGCTCCAGTTCGTTGAGGTGTTTGCGCATTTCTGCGCCTGCCGCTGCAGGACTTTTTTGCAAGGCGCTTATCAAATCGACATGACGGTGCACCACGCACACTTGCCCCCCTTGGCGTTTGAAGCGCGACATGAGCAAGGACGTGGTGGGCAGCAAACCGTTGAGCCAGCGGGCCATGACCGGGTTGCCATGCATGTCGGCCATGGCTTGGTGAAATTCACCCGAAAGGCGAATCGCCAGGGCATGCTCACCGATGCGATCGGCCTCGGTTTCACCGTCAGCCAAATGTTGCAAGGTCTGCAATTGCTCGACGGACAAACGACCCGCCAGTTGTTTGGCCACTTCGCACTCCACCACCCTGCGGGCATCAAAAACACTGCCCGCATCTTCCAAGCTGGGAATGGGGACGCGCGCCCCGCGGTTGTGCAGCAGTTCGATGACCTGCTCTTGCGCCAGACGTTGCAGCGCTTGGCGCACCAAGGTTCGGGAGACGTTGAACTGCTCGGCCAGCTCTTGTTCGCGCAGGCGCTCACCTGGGGACAGTCGTCGCTCCAGAACGGCCTGATAAATCGCCTCATACACCCGATCGGCTCCTGTGACGTGAACCACTGCGCCCGCCTCTTGCGACAAGTTTGAACCGTCAGCCATTGCCAGCACCGAAACAGGCGTTTGAACGGGCAGATCGAAGCTGGCTTTGAGCGGCTGGGACACGCCCCGTCGGCGTTCATCTGTCATGATGGACCCCATTCACCCGAGTCATTCCATGAGCACTGAACACCCTTTGGGCACCCTGGCTTGTCAGCCCCTCACGGCACAAGCTTTTTCGCTCTACGGCGAGGTCTTGAATTTGTTTGCACCAGCCCACCAAACCATCAACCAAGGCACCAGCGGACGGCTGGATTTGCCAGCGGGCCTGGACTTGGCGGGCGACCAAGGGCAGGCGGTATTGGCGGTGTTCCATGCGCTGGCACAGAACCCCGAGGGTCCTTGCCACATGCTGGAGCGGCACCAACACGGCAGCCAGACCTTTGTGCCCTTGACCGGGACGCGCTGTCGTGTGCTGGTGGCCTTGGGCCAAGACCAACCCGACCTGCGCTCGCTGGTGTGCTTTGAAGTGACGGGCCAGCAAGGATTCACCCTGCACAAAGGCACCTGGCACCACCCCTTGATGGCCTTGGACAACGGTGCTTTTTTGGTGATCGAGCGCCGGGGCTTGAGCGTAGATTGCGAAATTCATTCACTGCCTTTGAGCGTGCGCCTGAGTCCCCTTTGAAGCCGCGCACATGGGGTGTCCCTGCGGCGTTCAGGACCCCGCGCGGTAGATGTGTTCTGCCAGTTTGACCAAGCTGCGGTCTGAGCCTTCTGGCCCCACCAAAGAGATGCCTAAAGGCGCGCCCTGGTGGCTGGCCAGTGGCAAGCTCAGCTGCGGCAAGCCCGCCATGCCCGCCACACACAGCAAACTGGTGGCCCGGTTGCGGTAGACCTCCAACTCGGCATCGGTCTGACGGATCCAGGGGGCCACATCGGGCATGGTGGGCATCAAGAGCACGCCGTCCGTGTCCAAGATGTCTTGCATGTGGGCGCGCCAGACTTCGCGATAAGCCCGCGCCTTGGCCACTTGCTCATCGGTGACTTGGGAAGACCAGTCAAAACGCTGGGCCACCGCAGCGCCCAACACAGGACGAAAGCGCTGAAGAAAACCCCCGTGCACGTCCCAGGCCTCGCGCCCCTGAATGGCGCGGAAATGCCAATACATGGTGTCCAGGTCATCCTGCATGATGCGAACCGGTTTGGCCTTGCCCAAACACTGCTCAATTTTTTGGCGCACAGGCTTGAGGGCTTTGAGGGCCCCTGGCGTGGCCAGCGCCCACATGTCGGTCGGGGCCAGCAAGCGGATGTGATCGGGCAAGGGCTGCGCGTCGTCGCCCAACAAGACTTGGGCCACGCGGGCAAAGGTGGGCACATCACGGGCAAACCAGCCACAGGTGTCCAGGCTGGGTGACAGTGCCATGGTGTCTTGCAAACTGATGCGGCCCTGGCTGGGCCGCATGCCCACCAAACCGCAATGGTTGGCGGGGGCACGCACCGAGCCACCCGTGTCAGAACCCAAAGCAAAATCGCACAGGCGGTTCGACACGGCAGACGCTGAGCCCGAAGAGGAGCCGCCACTGATGCGTTCGGCCACCGCGCCGTTGATAGGCGCACCGTAATGGGCGTTCTGACCATTCATGGAAAACGCCAATTCGTCGGTGACCGTTTTGCCGACAAAGCGCGCACCGGCATCAAGCAAGCTTTGCACCACCGGGGCCGTTCGGTCCTGAACACCCCACAGGGCCATCAGCATGGGTTGACCGCCACTGGTGGGGTAGCCCTTGACGTGGTAAATGTCTTTGGCCGCAAAGCTCAGACCCGACAAAGGGCCAGCAGCGGCATGGGCCACCGGGCTCGATGGGTAAGGCATGAAGGCGTGGGCTTGATCCCACAGGGCATCGGTGTGTCGACTCATATTCACCTCAGTTTAAAAAATTGATCAGGCTTTTTGCGGGGGCTGGTGCTGTGGCTGGGTCAGCAGACAGCGAATACTGTGGTCTTCGGCCAGCCAGGTGACTTCCGGGCGTGTGGCACTGCATTCAGGCGCCGCCATCTTGCAACGGCTGGCAAAGGCGCAGCCCTGTGGCAAATTCGTCAAGTCAGGCGGTGCGCCGGCAATGGTTTCCAGGCGCTGACCTTTGGCCAAAGCGCCATCAGCGCGGCTTTGCAGCAAAGCACGGGTGTAGGGGTGACGGGGTTCACGAATCAGGGTTCGGGCGGGCCCCTCCTCCACAATGCGGCCGGCATACATCACGGCAATGCGGTCCGCCACCTCAACGGCGGCACCGATGTCGTGCGTGACAAAAATCACCGACAAGCCCATCTCTTTTTGCAACTCGCGAAGCAGCAGCAGGATCTGGATTTGCACAGTCGCGTCCAGCGCGGTGGTGGGCTCATCGGCCAGCAGCAACTGGGGTTGGCAGGCCAGCGCCAACGCGATCATGGCGCGCTGGCGCATGCCGCCCGACATTTCGTGCGGATAGGCTTGCAAACGACGCTCTGGGCTGGGAATGCGCACCCGCTCAAACAAGGCCAAGGCGCGCTGCCTGGCCGCGGCCTCGCTCACATTTTCGTGACGGCGAATGGTCTCGATGATTTGCTGCCCCAAACTGTAAACAGGGTCGAGCGCCAGCAAAGGCTCTTGAAAAATCATCGACGCCACACGCCCACGAAATCGGTTGAGTTGGTCCTGCGACAGCGATAGCACGTCGTGATCGCCCACCCGGATTTGTCCTGAAATTTGGGTTTTCTTTTCGGTATGCAAGCGCAGCAAGCTGCGCAAAGTAACGCTTTTGCCAGAGCCCGACTCGCCAATCAGGGCGACCACTTCGCCGCGCTGCACGCGCAAGTCCACGCCCGAGACCGCCTGCACGGGTTTTTTGCCGCCGGTGAAGGTGACATGCAGTTGGCGGATGTCCACAAATGCGGGTGTTGATGTCTCCGGTTTCATGCCGCAACCTCCAAGGGTTTGAACATGCCCTGCGCATCGGGTGCACCGGTGTGCGCTGCGCCTGCCACATGCATCCAGCAGGCCACTTGTTGGCCGTGTTGGGCTAGGGCCAACACCGGCATCTTTTCGCTGCAAATGGCTTGGGCGTGCACACAACGGGTGTGGAAACGACAGCCGCTGGGCGGGTTGATCGGGTTGGGGGGATCACCGGCCAAAGGCGGGGTTTCGGTGCGCCGATCCGGGTCTAAGGTCGGAATGGATGACAACAAAGCTTGCGTGTAGGGGTGCGCGGCATGCTTGAACAGGGTTTCACTGTCCCCCAATTCAACCACTTGGCCGAGATACATCACCATCACCCGGTCGCTCATGAATCGCACCACATTCAGGTCGTGGCTGATGAAAATATAGGTCAAGCCAAACGCCTCTTTCAAGTCGAGCAAAAGGTTCAACACCTGCGCTTCCACCGATTTGTCCAGGGCAGAGACCGCCTCGTCCAAGATGATCAGACGCGACTGCAAGGCCAAAGCCCTGGCGATGTTGACGCGCTGCCTTTGCCCGCCTGACAACTCATGGGGGTAACGCTCGGCAAAGCGCTGCGGTGCCAGCCCCACCCGCTCCAGCAGGTCACGCGCACGCTCGATCGCCTCGCGCTCAGGCAGTCCATGCACCATGGGGGAAAATGCGATCGAGTCTTCCATGGTCAGTCGCGGATTCAACGATGCATAGCTGTCTTGAAACACCATTTGGGCCTGGCGGCGATAGTCCTTCAGGGGCAGCGACTTGCTGCCCACGGTCTGCCCATCGAACACCAACTCGCCCTTGTCGGGGGTGATCAATTGCATGAGCAAGCGCGCCGTGGTCGACTTGCCGCAACCGGACTCGCCCACCACCCCCAGGGTCTCGCCCTTGAACACATCAAAGCTCACCCCATCGACAGCGCGCACCACGCCGGCGCCACGCCCCAACAAGTCTTTCTTGAGTGGGAAGTGCTTGACCAAGCCGCGCACCGAGAGCATCGGCTGGGTCGATCCGCCCACCGCATCATTGGCCAAAGTCATGCGGACCTCACTGTTTGATTTCCATGGCCGAGCGCAAGCCGTCGGCCAAAAGGTTGAAAGCAATCGATGTCATGAAAATCATCGCCCCAGGCAAGGCTGCAATCCAGGGTTGCGAGTAAATGGCGGTGCGCAAGGTATTGAGCATCAGGCCCCATTCCGGCTCGGGGGGTTTTACCCCCAGCCCCAAAAAGCTCAGGCCCGAGGCCAGGATCATGGACACCGCGATCAAACTCGTGGCGTACACAAAAATCGGCCCCAGCACATTGCCCAGCACATGCACCCGCACGATGGTGAAAGCGGATGCACCCGATGCCCTGGCCGCTTCGACAAAATCACGCTCCCGAATCTGCGTGGTCACGCTTTCGGCCACACGGGCCAGCGGCGGTATGAACACAATCGTCAAGGAGATGAGTGAATTGGTGATACCGGCCCCCAAAGCGCCCGACAGAGCAATGGCCAGCAAGACCGAAGGAAAGGCATAAAAAACGTCGATGGTGCGCATCATCACGCTGTTGACCCAGCCCCCGGTGTAACCGGCGGTGATGCCGATCAAGGAGCCGATGAAAAAGGCACACACCACAGGCGTGATGCCCATGAACAAGGACAACTTGGCCCCCACCATCAAGCGGGTGAGCATGTCGCGGCCCAACTCGTCGGTGCCCAAGGGGTGGCCTTCAAAGCCAATGGGCTTGAGGCGTTTGAGCATGGCGGACTGGTACGGGTCCATGGGCGCGAGCCAGGGGCCGAACACAGCCAGCACCATCAACAACAACACCACCAGGGCGGCACCCACGGCCACTTTGTCACGTAAAAACCGACGTCCTACGGTTTCCCAATAACCGGCAGAGCGCTCATACACCAGCGGGAGCACGGGGCTGGCAGCCGCATTCAATGAAGTCATGTCAATTCCTTGGGGTCGGGATCAAGCGCGTGCAATGCGAGGGTCCAGCAAAGTCTGGATCACATCCACGATGAGGTTGAGCACGACAAAAAACATGGCCAGCACCAGGATCGTGCCTTGCAGCAAAGGCAAGTCGCGCTGGAAGATGGCCGAATTGAGCAAGAAGCCCGTGCCAGGCCAGGAAAAAACCGTCTCGATCAGGATCGAGCCGCCGAGCAAGTAACCCAACTGCAAGCCCATCACCGCCAGCGCCGTGGGGGCTGCATTTTTGACCACATGCCAAAAAATACCAAAATTGGTCAAGCCCTTGGCGCGCAAACCCACGATGAACTCTTGCGCCAAAATGTCGGCCACCAAGGCCCGCACCGTCCGAGAAATGATGCCCATCGGGATCACGCTCATGGTGATGGCGGGCAAAAGCATGTGCTTGAAATGCTCCCAATCCCAAATCCATTGGCTGGAGCCACCCGGTCCAGCGCCGCCGGGTGGCAACCACATCAGGATCGAAGAAAACACGATCACCAGGACCATGCCCAGCCAGTAATGCGGGACGCTGACCCCCAGTACAGACAGCAAAGAAGCGAATTTATCCAGCCAAGAGTTCTGGAAATAACCGGCCACAAAACCAAACAAACAGCCCAGCACAAACCCGATCAGGGTGGCCAGCATCGCCAGCCGCAAAGTGTTGGCCACTGCGGTCATGACCTCCGAAGCCACCGGGCGATTGCTGGCAATGGACGTACCCAGATCGCCCTGCAAAGCTCGCCAGACCCAGGTCACGAACTGTTCAGGGTAAGAGCGGTTGAATCCGTACAGCTCGATCAACTGCGCCTGCAAATCAGCAGAGGCGTCAGGCGGCAAAATCGACATCAGAGGATCACCGGGTGCCAGGTGTACCAAGCCAAAACAAACCAGCGCCACCCCCAGCATGATGGGCAGGGAATAAATCAGACGCCGCAACAAAAAGCCGAGCATGCCAGCACTCCAAAACTGCAATTAAAAAAGTGTGCAGTCAGGCCGTTCACCACCTGACTACACACCCAGCGGCATGGGCCCGATGGGCCCACACCTTGACCATCAGTCCATCGACACTGGCGCCAAATCGACAAACCAACTGCGTGGCTGCACGAAGCCCTTGACCTTGGTGCTCATGGCGCGAGGCCCCACGTCATGGGCAATCCAGACAAAAGGGGCCTCTTCGACAATGCGGGCGTGCAACTTGGCCAGCGCCTCATCACGCCTCTTATCCTCGAACTGAGTCCGGGCATCGGTTATCAATTTGTCAAATTCCGGATTGCCAAAGTAACCCCAGTTGTTGGACACCGGTGGGAAGGCGCCTGTGCTGGTGAAACGAACCATGGCAAAGAAGGGGTCCATCGCTGCATAGCTCACATTGATGGCATTGGCGCCGTTGGCCGATGGGTCCTTTGCACCCTTACGCCAGTTGGTGAACAAGGTGTTCCACTCGATCACGTCAAACTGGACGTCAAAGAAGCACTGCTTGAGCGACTGCTGCACGAACTCGTTCATAGGCAAGGGCTGCATCTGGCCAGAGCCTGACGCCGAAATCTGCACCTTGACTTTGAGGGGCTTGGCTGCAGTGTGGCCCGCTTGGGTCATCAAGGCCTTGGCCGCGTTCACGTCGTAATTGATGTCAAATTTGGGGTTGCCCCACCAGGGGTGGCCAGGAGGCACAGTGCCTTTGGGCGCAGCCATCATGCCGCCCAAAAGGGTTTTCAGGCCTTCACGGTCCACGCACAAGTTGGCCGCGTGGCGCACCCGTTTGTCCAACCAAGGTGAGCCTTCGGCAAATGACAACTGCCAAGGCCAGACATGCGGCTGGGCGTTACTTTCGATCTTGAAGCCCCGCTGGCGAATTTGTGACATGGCATCGGGTGCTGGCGCTTCGATCCAGTCGACCTGACCCCCGAGCAAGGCTGCAGTGCGGGCATTGGCCTCAGGCATGGGCACAAGCACCACGCGGTCGACCTTGGGCAGGCGCTTGGCGTCCCAATAGGTTTTGTTCGCCACCATTTCGAGGCGTTCACGTGGCACGAATCGGGCCATCTTGAAGGGGCCAGAACCGGAGGCGTCTGCCGCGAATGCGGTCCAAGCCGTCTTGGATTTGTCTGCGGGTGTGGCGCCTGCAGCGGCATCAAATTTCTTTTGCCAATGGGCCGGGGAGGCAATGAACAGGTTGGTCAGGTTGATGGGTAAAAACGCATCGGGCTCGCTGGTGGTCAGTTCCACCGTCAGGTCATCGATTTTTCGGGCACTGCGCAGGGTAGGCATGCGCGAGGCCGTAACGCCCACCTGGCTGGCATCGAAATGAACTGCGTCTTTGTCCAACACCTTGCGCACGTTCCAGACGATCGCATCGGCATTCAAGGCTGAGCCATCGTGGAACTTCACGCCTGGACGCAGCTTGAAGGTCCATTTGGTTTTATCGGTGGCACCTACAACCCAAGAAGTGGCCAAGCCAGGAATCAACACACTGGGGCCATCCGATTTGGACAGATCCCAGTGGGTTAAAGCGTCGTACATCGGGATGCCGGTGAACCGATTGCCTTCGAAGCCTTGGTCGGGTTGCCCCAAGGTGCGGGGAATGTCGGCTGCCGTCATGGCAATGCGCAAGACTTTTTCTTGTGCCTGAACGGCCATGGAGATGGCGCTGAGCCCCATCCCGACAGCCATGGTGAACGCCCAGGATGTGGGCAACAAACGAGGGGAAAGGATAGACCGCTTCATCATCAAGACTCCAGTAAAAGTGCGTTGAAAAATTGTGCACCAGACCCAGGGAAACATCAGATCGGTCCCGTAAACTAACACAAGCTTCAAAAGTCTGGCAAGCATTTTTTGTATGCAATCTTCATGCCCGTTGTGGGTCTCAAATCATCCGTCTGTCGAATGAAGTCACAGCTTAAAGAGATCAATTTATAAGCGTCAACAAGGCACAAAAATGGTGTTTTCTGGCACCATTCTGGTTTGCACCTATGGAGTCTCGCCCCAATTTGGTGTTCTCTTTGTATGCAATAAACCCAACATCCACATTCAAATTGCAGCCCCCCCGACCACCCATTCACCGGCGCAAATACCTCTCGCACGCTGACTGCAGACCAGACCCATGGTTTGGCCGCAACCCAGCGCACATCCCGGCAAGGCCAGACATCCTGGTTTGGGCTCGCCCCAGTGCACTGGTTTGAGGTCGATGCCACACACACTGAAAAGGAATACCCAGCATGGACACCACCGCATTGCGCCGTTATTTGCTGATCAACCCCAACACCAACGCCTTGACCACGCAACGGTTGAGCGACGTGTTGCAGCCCCAACTGCCGCCGGGTGTGCTGCTGGATGTGCAGACCGCTCGATTCGGGGCGCCCTACATCGCTTGCGAAGCCAGTCACGCAGTGGCCGCACACGCCTGTCTGGACGTGTGGACCGAACACCGGGTCACTCCAGGGAATGCGCTTGCCGGCGTGTTGATCGGCTGTTTTGGTGACCCGGGTTTGTTCGCACTGCGCGAAGTCAGCGGCTGCCCGGTCACTGGACTGGCCGAAGCCTCGTTCATTCAGGCCAGTACCCACGGACCATTTGCCATTGTGACGGGCGGTGAACGTTGGAAGCCCATGTTGCAGCGTCTGGCCATCAGCCTGGGTTATGGCGCGCAGCTGCGCCACATCGAGACCGTGGCACCCACCGGTGCGGCGCTGCAGGCCGACCCCGACATGGCCATTCGCTGCCTCAGCCAAGCCTGCCAAAACGCCGCCCAAAGTGGTGCGGCCAGCATCATTTTGGGTGGCGCAGGCTTGGCCGGTTATGCCCGCTTGCTGCAAGCCCACTGCCCTGTGCCTCTGATCGACAGTGCGCAAGCGGGATGGGAGGTGCTGCATGGGCAACTGGCCCCCAAAGCGCCAACAGACCATGACGGTTTTTATGCCCCATGGGTGGGGCTGCCACCCGCCTTTACACAAGTCCCGGACAAAGTGAATCCCGGGTTTTAGTCGATCTTTCTTTGCACCAAAGCCAAGAAAAAAGCCAGCTGGTGCGGGGGCACACACTGGATCTGGCTGTGTTCTTCAGCCGAAAGGCCGACGCATCGGCCCTCGGCTCAAGGTCTATCAATGACCGTCGGCTTCTGAGCTCTCGTCTTCAAACTCTTCATCGTCCTCGTCGATCGCGGCCATTTCAGCGTACTGGGTGGCCAACAATTGGTTGCGGTAAGCCAAGTAACCACGGCGGTGGGTTTCGTACAAGTTGCCGGCGTCGTAGGCTTCGGCAGCCAAGCCGTGCTGCTTGGCCGCTTCCAGAAAATGCTGAGCCGCCAAAGCGTGGCACTGAGAAATACTGACAAATTCATCGTCCAAGAGTTCGTCGTGTTCGTGTTCGGCTTCGTTTTGAATTTCGTTCGTCATGCGGTACCCCTTGCTTGAGAGTTGATCGGCAAATGCCGAGATCAAGCTTCCAACATGGACAAGTCTGTGCAGTGACAAAAATATGGCGATATTGCGGCAACGCCATAAGATGGCCGCAGCCTTTTTCTCGCTTCACCCCGGCTGCTATCAAATGGGGTAATCATCGAAATAAAGGGGTAATGCATTGATCAAATACCCCAATATGTCACCGCCCAGAAGCTTCGTACCACGTGCCTCGGCCCACGCCGTGCTTGGCAAGGTGCCCGGCTTTGACGAGTTTGGCCAAGTGCGCCTTAATGGTGGCGCGGTTCGCACCGGTTTGTTGTTCGGCTTGCGCTGTGGTCAGTTGGCCATGCGCCCTGACCAAAGCCAGCAGATCGACCGAGAGTTTGGGCAACAGCTGGGACATCATTTTTTCGCGTTCCACTTTTTCACTCAAGCGTTTGACTTGAGAAGCCAGCGATGAAAGGAAAAACACCAGCCAGGGCTGCCAATTGGGTTGCTCGGTGCGAATGGTGCCTTGCGTTTGGCGCAGGGCGATGTAGTAGCCGCCGTTGTTTTGTTCGATGATGCTTTCGAGTGAGCTGTAGGGCACATAGCTGTAGCCAAACTGGAGCATGAGCAGCGTGGTCAGGATGCGCGACAAGCGGCCGTTGCCGTCTTCAAAAGGATGAATCTCCAGAAAGACCACAACGAAGATGGCCACGATCAACAGAGGGTGCAAGGTTTTGTGGTCACGCGCATGGCGCACCCAGTCCACCAGTTCTTGCATCAGGCGTGGCGTGTCAAATGGAGATGCTGTTTCAAAGACCACCGCCACCTGTTCACCCTTTTCGTTGAAAGCGGCGACGTTGTTGGAGATTTTTTTATAGCGCCCTTGGTGGTGCGTGTTTTTGTTGCTGTGCTGAAGCAGGTCGCGGTGAAGTTGCTGGATGTGGTTTTCGTTGAACGGAATGTGCTCCCAGGACGCGTAAAGCAGTTCCATCACATCGGCATAGCCCGCGACTTCTTGCTCGTCGCGGGTGGTGAATTTTTTGACCTTGATGTTCGAGAGCAAGGCATCGACTTCGGCATTGGTCAGTTTGCTGCCTTCAATGCGAGTGGATGAGGCCACGCTTTCGATGGTGGCCACACGCCGCAGTGCCAACAGCCGCTCGGGTGCCAGAGAGCCCAAAGCCCGCCAGGCCCCTTTGAACTCGTCAATTTGGGCGATCAGCGACAACACATCGGGTGTAATTTGGAGGGTGTCTGTTTTGAACATAGCCATGAATATAGCCGCAAAAATAGCCGCAAATATCCATTAATATCCATAAATATTCATAAATAACGCAAAAAACTACGGCTATTGCCATGGACCCAATGCACCCGCCAAAGTTCAGGAGACAAAGGGCCCGCGATCAAAACGCCTGATCGACCGTGAACGTGACCCGGTGCAGTTTGCGGTGCTGTGGGTAAAAGTCGGCCACGGCGTAGTGCTGGGTCGAACGGTTGTCCCACACGGCCAAAGAGTGGGGCTGCCAGCGAAACCGCGCCTGCACTTCGGGCGCGGTGATCAACGCAAACAGCTGGGCCAAAAGTGCATCACTTTGCGCGCGCGGCAGACCATGGATGTGGGTGGTGAAGGTCGGGTTCACATACAAAATCTTTTTCCCGGTGACGGGGTGCACGCGCACCACCGGGTGCGTCACGGGCGGGTATTTGGCGCGAGCGGCTTGCAGTTGTTCGCCGCTGGCGTCTTGGCGCAGCAGGTATTCGGTCCAGCCGGTGACCTCCCAGGTGTGCATGGCGCTGAGCGTTTCCAAATAGGCCTGGAAGTCTTTGGGCAAGGCGGCGTAGGCCGTGGTCATGCTGGCCCAAAGGGTGTCACCGCCGCTGGCCGGAATGACTTGCGCATAAAGGCTGGTGCCGATGGGCGGCTGGGCTTGCCAAGTGATGTCAGCGTGCCAGTTGTTGGAAACCCCAGGCCGCTGCGCCGTGCTCTCCACAATCTCGACTTCCGGTTGACTCTCTACCCTGGGAAAGAAAGCCTTGACTTCGTTCACTTGGCCAAAGCAGCGGGTGAACGCCACTTGTTGCGCGGGGCTGAGTGTTTGATCGCGAAAAAAAATGACCTCGTGCTGCGCCAATGCGGCTTTCAACTCGGCTTGGACCGCACCACTCAGGGCTTGAGAGAGGTCCAGGCCGTGGATCGTGGCCCCGATATGGGGGGTGTAGGCCTCGGCCACAAAGCTTGGGTGTGCCACTGGGGAATTTTTCGAAGAGGTCATTTTTCGGACCGATCAGTGTTTGTGCTTGTGGCCTTCGCCATGCTTCATGGCCGGTGCAGCCGCGGTGCGGGCAGGCACTTTCAATTCGACCGATTGGCGCTTGCCGTCTTTGCCTTCCACCACCAGCGTTACGGGCACAGTGTCTCCGTCTTTGACTTGGCCTTTCAGGTCCATCAGCATGACGTGGTAACCGCCTGGTTTCAGGTCCACCGCTTTGCCTGCGGGCAAAGTCAGGCTGGGCACCGCACGCATTTTCATGACGCCGCCGTCCATGCTCATCTCATGCACCTCGACCACACCGGCCACAGGCGACTGGGCCGACAACAGCTTGGCGTCTTCCGCCGACTGCAATTGCATGAAGGCCCCGGTGGCTTTTTGCTGGGGCACAGTGGCGCGCACCCAGGCGTCTTTCACGGTGACTTGGGCTTGTGCGGCCAAGGACACGGTCACAGCCAAAACAAGGACAGACACAGACAAAGCGGGACGGAACATGGATCACTCCTGGTGGTTATCGAACAGATGAAGGGGCACAGACAATGCTCACGGCAAACCCCATGGAGCGGGGTGCACAGACACAGGAGACGCCAAAACCGACTCAGCCCCCCAGCGTTTCAGGGGGCGGTGTTTCAGGCGAAAAAGATGGGGGGCGCGCGGGCTTGCCAGGGTTGACCCAGCAAACTGGCCAG
>Ga0209550_10001371_pt1 | contig 23324 bp, 19 predicted proteins | sample LauGreSuBDMM15SN_2_FD_187567 | JGI IMG/M metagenome (GOLD analysis project Ga0209550, IMG submission 187567) | Freshwater lake microbial communities from Lake Michigan, USA - Su13.BD.MM15.SN (SPAdes) (version 5) | ecosystem: Environmental > Aquatic > Freshwater > Lake | place: Lake Michigan... | reverse complement strand
GCTACTACTTCGTTTGGATTGTAGCCACCAAGCACATTAGATGATAAAATAATGATGCGTTTTTGTTGCTTGCGTTTAATGCCTCCGTAGGTATTTACATATTCTACGTCTGCAAAAGCAGATACAGGAACTTGACGAATCAAACCGCCCATTCCCATATCGCGGTAAGTTACCTTCATGTTTCTAAGGGCTTCTAAATTATTGCGTTGGCTTTCTTGGGCCCGCAGGTTAATGGGATAATCTTCGTTTAGATCTCTAAACTTAGAAACTTCTTTTCCATAGATGGCGGTACGCAAATCCATACCAATTTGCCCACTCGAAATACCTTCGCGGTTGGCACGTTCGCGGTCTATATCAAAAATAATTTCCGGCTTATTGTTCTGAAAATCGGATTTCAATTCCTCTACACCAGGAATTTGTTTGGCGTCGAGGTATTTTTTTAATTGCTCGGAGCCTGATACCAATGCATCTAAATTATCGCCAGTAAGTTCTATGGAAATTGGCTTTGAAGTTGGCGGGCCATTTTGCTCTTGTGCTAGAGTAATTTCGGCACTTGGAATTCCTTTTACCGATTCACGTATTTTGGATAGATAGAGCGACGTACTTTCGCCATCTCGTTTCCCAAATTCTACAAACGCTACCGTTACTTTACCTCTATTGGGGTAATTACCTTGATCTTCGTCTTGTGGATCGGTTACACCTACCGTTACATTAGAAATAATAGACGATACGATAGGGTTTGTTCTACCAACCACCTTAGTTACTCTATTTTCCACCTCTTTTACTACATCGTTGGTATAGGCCTGATCGGTACCTATGGGCATGTTTACATACACATAGATAAAATTAGGATCGCTAGTTGGGAAAAATACCACCTTGGGAGGCACAATACTTATAAGCACAAAAGAGAACACAAACAAGCCTACCGTTCCCCATAATATAGTTTTGGGTTTTTCTAAAGCCCATTTTAGTAAGCTTACATAGCGTAGTTGAAACTTAGGCCAGGTGTGTTCCTGAAACTTTTGAATAGCTTGAGTGAGGTAAAAATGATTGAGTAGATACAAACCAGCCAAAAACACCATAAAGTTCCCAAAACCGAAGTTGATGAAGTATGAGATAAGCGCCAAACCTGCAAATACATACAGTGTTTTCTTTACTTTGGATGTAAAGCTTGGTTTTTCTTCGTTTACGTCATGTACCTGCATAAAATCAACGGCAAAAACCGGATTTATAATGTAAGCTACCACTAGTGATGCTAAGAGTGTTATGATAAGCGTTACGGGTAAAAAGAACATGAATTTACCAATTACTCCCGGCCAAAATAGTAAAGGAACAAAAGGTGCTAGCGTGGTTAAAGTACCCGATAAAACAGGCATAAATACTTCGCTGGCAGCTATTTTTGCTGCTTTAACAATAGGTACTTTTCCATTATTAAAAATACGGTGGGTGTTTTCTATTACCACAATGGCATCGTCAACCACAATTCCTAGGCCTAATAGGAAAGAGAACAACACAATCATGTTCATCGTGAAACTAAAACCAAAGAAACCACCCAAAGCAGGCATGGCTAAAAAGGCTACAAACATAGAAAGGGGTACCGACATGGCCACAAAAAGGGCGTTGGTTACGCCCATAAAAAACATCAGTATAAGCGTTACCAATATAAAACCAATTATAATGGTGTTTATCAAATCGTGTAAAGTTACACGTGTTTGATCGGATTGATCGCCGGTGGTGGTTACGTTTAGGCTTTTAGGCAAAGAGCTTAGCTTTAAGTCTGCAATAAGTGCATTAATTTTATCGGAGGCTTCAATTAAGTTTTCGCCGCTACGTTTTTTAACATTAAGGGTTATTACATTTTTGCCGTATAAGCGGGCATAACTTTCTTGCTCTTTAAAAGCATCTTTAACCTCAGCAATATCTTTTAAATACACCGATGCGCCTGTTGGTGTTTTTACAACCAAATTGGCAATTTCTTCGGCGCTTTTAAATTCTTTTTTAACGTTTAGCGTTCTGCGTACGCCATCCATTTTTACGGTACCGCCAGAAATGGTTAAGTTTTCATAACCTACTGCCGATTCGATATCTCTAAATGAAATTTGGGCAGCAGCCATTTTATTTAAATCGGCATTTATTTGAATTTCGGGATCAAGTGCACCCACAATATCTACTCCCGAAATTTCGGTTAAAGCCTCTATCCTATCCTTCAACACATCGGCATACTGCTTCAGTTTTTTCAAATCATAATCGCCTGAAATATTTACATACATAATGGGTAAATCGGCCAAATTTATATCCATTACATTGGGTTCTTTGGGTAAATCGTTGGGTAAATCCTGACGGGCTTTATCTACCGCATCTTTTACCCGTTGTTTGGCATCTTTGATATTTACGTTGGTATTAAATTCCGCCGTAATTACCGATACATCTTGATACGATTTAGAAGTAATTTTTTTAAGCCCAGAAGTAGATTTTAATTGCTTCTCTAGCTGTTTAGTTACCAAATTTTCCATATTCTCGGGCGATGTACCCGGATATATGGTTTGCACGAAAATTTTCGGAATAATGACTTCCGGAAAATTTTCTTTGGGTAAGTTTTGGTACGATGAATAGCCTAGCAACACCAAAATAAAGGTGAATACATAAATGGCTGTTTTATTATCAATAGCCCAACTTGAGGGCTTAAATTCTTTATTCGAATCTTTCATTTGCGCTATATAAACTCTTATAATTTTATTAAATCACCTTCATTTAAATCAGACAAGCCGGTTAAAATAACCTTATCGCCCACTTTTAAACCTGAGAGTACTTCAGCTTTACCTTCTGAAATTTTACCCACTTTCAGTACCGCTTTTTTAGCTTTTCCACCTTCGGCAACAAACACATAATCGCCATTTTCAGATTTCTGAATTGCATTGATAGGCACAGTTAATGCTTTTTCTTTTTTATAATCAACAATTTTAAGCACCGCTACCATATTGGCTCTGTAGCTCGATTTTGATGGTAGATTTACCTCTACAGAAAAACTTCTAGAAGCCTGATCGATGGTTTTTGCAGCGAAACTTAAACGAGTGTTTAAAGTATCGGGTATGTCTGGGAATATTAAGTTCACTTCATCCCCTTGATTGATACGACTAGCATAAGACTCGGCTACCATAGCTTTAGCTTTTAAATTAGATGTGTTTACCACTCGAACCCCAGGCATACCTGGCATTACCGCTTGGCCAACCTTTAAATCCATTTGATCTACTACTCCATTTATAGGCGATTTAATGCGATAAAGCGCTGCCTGCGACTGTAGGGTTCGCATTCTGCGTACCAAACCATCCCGCTGGGTTTTAGCACTTAAATATTGTACCTCGGTACCAATTTTCAAATCCCAAAGGTTTTTCTGACGTTGAAATAAAGTACTAGCCAATTCCAGTTGGGTTTGCAACTCATCCATATTTTGGCGCAATACCTGATCATCTAACTGAGCCAAAATTTGACCTTTTTTAACAGATTGGCCCGGTTTTACATAAATAGCCGTAACCAAACCTTGTGCTTCGGCACTTACTTGTACATTTTGCTCGGCATCTACTTTGCCTTGTACCACTAAAAAATTGCGGAATGTTTCTTCTTCCACAGTAAATACGTTTACCTGCTTGGTATTGGCTACGGCAGTTTTGGCACCTACTTCGGCTTCCAGCTCGGTGATTTTTTGGTTTAATGTTGCTCTTTCCTTTTTCAGCTTCTCTAATTGTACTTGTTTATCTCCTGTATTGGAACCACAAGCCGCTAAAAATAAAGCTATACTGATGTATAAAATTGGTTTCATATGATTTTGATCTGATTATTTAGTAATTAATTCGTCCTAAGGCTCTATCTAAATTCACTTTATTAATTAGCGATTCATATAAAGCATTGATATAATTGTTTTGTGATTCTTTTAATGAAGTTTCAGCGGCAGTAACCTCTAAACTTGAGCCTACCCCCTGTTCGTATTTCACTTTAGATATACGCAATACCTCTTTTGATAATTCCATGTTTCGTTTCTGATTTTCGAGCGATTGCAAACCGTTTAAAAAATTGGTTTTAGCTTGATTTATTTCCAAGTTGATACCATTTTGCAAATTGGCTAAATCATTAGCCGATTTTTGCACCTCTAAACGGGCAATTTTTACCTTATATAGCTGCTGTCCACCACTTATAAGTGGTAACCTTAACCTCAAACCCACCAAACTAGTTGGATAGTATTGAGAATAGAGTTGTGAAAAGGAATTATTTTGGTAACTATTTGAGGTACTTCCGAAGGCCACAATAGATGGCAAATATTCGCTTTTGTAGCGCTTTAAATTTAACTCATTAAGCTTTTTTTGTGTTTGACCCAACGAAAACTCTACCCTATTTTTATAGGCTAAACTATCGGCAACAAGCACATCGGCTGTTAAACTGAGTTCTTTAATACTATCGCTTAAGGTCAAGTTGTTTTCAATAGGCATACCCATTTGAAACTTAAGCAGATTGGTGTTTAAGGCCAATAACCGGATAACATTTTCACGCTCGGTTTCTAAATTATTGGTTAATACTTGCAGCCGGTCTACATCTACTTTTTCAACTAAGCCATTTTTGTAATAGGCTTCAATATCGTGTAAGGATTTGTGTAAACGGACTAGATTGGCATCTAATAAACCCAATTGTTCGTTGCTTACCAAAACCGAATAGTAGGCTTTGCTTACGGCAACAGCTGTTTCAATTTTGGTGCGTTTGCTATTTCTGATGGAAAGTTCTTTATAGGTTTTAGCAGCCTGCAAGCCCACTAAATATGAACCATCAAAAAGCAATTGCGAAGCCTCTAATCCTAAAACCGATTGGTATTTAACCCCAAACTGTACCGGCTTATACGTTCCAGCCGGATCACCAAAAAATTCTCCGGGCAATAAACTGGTAGGTAATTTTAAAAAATCTTGAAAACTAAAACTACCCGATACCTGCGGCAAGCCAATACCAGTAGTTTGCTTTACGGTATTTTTAGCAATTTGCTCATCTAGCTGGGCATTGAGTACTGCAGCTTGATTTTTAAAGGCATAATCAATAGTCTGCGCTAAAGTGAAGCTATAACTCGGAGTGGTTTGTGCCGAAAGCTTGCCAAAGCCCAATAGCGCTAAACTTAAAAAGGTGTAAAATTTGGTATTCATATATAGTTTATCAATGTGATTGTTCGTATTGTTTGGTTAACTCGTAGCCTTTAGGAGTGCAAATACCATAGATAAAATGCAGTGTAAGCTCTTTAGCAACCTGTAATACGCTAAATTGCTGCACCGGAAAAACAAATTGATTGAAAGAAAACTCAATCTGTTCTACCCGCATAATACTGAGTATATCTACATCTATTTCCGGTCTATAATAGCCCTCTTGTACTCCCCAAACTATATTATCTCTTACTTTTTCTAGTAAAATATGCTCTCTAAAATCTTTAAAATATGCCCAAGCCTGTGGATAAAACTTTTGCAAATCGTAAAACATGCTTGGGTTTGTTTTAGACAGCATGGCCTCTAAATTGGCAATCCCAAAAAACATTTCGTGAATGGCATTGCTTGCCTTATCTCTGCATTCTTTGATGATACAAGTTTGAGTATCAATTTTAGTACGCATGAGCTCTAAAACAAGTTCTTTTTTGTCTTTAAAATGTAGATAAATAGTTTTCTTAGAAATGCCTAAATGTTTGGCAATATCGTCCATGGTTATACTTTTAATGCCATATTGGCTAAAAAGTATATCTACTTCAGCAAGAATGTGTGAGCGATTATCCAAATTGTATTCAATTATCAATACAAAACTATGGAAACTTTTTTTAATTCCAAAGTTTCCTAATTTTTATTATGTCATAAAAATGTTATTAAATTATTAATTATTATTTAATTAAAATGCATAAAATATACTTTAAAATTAAAAAATAGAATAGAAATAATTTAGAAATAAGGGATTTAGAAACCGAGAAAAAGGCGTAAATTTGCACAAAGCTGATTTACATGACTTTAACCCCTTTATCTGCCCTATCCCCAATTGATGGTCGTTACCACAAAGCCACCAACGAATTGAGTGCCTACTTTTCAGAATCGGCACTCATTAAATACCGCGTTTTTGTAGAAATAGAATATTTTATTGGCTTAGTAAACTTACCCTTACCGCAGTTACAAGCTTTTCCAAAAAGCGAATTTGATGCCTTACGCAAGATTTTTGAAAATTTTAGCGAAGAGGACGCTTTGCAAGTGAAGGAAATTGAAAAAACCACCAACCACGATGTAAAGGCAGTAGAATATTTTATAAAAAAGAAATTCGACGACCTAAATTTAAGCGCATACAAGGAGTTTATTCATTTCGGACTAACTTCCCAAGACATAAACAATACGGCCATTCCTTATTCAGTTAAATGCGGATTAGCCGAAAGCTATTTACCCGCACTGGAAATGGTTATTAAAACGCTTAAAAGATTGGCAGCGCAATGGAAAGATGTTCCGATGCTGGCTCGTACACATGGCCAGGCGGCTAGCCCTACTCGGTTAGGTAAGGAAATTACCGTATTTGTTGAACGTTTAGAAACACAGTTGGCAACTTTAATAGCCATACCAAATGCTGCAAAATTTGGAGGCGCAACCGGTAACTTTAATGCACACCAAATAGCGTATCCAACAATAAATTGGGTTGATTTCGCCAATCATTTCGTTCAACATACACTTGGCCTAAAACGCTCACAAACAACCACTCAAATTGAACATTACGATCAGTTTGCGGCACAATGCGATGCCTTAAAACGTATCAACACGATATTAATTGATTTAAATAGAGATTTCTGGTTGTACATCTCTATGGATTATTTCAAACAAGAGTTGAAAGCCGGAGAAGTTGGCTCATCGGCTATGCCACATAAAGTGAACCCCATAGATTTTGAAAATTCGGAAGGAAATTTAGGCGTTGCCAACGCACTATTTGAGCATTTTTCGGCCAAATTGCCTATTTCTCGTTTACAAAGAGATTTAACCGACTCTACCGTATTACGTAACGTAGGTGTACCCATAGCGCATAGCTTAATTGCTTTAAAAGCTACCGAAAAAGGACTAAACAAATTGGTACTTAATCAAGCGGCTATCAACACCGATTTGCAAGCAAATTGGGCGGTATTAGCCGAAGCCATACAAACCATTTTACGCAGAGAAGGCTATCCAAATCCGTATGAAGCTTTAAAAGAGCTAACACGTACCAATAAAGCCATTGATGCCATTACCTTAATGGAATTTGTATCAGGCCTAGCTATTAATTACACTGTGAAACAAGAAATTTTACAATTACGCCCAGAAACATATACCGGTATTTAAGGCTAAGCCGTCACCTCGGTGTCATAACTTAATAACTGAATACTGACCACTTTCAAAAAACCTATTTTTGGATATATAATTTAGATATGAGCACAATTAATGTATTTACAGAAGCTACGCCCAACCCGGCTAGCATGAAATTTTTGGTAAACAAACTTTTGGTAAACGACAGTGTCGATTTTCCTACGAAAGAAAGTGCCGAAAGTTCTCCTTTTGCTAAAGAATTATTCAAATTTAACTTCATAAATGGTGTATTTTTTGCCAGTAATTTTGTTACGCTTACCAAATCAAATGATAGTGATTGGGCTGATATTGAAGTCATTCTAAAAGAATTTGTGAAAGGTGCCGTAGAAAGCGAATTGAAAATACAAGAACAAGCCGAAGCAGACGTAGTTTTTGAAGGAACAGATATAGAGAAAAAAATTCAACAAGTATTATACGATTATGTTCGCCCTGCGGTTGAACAAGATGGTGGTGCAATTAGTTACCGCTCGTTTAATAATGGTGTAGTTACCGTAGAGCTTAGAGGCTCTTGCAGTGGTTGTCCATCTTCTACCATTACCTTAAAATCGGGTATCGAAAATTTGCTCAAACGCATGGTACCCGAAGTAAGCGAAGTGGTTTCAGAAGCTTTATAATAAAAAAGCCCCCAAAAATTCGGGGGCTTTTTTATTCGTTTTCAAATTCGTTTTATTTTGTTTTTGGCGGTGCAGGAATAGTCTCTCGGGTAGCCATAGCCCAATCAGTTAATACTTTACGCTCTGCATAGCTCAAACGAGCTTCGGCATGTATCCAAGTGTACGAGTTTAAAGGCATTTCGTGTTCGTTTACTTGCTCCGCAACTTCTTCTAATTTGTGGCGTGCACGTTTAGGCGTATAAGTATTAAATTCAGAATAATTAAATTCTCCTTTGCCTTCTTTTACATGATCGTTAATCCACCATGCAAGTGGCTGCATATTCGCATACCACGGATACACCGTATTATTTGAATGACAATCGTAACAGGCTTTTTTAGCTATGGCTTGTACCTCGGCTGAGGCAGGATATTTGGTGAAAATATCATTAGGCTGAGCTCCAATAGCACTATTTTGTTCCGAAGGAACAAATTGAGCTAGCAAAAGTAGAACTGCAAGCCCTAATAGAATTTTAGTCACTAGTTTCATATAGATTTATTGTTAAAATGTGAATCAATAATTTGGATAAGTTCTTTTGTAATAAGTCCATTCGTAGCCAATACTTCCCGCTCCTGCAAAAATTTAAATCCTCCAGAAAAATCAAGTACCTCACCACCTGCTTCTTTCACCAACACAACGCCAGCCGCAACATCCCAAGTTTGCAAATTGTATTCAAAATAGCCATCAAATCTGCCGCAGGCTACATAAGCCAAATCAACTGCTGCCGAACCTATGCGACGCAAACCGTGGCATTTTTCCATTACCTCCTGAAAAACTCTCAAATAAGGCTCTTTTTTCTTGAAATCGTAATACGGGAAACCAGTTGCCAATAACGTATTTGCTAGTTTGGGTGCTTTAGAAACCTGTATGGCTTTCCCATTTAGCCAAGCACCACCATTTTCCCAAGCATAAAAACACTCATCGCGATTAATTTCGTAAACAACACCCAAAACAAGGTCATTGTTACGCTGCAAGGCAATACTAACTGAGAACGTAGGAATACCATGAATAAAATTTGTGGTGCCATCTAATGGATCTATAATCCAATGATACTTTTCGGCTGTAGTTTGATTGGTTTTTTCTTCGGTAATAAAACCAGCTTCGGGTACTAATTTACTTAAGCCAGCTACCAATTGTTGTTCGGCTGTTTTATCAACATACGAAACCAAATCATTGAGCCCTTTGTATTCAATTTTATCGGGTGTAAAGCGTAAACTTTCTTCTCGAATAAATTGTCCTACTGCTTTAGTAAGCTCAATAACTTCTTGCGTAAGAATAGCTAATTCTGGCTCCATTAGCCTTTTTTTGCATTTTTTAAAGACCAAATTGCACCACCAATACCCAATAAAACAAGTACAGATGAGATTAATTCTGCTTGAGTAAAGCTTATTCCTGCAACATGGTATTTAGAGTTTACACGAATAAGTTCGATGGTAAAGCGCTCCAATCCATTTAAGATTAAATAGATAGAAAATAAAAGTCCAGGAGCATGAATACGCTTACGAATTGACCAGAGAAAAGCAAATAAGGTCAAGCAAATTATAGATTCGTATAAAGCGGTAGGATATACTGGCAAAGGCAACTCGGAGCAAAAACGGCCTACACAATCTTTAATAGGAACACCTTCGTTAATTACATTATGCGGATAGGTAGTTGACCATAACCAATCCGGCAACCAACTAGGTTTTGAGGCTAAGTTTGGAATTCCCCAATCGCCATCGCCAGAGAGATGACAACCCATACGGCCAATACTATACGCTAGCATTAAACCGGGGCCACCCACATCAAGCATATGTAGCGGTTTAATTCCGTTTTTATTGGTAATGTATAAAACTCCAGCACCACCAAAAATTAAACCACCATAAAACGTTAACCCACTAAAAGATAAAAGCGCATCAATCGGATCTTTTACAAAATCATCTAAATACTCTAGATTATGAAAAATTTTAGCGCCCAAAAAACCGGTAACTGCCGCCCAAACCAAAATAGAACTCATTAGTTGGTAGGGATGAACCGTTTCGTTCACTTCTTTGGGTTTAGGCAATAGCTGGTCGTTTTTTTCTTTATAAGTCCAATAGCTAAGTAGAGCCGCTAACGCTAAACCGCCTAAAAAACTGCCTTGAGTAGACAGTATGGCTTCTTGCGGATTGGCGGTAAATACGGTGTAATTAAGTAGTGCATAACCCAACTTGTACCCAATCAAAAAGCCGAAAACGGCATTAGCAGCAAGCTCTAAAAAGCTAGCGGGTTTTCCAATAATTACTTTTTGAATTATAGCTTTTAAAAGGCCTAAGGCTTCTTTTCGTTTTAGCTCTTCGCTAATTGCCCAATAACCTGCTGCAAATGCTAGGGCTACAAAAAAGCCAAATGTTTGAATAGGTAAAGGAATATTTATACCCGTTAGGTATTCAATAAGATACGTGATGGTTGGAAACATAGGCTAAATATAGCGATTTATATGTGTGAGATAAGTTCGTTTACTTCCAAAATTTCAACATCCCCATCGGCAGCAATCGCAGTTAAAACTACTGGTTTAATTTCGTTTACGTTTAAAGGGTCGTAGAGGGTTTTTACCTTAACGTAATTTCTGGTAAAACCGTGCATGTAGCCTTCTTTTTGGTCGGCCTCAAAAAGCACTTCTGCGGTACTTCCCAATTGGCTTTCGTAAAAAGCACGCCGCTTCTTCTCCGAAAGGATGTGGAGCATTTTATTCCGATCGGCCCGTTGGCTACCCGAAACCGAATCTGGTAATTCAATGGCGGGTGTATTTTCACGTTCTGAATAGGTAAATACGTGCAAATACGATATATCTAAATCGTTTAAGAAGTTATAAGTATCTAAAAAATCTTCTCGAGTTTCACCCGGGAAACCCACAATTACATCTACCCCAATACAGCAATCGGGCATCAGCTCCTTGATTGCAGTTATTCGTTCGACATACAATTCGCGGCGGTAGCGACGGCGCATTAGACTTAAAATTTTATTGTTGCCAGATTGTAAAGGAATGTGAAAATGCGGTACAAATCGTTTGGAATGGGCTACAAATTCAATAATTTCATTTGTTAGTAGGTTTGGCTCAATTGAAGAAATACGAATACGATCAATTCCATCCACTTCATCTAAAGCGATAATTAGATCTAAGAATCGATCTTCACGTTCACCATTACGAATACCAAAATCACCTAAATTAACGCCGGTTAATACAATTTCTTTTACACCTGAAGCTGCAATTTCTATAGCCTGTGCCACCACTTCGGCAATAGTATTGCTACGGCTAGCCCCACGAGCTAAAGGTATGGTGCAAAAAGTACAGGAATAATCGCAGCCATCTTGCACCTTTAAAAAAGTACGGGTACGATCTCCGTAGGAATAAGAACCAATAAATTCTTGCGTAGCCTCAATTGGGCTATTGAATACCTGTGCCTTTTCATTTTTAGTTAAATCAGTAATATGCGCAACTAAATTAAACTTTTCAGCAGCACCAAATACAGCGTCTACACCCGGTATTTCAGAAATTTCTTGAGGTTTTAATTGTGCATAACAGCCTACAATAGCAACATAGGCTTTAGGCGAATGCTTTAGAGCTTCTTTCACCACTTTACGGCACTTTTTATCGGCATGGTCGGTTACCGAACAGGTATTGATCACATAAACATCTGCAGCATCGATAAAATTTACCACCTCAAATCCTGCTTCGGCAAAAGAGCGGCCAATGGTAGAGGTTTCGGAATAATTTAACTTACAGCCTAAGGTGTAAAATGCGACTTTTTTAGTGCTCATGCTTGGCAAAAATACGATTATAACCCATTATTTTTCTTCGCCCCAACGGTACGAACTGTGCTCAAATCCGGCTAAATCTATGACCCTATTAATTACTGTTAAAGCCAACTCTTCCATAGTTTGAGGCCTGCTGTAAAAGGAAGGGCTAGCTGGGCAAATAATTCCCCCGGCTTCGGTAACGGTTTTCATATTATTTATATGAATTAAGCTGTAGGGGGTATCGCGGGCTACTAAAATCAATTTTCTACGTTCTTTCAATATCACATCGGCAGCTCGGGTGGTTAAATCGTTAGATACACCACTGGCAATTCTACCCAACGTTCCCATAGAACAAGGGCAAATAATCATGGTATCATATTTAGCAGAACCAGAGGCAAAAGGTGCCATAAAATTAGCTGCGTCATAAAAAGTAAATCCATAATCTAGGTACGATGTATCGCCTAATTCTTCTTGCCAAACCAATTTCGCATTTTCAGAAAAAATAAGTCCTACACTCTCCCATTGATCTTTTAGCTGTACGAGCGTATCAAATAATACCTTAGCATAAATGGAGCCACTTGCACCTCCAACTGATATAACCAACTTTTTCTTCTGAACCATAGGACAAAGATACTAAGCAGGCCGCAGTAAACATAAAAAAAGAGCCGAATACACGTATTCGACCCTACATCTACCTATAAAAAACATACCCACGAATGTGCAAGCCAAAATTTACAAATTTAATACAAGTTTAAACAAGATTTTTTGTAAAAATATCTAAAATAAGTATTTGAATATCAGGTATTTACATAAAAATATGTGTATATAGTAAGATGTGTGGTTTTTTAAAAGAAATCCTATGATATGCTTAAATCTACCATTCATCTAGCAAACAGGTGCGTTGGTCGGATTTTCGTTGTTCGTGAAAATTTTGTTAAGGAAATTCGTCTAGAAGAACGTTTAATGCAAAAAACTATGGAACAAACATACACCAGCCCTGCGACACGTTGGTTTGTACGGGTTGATCAAGAAAGAAGTCCGACATACTTAACATTATACACTTTTGTTGGAGCAAAATTTGAGGCCCACCGTGTTTTAATTAATCAAGAAAACATCTGTGAATGGATAGAAAAAATATATACCTACCCGGATATCAGAGCGGTTTTCGAACACATTTTATTTGACCCAGCGTATCCACAAGACGTTTTTTGTAAGATTTTACCACGTTTGTGTGCCATCAGGGATGAGCACAAGGCATAAAAAAACTGCTTTCTATTTTTAGAAAGCAGTTTAAAATGGGGTGGATGATGGGGCTCGAACCCACGACCCTCGGTACCACAAACCGATGCTCTAACCAACTGAGCTACAACCACCATGTATTGGAGGTCCAAAAATAAGGGATTTAGACTCATTTTACAAATTTTTTGAAGAAACAATTGGGTTCGAAAACAAATTCTTATCATTGTTTGTTTATTATATCTAATGATAGAACTTTTTACCGACGGTGCTTCTAGTGGAAACCCTGGGCCAGGTGGCTTTGGAACAATTTTGCGTTCTGGTACGCATTACAAAGAAATTTCGGCAGGTTTTAGAAAAACTACCAATAATCGCATGGAATTATTGGCTGTAATTATTGGTTTAGAAGCCATTATAAAGCCCAAACAATCGGTTACGGTTTTTTCAGATTCTAAATATGTGATTGATGCCATTGAAAAGAAATGGGTTTTTGGCTGGGTGAAAAAAAGTTTTGCAGGCAAAAAAAATAAAGATCTTTGGTTACGCCTACTCCCACTTTTAAAAACTCATACTGTACAATTTGTTTGGGTAAAAGGCCATAATGGACACCCCGAAAATGAACGTTGCGATGAGTTAGCGGTTCAAGCTAGCAAAGAGAAGAATTTACCTGCCGATTGGGTATTTGAAAAAGAGCAGCAAGACCAAACCCTCCTTTAATTTAAGCTTTTAAGCCTGCATAAAGCTTTCTGCTTGGCTTACCATATCCGCAGAGCCAATAAAAATAGCCGAACGTTGGTGCAAATCAGTTACAGGCAATTCTAAAATACGCTGTAACCCATTTGATGCCTTTCCTCCGGCCTGTTCAATAATAAAAGCCATCGGGTTGCATTCATATACCAAGCGCAATTTACCATTTGGAGCACTTGAGTTAGTAGGATAAATAAAAATACCACCTTTAATAATACTGCGATGAATATCGGCAACCATAGAACCTATGTACCGAGAGGTATAAGGTCTTTTTGTTGCCAAATCTTCTACTTGGCAATATTTAATATATTTTTTTACTCCATCCGGAAAATGCACATAGTTGCCTTCGTTTATAGAATAAATAGTACCCGAAGCCGGAATTTTTAAATTCGGATGCGATAAGCAGAATTCGCCAATAGAGGGATCTAAAGTGAAACCATTTACACCTTTTCCGGTAGTATATACCAACATGGTTGAGGAGCCATATACAATATATCCTGCTGCTACCTGCTCGGTACCGGCCTGCAACACATCCGATAATTGAGCCGGGCCCTCTTTAGTAACTCTGCGATAAATAGAAAAAATAGTGCCAACGGCTACATTTACATCGATATTGGAAGATCCATCTAAGGGATCAATGGCCACAATGTATTTGGCATTTTTAGAAACCGCCGAATCTATACGTACCAACTCATCGTTTTCTTCGGAGGCAACTATGCAACATTCGCCCCCACTAGAGAGTGCAGCAATAAATTGCTCGTTGGCGTATATATCTAACTTTTTTTGATTTTCGCCCTGAATGTTGGTAGATCCGGCGTCGCCTAAAATATTGACCAGGCCTGCTTTATTTACCTCTCTGTTGACAATTTTGGCGGCAATGCCAATATCTCTAAGCAGTCGAGAAAGTTCTCCCTTGGCATACGGAAAGTCATTTTGTTTTTCAATAATAAACTGACCAAGGGTGGTTACAACCTGCATATACTTAGTGTATGATTCGAACTATTTTTCTCCAATTTCTATCACCACCAAATTAGCAATTTTTTTGTCAGAAATGGTAAATTTTAATAATGTACGAACTTTATGCCAACCATGCTTACCAGCAGCCCCCGGATTTAAGTGTAAAAGTTTAAACTTTTGATCGTACATAACTTTTAGAATATGGGAGTGACCGCAAATAAACAAACCGGGTTTAAAACGTAGTAATGTTTCTTTTATTTTTGCGGGATACCTACCCGGATAGCCCCCAATGTGAGTCATCCAAATTTTTACTCCTTCTACTTCAAAAAACTGATGCTCGGGATATACAATACGTACATCTTGCCCATCAATATTTCCGTACACACCACGCAAAGGCTTAAAGGCTGCCAAGGTATCGGCTTGGGCAATTGTTCCCACATCACCAGCATGCCAAATTTCATCACAATCGGCAAAATGAGTAAACACCGCTTCGTCGAGGTAGCCGTGTGTATCTGAAAGTAAACCGATGGTTTTCATACTAAAAGATAGTTAAAAAATCTTTTAAGAGCAATTTATACTCGGGAGTGTATACTTTTTCAGCGGCATAAATCACTATATTTTCTTCGCTCAACGCACCTTTTTCGAAGCCAAAACAAGCAATTTCTCGGTGTGCTTCGGCATGCTCAAAAGACTTAATATAGATGATTTTTTGACAATACAAGTTTTGTGTTTTTGCCTCATTTTTTACAATTTTAATCGATTTTTGAGGCAAAATAACCCAAAAATGTCCATTTTTTGCCAAAAATTGAGAAATTGAAAAACACAAATTTTGAAAAAATTCAGCGTTAGTATGGCGGGCTAATTCTTTGTTTTTATCTGCAGATTTAAGATCGTCTAAAAAGAACGGAGGATTACTCACAATTAGGTCAAATTTCTTTTCAGGGAACACCATAAAATAATGAACAATATCTAACGGAAAAGATTTTAGCCGGTTGGCAAAGGGGCTAGCTTGAAAATTAACCGCAGCAGTAGTAGAAGCTAGCTTATCTAGCTCTACCCCATCAATTTCGGCTTCGGGGAAGCGTTGTGCTAGCATTAAGGCAATTACACCGGTTCCGGTGCCAATATCTAAAATCTGCTTAGGTGCATCGGCTTGAACAAGAGCTCCCAATAATACGCCATCGGTATTCACCTTCATGGCACAATGATTCTGATCTACGTCAAATTGCTTGAATTTGAATAGGTTTTCCACTATTCTCCTAGTATGCCGTGCAGTACGTTTTGATACACAGAGGCAGCTTGAGTAACCGTTCCAAAAAGTTCTTCATCAACTAAAAGCGACCCAGCATTAACCATTCCTAACAAGGTGAACTCGGTATTGGAGGTAGCCAGCAATTCAATAAAAGCTTCTTGCTGAGCTGGTTTTACAGATACCACTACTCTTCCCTGTGCTTCACCGAAAAGGAATGCATCTTTACGAATATCATCTTCACTTTCAATAGAAAAACCTAAGGCATTGGGCATAGCCGATTCTAACAAAGTGATATATAAGCCGCCATCGGCCACATCGTGGGCTGATTGAATAAGCTGCTCTTTGATTAATTGCTTCACCACTTGATGCATATCGTATTCTTTCTCTAAATCGAAATAGGGAGCAGGTGCGGCCGTAATACGATGAAAAGAAGCCAAATATTGTGACGAAGCAATATCATTTTGACTTTCGCCGATAAGATAAATCAAATCGGCCTCAGCTTTAAAATTAGACGTCATTAAGGTATTTTTATCGTCCAAAACGCCTAACATACCAATGGTTGGGGTCGGAAATACTGGTCCCTCATCCGACGATTGGTTATAAAAACTCACATTGCCGCCCGTAACCGGAGTTTGAAACTTGATACAGGCTTCACTCATTCCCTTAATAGCACTTACAAATTGCCAATATACTTCCGGAACATACGGATTACCAAAATTTAAGCAATTGGTAATGGCTACCGGCTCACCACCTGCACAGGTTATATTTCTGGCAGCTTCGGCAACAGCAATAGCGCAACCTTTTTGCGGGTCGGCATAAACATACCGAGCATTACAATCAATGGTTAAAGCAATGGCCTTATCGGTACCTTTTACGGCTACTACTGCCGCATCGCATGGGCGATTGGTGGTCATAGTAGCTGTACCAATCATAGAATCGTATTGGTCGGTTACCCAACGCTTAGAAGCTATATTGGGATGAGAAATTAAATGTGCCGCAACAGCTTTTAGATCAGCAGGTTCGGGCACGCTATCCATAGTAAATTTTAAGTTTTCTTGATAATAAGCCGGTTCGCGGTATTCGCGGTTATACACTGGAGCGCCACCGCCTAACACTAAATCATCGGCAGGTACATCGGCCACCAATTCGCCATTCATATAATAATGTAGGCGCTTGGTATCGGTTACTTCGCCAATAATGGCACAGTTTAAATCCCACTTGTCAAATACAGCCTCAACTTCTTTCTCTCTGCCTTTTTCTACCACAATAAGCATGCGCTCTTGTGATTCTGATAAGAGAATTTCGAAGGGTTTCATATTTTCTTGACGCATAGGCACTTTATCCAAATCAATACGCATACCGTGTTCGCCTTTAGCCGACATTTCTGAATTAGAACAAATAATACCGGCTGCACCCATATCTTGCATACCCACCACGGCTCCGGTTTTTATAACCTCGAGTGTGGCTTCTAGCAATAATTTTTCTTGGAAAGGATCACCCACTTGAACGGCCGGTAAATCGTTTACCGAATCTTCCGAAATATCTTTTGAAGCAAAAGCTGCCCCGTGAATACCGTCTTTTCCGGTAGCTGAGCCAACAATATACACTGGGTTTCCAACTCCGTACGAAGTTGCCGAAACCATTTCGCCCACGGTTAAAATACCCGCCGACATGGCGTTTACCAATGGATTTACAGTATAACACTCATCAAAAAATAATTCGCCACCAACCGTTGGGATACCAAATGCATTACCATAATGACTAATGCCTTTTACCACGCCTTTTAATAACCATTGGTTTTTAGGCTGATTAATGTCGCCAAATCGCAGAGAGTTTAATTGAGCAATGGGACGGGCACCCATCGTAAAAATATCGCGATTGATACCGCCAACTCCCGTAGCAGCGCCTTGGTAAGGCTCTAATGCTGAGGGGTGGTTATGTGATTCTATTTTAAAACAACAAGCAACGCCATCACCTAAATCTACCAAACCTGCATTTTCTTCGCCAGCTTTTGCCAGCATCCGAGGGCCATCTTTAGGCAGGGTTTTTAACCAGGTAATGGAGTTTTTATACGAACAATGTTCGCTCCACATAACCGAAAAGATAGACAATTCGGTAAAATTTGGTATACGGCCTAAAATTTGCTGAATGCGATCGAACTCTTCAGGTAAAAGTCCCAATTCTTTGGCAGTTTCTAAAGTTGATAGTGCTTGGTTTTCCACAGATTTGTAGTGATTTTATGGTTGATCAAAAATAGTTAAAAATGTGGCATTGCCGAAGTTGAGCTTGAATTTTGTTTCAACAAGATTATCCACATCTTTTTTCTGTTAAAAAATGAGTTATTTTATCAACAACTACAGATTTTATTCACTTTTTAGGCTACGAATTGTAGGTTTTATCTTATTTTTGAATAAAATTTATTTAAAAAGTAGAAAAAATATGGCAAATCTAAGATTTCAGGCATTAAATGCTGTTTTATCGAGAACAATTCTAGAAGTAAAGACTCCTTCGAGCAAAATTTCTGAATTTTTCGGAATAAATGTGTTCGATAAAAATAAAATGAAAGAATTTTTATCGAAAGAGGCTTACCAAAGTATTATTAATTCAATTGAATTAGGCACATCGGTAAACCGCGAAGTATCTGAACAGATTGCCGCTGCTATGAAAGCCTGGGCTATGATCAAAGGAGCCACGCACTATACCCACTGGTTTCAACCCTTAACTGGCACTACTGCCGAGAAACACGATTCGTTTTTTGAACCTACTTCTGATGGTTCTTCCATTGAGAAATTTTCGGGTGATGCCTTGGTGCAACAAGAACCTGATGCCTCTAGTTTTCCGAATGGGGGTATTCGCAATACCTTTGAAGCTCGTGGGTATACCGCTTGGGATCCTTCTTCTCCTGCTTTTATTATGGAAAGCAATACCGGCAAAACCTTGTGTATTCCTACCGTATTTGTATCGTATACCGGCGAAGCCTTAGATTACAAAGCACCTTTGTTAAAAGCCTTATCGGCTTTAGATAAAGCCGCGGTAGATGTGTGCCACTACTTCGATAAATCTATAGAAAAAGTAAATGCCTCTTTAGGTATTGAACAAGAATATTTTTTGGTTGATTTAGCCTTATACAATGCTCGTCCGGATTTATTATTAACCGGCCGAACGCTTTTTGGCCATATGTCGGCCAAAGGCCAACAATTGGAAGACCACTATTTCGGTACCATTCCCGAAAGAGTATATGCTTACATGCTCGATTTTGAAACCGAAGCCTTGAAATTGGGTATTCCATTAAAAACCCGTCACAATGAGGTAGCACCATCGCAATTTGAGTGTGCGCCTATTTACGAGGAAATAAACTTAGCCATTGATCACAACCAATTATTAATGGATGTGATGGAAAAAGTAGCTAGACGCCATAATTTTAAAGTATTGTTGCACGAAAAACCATATGCTGGAGTAAACGGCTCGGGTAAACACAACAACTGGAGCTTAATTACCAATACCGGTAAAAATCTATTGGCTCCGGGAAAAACACCTAAAAACAACTTGATGTTTTTGGCCTTTTTTGTAAACACGGTAAAAGCGGTACACGAACATGCCGATTTATTGCGTGCTTCTATTGCCTCGGTAAACAACGATCACCGTTTGGGTGCCAACGAAGCTCCTCCAGCCATCATTTCCATTTTCTTGGGTAGCCAACTAAACGATGTGTTGGATGAAGTAGAAAGTGCTCGTATCAGCAAAAAAGTAAAAGAAGACAATTCGCTTTGGTTGGGTATTCCTAAAATTCCTCAAATTTTATTGGATAATACCGACCGCAACCGGACCTCTCCTTTTGCCTTTACCGGAAATAAATTCGAATTCCGTGCGGTAGGTTCTTCTGCCAATTCATCAGCACCAATGACCGTTTTAAATACCATTATGGCCGACCAATTGGTGAAATTTAAAACTGATGTAGATAAATTGATTAAAAAAGGAGAGAAAAAAGACATCGCGATTTTAACCGTGATTAAGAAATATATTAAGGAATCTAAATCTATCCGTTTCGAAGGAAATGGCTATAGCGAAGAATGGGAGAAAGAAGCCCTAAGCAGAGGCTTATCAAACATTAAAACCACACCAAAGGCTTTAGATGCCTATGTAAGTGAGAAAACGTTAAACTTATTTGAGAAATTGCATGTGTTTAACCACCGTGAATCGGAAGCCCGCCACGAGATTTTATTAGAAAGCTTTTATAAAAAACTACAAATTGAGGCTCGTGTTATTGGCGAATTGGTGAACAGTGTCATCATTCCTTCGGCGGTGGAATACCAAAGCAAATTGGTGCAAAACGTACAAGGTTTACAAGCCATAGGCTTAGATAAAGCCACCTACAAAGCGCAATTGGAATTAATTACCAAAATTGCTACGCATGTAAACTTTATTAAAAGTAATGTGGATAGCATGGTTGCTGCTCGTAAAAAAGCAAATGCTATAGACGATATCCGTGACCGCTCTATTGCCTATGACGAAACGGTGAAAACCTTTTTTGAACCCATTCGTTACCACGTAGATAAATTGGAGCAAGTGGTTGATGATGGCCAATGGCCGCTACCTAAATTTAGAGAGTTGCTCTTTATTAAATAAAAAAAGCCCCCCGATTGTATCGGGGGGCTTTTTTGTTAGAAATACTGATTAATTGGAATAGATGTGAAAAGTACCGCCGGAGGGTAAGAGTTCATAATTCGTTGCATTTAATAGGTATAAGAAGCTTTGAGCCTCATCAATTGCGGTGGCTACACCTAAGTCTAAATCGCAAAATTCACCAGGATTAATTTTTACATTTTTCTTTTCTAACAAAACCGTCCCATCTGGCTTGTAATTAACCATATCAAAAATAAAAGCATGGGTGGCATTATTAGAGCTATCATCTATAATTAACAATTTACCCAAAGTACCAAGCTTTGTTTTGTAACTAATGGTTTTACCAATCGTAGCATTTGCTACATCGTTAGCCTGTTTAATAACAATCGTATTAAATTTTAAATCACCATTCACATCGCTAGCTTTAATATCCGCATAGCTTAACTTTTCAAAGGCTGAAAGTACCACAGGTTTATCTTTTTTACAGGCTACAAGGCCAACTAGTACCAAGCTAAAAATTAATAACATCTTTTTCATAAGTATTGCTTTTTGATTTATTTAACTAAAACTATGTTTGTGGTGATTTATTGTATTTAAATCGATAATTTTTATTGAGGGCATTAAAATGGCTAGATAAAAAGCTAACTTAGCGGCATGTCTGACCGCAATTACCAACTCCGAGGCGTATCTGCCGGAAAAGAGGATGTACATGCTGCCATTGCCAATATCGACAAGGGCATCTTTCCACACGCATTTTGTAAAATCATTCCAGATATTTTAGGTGGCGATGCCGATTGGTGTAACATTATGCATGCCGATGGCGCCGGAACCAAATCGGCGTTGGCTTATGTGTATTGGAAAGAAACTGGCGATTTATCGGTTTGGAAAGGCATTGCGCAAGACGCCATTATTATGAATTTAGACGACCTACTTTGTGTAGGTGCTACCGATAACATTTTACTTTCTTCTACCATTGGGCGGAATAAAAACCTCATTCCGAAAGAAGTTTTAGCCGAACTGATTAATGGCACCGAAGAAATTTTAGCAGAACTACGAGAATTGGGCATTGGCATTTACTCCACTGGTGGCGAAACTGCCGATGTAGGCGATTTGGTGCGCACCATCATTGTAGATTCTACCGTTACTTGCCGCATTAAACGTTCGGAAGTAATTTCTAACGACCGTATACAAGCCGGTGATGTAATTGTAGGCCTTGCTTCTTACGGACAAGCTACTTACGAAACAGCATATAATGGCGGTATGGGTTCCAATGGCTTAACCAGTGCACGGCACGATGTTTTTCATAAATACGTGGCTGAGAAATACCCCGAAAGTTATGATCCTGCGGTGCCCTATGAATTGGTATTTGCCGGTAACAAAAAACTAACGGACTTAATTGATATTGCTGGTGAAAAACAGGTGTCTGCCGGAAAGTTGGTGCTCTCTCCCACCCGAACTTATGCGCCTATTCTACAGGCTATTTTAGCAAAAAATAGAGCAGCCATAAACGGATTGGTGCATTGCAGTGGCGGTGCACAAACTAAAGTATTGCACTTTATTAATTCACTTCATATTATTAAGGATAATTTATTCCCCATTCCACCATTATTTCAACTGATTCAAGAGCAATCTGCTACGCCTTGGGAAGAAATGTATAAGGTATTTAATATGGGGCATCGAATGGAAATTTACACGAATGAGGAATTTGCTCAAGAGTGTATCGCTATAAGCAAAACCTTTGGAGTAGATGCACAACTTATCGGTCGAGTAGAAGCTGCCGACAAAAAACAAGTCAGCATTAGTTCAGAAAAGGGAAACTTTATTTACCACTAAAAAGATATCATATTTCCTTGTTTCGGAAAAATGAGTTTCAATCCAAGCGTGTTCTCGGCTACTACTTCTTGCTTAATTTGTTCTTCTTTACTACCCGATGGTTTACGGTGTGTAATAACTACCGGCAAGCCTTCTAAAGCCTCAATGCCTGTAAAAGAGGCTAAAACCTTCATTTCTTGTGCCCATAATCTGGGATTTAAATGTCCAAAAAGCTGATCATCGGCTTGCGAATTGGGAAAAGACACTTCTATAAAAATGGCCTTTAACTGTTTAACCCTAATTAAAGGCGCAATTTCTTGCCAAAGGTTTTTTAAATCAGTCGATTTCTCGATGCTATCTGCACCCGTATCGCCTAAATAGAGTAGAGAAACTGCGGTATTACTCACTAAAAAAGCAGTACTCTTATAAGGATTAACATGACTCAACTCAAATGCTTTCACTCTAAGGTCAGTTCCTTCGGCGACTATTTCAGCTTTAGGTACTAGCGGCACATAACGGTATTTATTTAAAATGGGCGCTTCGCCTTCACTCCCAAAATTAGCCCAAGCTTTCCGAGTAAAATAATTCAATTTAAAAACATCAAGTACTTCGGGTAACGCATAAATAAGCTTTTTACTATCCTCGGGTGAATTGAGGATTAAACCAGCCACGTGGTCTAAATGCCCATGCGAAATAAAATAGACCTTTATATTTTCTTTTAAGAAAGCTGGTTCTGTTTTTTTAATAGCGCCCTTTTTACGAGCCACTGTTAAGCCAGAATAAACAGTGCCTGCATCTAAGCAAATAAAATTACTCGAACCCGCAGAAGCCACCAAATAAGCCGATAGGTTACTTTCATCTAGACCACCTTTTACGCCCAAAGGCAAAACGGTAAATGCAGACTGTGC
>Ga0209550_10001369_pt1 | contig 23353 bp, 14 predicted proteins | sample LauGreSuBDMM15SN_2_FD_187567 | JGI IMG/M metagenome (GOLD analysis project Ga0209550, IMG submission 187567) | Freshwater lake microbial communities from Lake Michigan, USA - Su13.BD.MM15.SN (SPAdes) (version 5) | ecosystem: Environmental > Aquatic > Freshwater > Lake | place: Lake Michigan... | reverse complement strand
TGTCCGGTGGCGAAGCTCAAAGAGTCAAACTCGCCGAAGAATTATCAAAAAAGGATACAGGAAATACCATGTATATCCTGGATGAACCTACCACAGGTCTGCATTTTGAAGATATTCGACATTTGTTGGTCGTCCTTCAAAAATTGGTCGAAAGGGGAAATACGGTGTTGGTCATTGAACATAATATGGATGTTATCAAAGTGGCAGACTATGTTATTGACATGGGCCCTGAAGGTGGAAACCGGGGCGGTGAAGTTATTGCGGAGGGAACACCCGAACAAGTGGCAGCTATAGATAGAAGTTTTACCGGCCAATTTCTTAAATTAGAATTACCTGCATTTAATGCTAATTGAGAGGTATCTCCGTTCGAATGGATGGAAATTGAGGAAGGTATTCATAAGAATGGCCTGATATTTTACTCAGAAAATTTAGTTATTTGATTATCTTTATCAAATATCGATGTTTATGCGCCATTGGATAAATAGTGTTTTTAAGCTTTATTATTCACGCAGGTATCTGTACTTTAATGCTATTTACAGCAACCCTGAAAAACTTCAAGAGCATTGGAGGTCATATTTAGTTCGTAGGGCTGAAAATACCAGCTACGGAAAAGCGTTTAACTTCACCCAAATCAAAGATTATCGTTCATTTTGTGAGCAAATTCCCGTGGTCGATTATGAACCTTTGAAACCTTTTATCCATCAAATGATGTTGGGGCACTCAGATGTGTTGTGGCCCGGGAAAGTTCGTTGGTTCGCTAAATCTGCAGGAACTTCCCAGGATAAAAGTAAGTTTATTCCGGTTTCAACGGAGAACAGACAACAATGCCATCTCCGGGCTACTTGGGACACTATGATGTTTTATTATCATTTGCGTCCCAATGCAAGACAGTTTGAGGCTAAAACGCTCCTGATGGGCGGAAGTATTTTGCCTTTTAATGAGTTTCCGCAGTCTCAGGTAGGAGATATTTCTGCCATAATGATTAAACACCTTCCATGGGTGGCCATACCTTTTTTTGCCCCGGATATCCCTACCGCTCTTATCGCAGATTGGGATGAAAAGTTAGAGAAAATAGCCCAATATGCGGCTAATCAATCAGATATTGTAATGGTTGGCGGCGTCCCAACCTGGACTTTACTCCTTTTACACAGAGTATTAGCCATCACAGGTAAAAATCATATTCAAGAGGTTTGGCCCAATTTTCAACTTTATACCCATGGAGGCGTCAGTTTTTTACCCTATAAAGAACAATTTAAAGCTCTTTTTCCTCTTCCTGGCTTGCAATTTATTGAAACCTACAATGCAACGGAAGGTTTTTTTGCTGTCCAAGATCTCCCCGATGAGGATTCTGGTATGCGCCTTCTGCTGAATAATGGCATATTCTATGAATTTATTCCTCAAGATGCTCATAATGAGTATAATAGTGCGCCTATTCCTTTGTCGGAGGTAGCGCTAAATCTTAATTACGCTATGGTCATTACTACAAATAGTGGCTTATGGAGATATAAAATTGGGGACACTGTTTCATTTACCAGCTTGAATCCTTACAGACTAAAGGTGACTGGCAGAGTTCAACAGTTTATTAATACCTTTGGAGAAGAGGTAATGGTAGAAAATACCGACAAAGCGCTTGCTTTGACTTGCCAGCAGTTTGGCGTTTTTGCTATTGAATATACTTTAGCTCCAAAGTTTTTATCTCAAAATGAAAAGGGTGCCCATGAATGGATTATTGAATTTGAAAATCCTCCCCCAAATCTTGAACTTTTCTCTGTCTCTCTAGATAAAAACTTGCAAACTATAAATTCTGATTATGAAGCCAAGAGATTTTCAAATTTAGCCATAACGCAACTTTTTTTGCACAGTGTAAATAAAGGTACTTTTCATCGGTGGATGCGATCTAAAATGAAATTCGGAAATCAAAACAAGGTGCCCAGATTATCCGAAAATCGAACCGTTTTAGAAGAAATTTTAAGTTTTTCTAAATTATAATCGTACTTTGTGTATCGTAAGTCAAACAAAAATGTACCTTCGTTGTTATTTAACTACGTTTTGATGTTTTAATAATAGTATTGTTATCATTTTAGGGTAAAATAAATTTTAGGTTAGTTAATAGGGTTTTAGGTGTTTTTTCGGGTCGGCGTTTTATCGCTGACCTTTTTTATTAGTGCATTTCTCTCGTTTTCAGAATATTTTCTATCTATTTCTATTCTATCACAAGGATAGATCTGGTTATTTTTCCAACCCATATACATTGTTGTTATCCAGTCCTTTAATCCCCTGGTTTCAGTGTTTTGAAAATATCCTTCTTTTTGGTAGCAGGATAAAATTCCTTTCATTTCCGTTTCTAGGCTCCCATTTGTTAAAACCAAAACAGGTCTGCCCGTATCTAAATATTCAAAAAGCTTGGTGGTTAAGATACCTTTTTGAACGGAGGTACTCCAGGTTAATACCAGATTTATCAATGCCCCCCGCTGCCTTTCCCTGGCTTCTGAAAATGGAAGAAATGCTTTTATGTCTAACTGTTCTTTTCCGAAATGCGGAATGAGCCATTGCTCAAATTGACATGGATGTAAACCGCAATAGGTCCAGATAATATCTTTTTTTTTCATTATTCCGTCCTCAATTAACGCTATAATAACTTTAATTAAAGGGTTTAAATCTTGATAATCAGGATAAATAGAACCAGTATAATTTATGGTAAAGTTTGGTGATATAGTCGCTGGATATCTTACTTCTTCCTGAGAAATACAGCCTGAGTATATATTGATCTTAGGGTGGAAATTTTCTAATTCTTCAGCGATTCCCTTTGAAACAGTGATGACAGCATCAGCTTTTCTCAGCAAATGTTTTAAAAAATATTTACTAAAGGTACGATTAAAATAATGGGGATATTTAACATCTACGGGTAAGTCCCTGAAATCGGCCATCCAATGAAGGTGTGGAAAGGTGCATTTTAATAAAAAAGCAATGAAATGGTCAACCATAGGGCTGTAGGAAGTAAAAAGATGAGTTGTTTTATAGGTTTTTATCCAATTTACTGCCTTGAAATAAGCTATCAAAAGGTAAATTAGGCCGCCGTCTCCAATGATAATATTGAATGGAATGCGGTTTCTAAAAGATAAAAGCGACGAAATAAATACCTTCTTTTTCCATGAAAGGGGTAAGGTATAATGAGTTGATTTGTAATTTGACAATAATCGTCGTAGGCCAATAAGGGGTATATGGTAAATGTTCGAAATGGGTAGATTTATGGTCTGTTCTCCTGCCATGTTCTTTGGAAATTTTCCGGTAAGTACAGAAATAGTAAATCCGTTGGCAATAAATCCTTCATAAAAATGCCTTATTCTAATAGAAGAACTGACCTTGACAGGTGGAAAATAGTAACTCAGGAAGAGCAAATTTTTATCCATGGAGTTAGAAATAGTCCGCATTTTTTTATTCATTTTAAACACATAATCTTTTCAATGGAAAGGGCATAACCTTGATGAATAGATAGATTAAAATAGCAGGGTGGAATACTGCCTGGCGATTGCTTAGCCATTGACAGCAATTTTGAGTAAGGCATGAGCAGTATTTTTTTGAATAAAACCGTTAACTCCTGTATGTTATCTGTTGGAAAAAGCCAGCCATTTTCACCCTCTTTGATTAATTCCGCACATCCTGGTGCAGTGGAAGAAACAACGGGTCGACCGCAGGCAAGGGCTTCTAAAATAGTTCTGGACAAGCCTTCTCTTTTTGAAGGTTGCACAATGATATTCGCCATGGCAATTAATGGGCGAACGTCGGAATGATTACCTACATATTGTATAATTCCCTCTTTTTCCCATTCCAACATCCTGAATAATGGAATATCAGTGGGGTGGCCGCCGCCTATTTTACCTGCTATTAAACATTGGAAAGGAATATTTTCATTTTTAAGACGTTTTAAAGATGCTATTAAACATTGTATGCCTTTATCATATTGAATGCGTCCTAAATAAAGAATTACTCTTGTTTTTTTACGTTTGGGATAAGTAATAGGTTGGTAATAGGTTGGGCAAATACCGGAACCAGCGATAAAATTCATTTTTTCAATATTAATCCATTTGTTCCTGAGAAAATAATTCCCATCCTCCTTATTCTGAAAAAGGATCATTGGGCATTGCTGAAATATTTTTTTTAAAAAAAAACCTGATACGTTGGCGATGATTTTGTGGTGCATAAATAAAAATCCTAATCCGGTGAAAGTTGGAATGAATGGTATGTGTAATGACCTGCAAACGATGGCAGCGGCAATGGATATTTTAAAAGTAAAGGAAAGGACGGCCGATGGTTTAGTTTCCAACAGTTTCTTTTTAAGTTCCCTATGTAGTTTAATTTGTTTGAAACCATTGAATTGATAAGCATGAAAAAATGGTAAAAAATAAGTGGCGTAATCTGTAGGGAAATCCTTTTCCATGGCATTATTCTCCAAGGGAACAATGATACTAACGCAATATCCCGATGATGTAAAAAAAGCGAGAAGGTGTTCATAGTAATGATGTAAAAAATAAGCACTATTTGCAATGAAAAGGATAGACATCGGCTTTGATGAAACATTCACTAGCATATTGTTAGGTTGGAATTAGAAAAGATTAAATATCCCATCATTTTATGGGAATCACGCTGTTTTACATTCCCTAATGAAGGACAAAACACCTGATTTTACGACCTGCTGAAAACATTCGATTTATTATATTTGTATATTTGTATAAAATTAGTTCCGAGCTTATGCGAATCTTGTGGCTGGTCCTCAGCATTTTTTTTCTTTCTGAACTTCATGCCCAGGAGAAAATGACCCTTCTTATCAATGGCGATCTATATGAGTATGTCCTCGATGATTGTGGAGATACCATTGTATTGGCAAATTTTGGTGACATGACGGTAACCTCAAGAAGGGAATTCGCCAGTATGGACGAATATAATAAGTACCAAAGATATAGGAGGTATGCCTATCAGGTTTATCCTTACGCAGAAAAAGCGATTCGAATTTTTAAGGAAGTTCAACGGCAAACGGCGGAAATGAGAAAGGGGAAAAGAAGAAAATATACCAGGGAACTTCAAGATCAACTGAAAAATGAGTTTGAAACACCACTGCGAAATTTATCGAAAACCCAGGGCATGATTCTTATGAAGATGATTGAAAAGGAGGTGCAAGCACCTATTTTTTATCTGATAAGAGATTTAAGAGGTAATTTTACCGCCTTTTATTGGAATACACTCAGTGGGTTTTACGGTCATAAATTGAAGGATGGGTACAAAAGAGGGAAGGATTCCATATTAGATATGGTTCTTGACGATGTTAATCTTACCTACGGAAGTGATGAGGGTGCTTTGCCTGCGACCATAAGACTACCCAAAAAATTAGGAAAAGAATGAAATTATTCGGTGCTCCTGGTTTAAAGGGCAGATTTTGGCGTATTTTACCCTGGATAATTGGCATTTTATGTACCTTACTCCTATGGCAATATATTCGAACTAGACGACCTCTGTCTTCACCCACTACCAGCTTTTACCAAAGTAACAATATCAATTTAATTCTTTAAATATGGATTTCCCAAGGGAGCTATTATATGACATTGAGAAAGATTTCGATGGTGACTTTTTTCAGGACGAAACAACACGCATTCTTTATGCAACAGATGGTTCTGTTTATAGGGAAATTCCTTTGGCCGTAGCTTGTCCGAAAAATGAAAAGGATATTAAATCCTTGGTTTCGTTCGCTCACCAACAAGGTATTTCTTTGATACCGAGAACCGCCGGCACTTCTCTCGCCGGACAATGTGTCGGTAGTGGCATTGTGGTTGATGTTTCAAAATATATGAATCGTATCCTTGAATTCAATGCTGAAGAAGGTTGGGTAAGGGTGCAACCCGGCGTTATTCGCGACGAGCTAAATCATTTTTTAAAACCGTTCGGCTACTTTTTTGGACCAAATACCTCGACGGCAAACCGATGTATGATCGGTGGAATGGTAGGAAACAATAGTTCTGGTACTACTTCTATAAAATATGGCGTAACCAGAGATCATGTTCTTGAAATAAAAGGCTTTTTGTCTAATGCCGAGGCTGTTCATTTTTCACCTCTCAATAAAGAAGCGTTTCACGAAAAAACGAAAGGCGATAGTCTTGAAAATGAATTGTACAAACATATTTTTTCGGTATTAAATGATGCTGAAAATAGAAAAGAAATTGTATCCCAGTTTCCAAAACCTGAAATTCATAGACGAAATACGGGCTATGCTATAGATCTTTTGCTTCGCTCTGAGGTGTTTACACCAGGTGGGAAACCTTTTAATTTTTGTGAGTTATTGGCAGGTTCAGAAGGCACGCTGGCCTTTTTCACAGAGATAAAATTGCACGTTAATCTTTTGCCTCCTCCAGCAGAAGCCATTCTTTGTGCTCATTTTTCTTCGCTGACAGAGGCGTTGGAGGCTACTTTAACCGTCATGGAACACGGGCCTTTTGCCTGCGAATTGATGGATAAATTTATCATGGATTGCACCAAAGAAAATAAGGAGCAACAAAAAAATAGATTTTTTCTTGAAGGTGATCCAGCCGCTATTTTAATCATTGAGCTGAGAGACAAAGAGGTAATTTCCTTAAATAAACAAGCGGAACACCTTATTAATGTGTTGAAAGAAAGAGGTTTTGGTTATGCTTACCCCATCGTTTATCCGCCAGATACGCAGAAAGTAATGGCGTTGAGAGCGGCAGGATTTGGTGTTCTTTCTTTGGTAAAAGGAGATAAAAAACCCTTAGAATTTGTTGAAGATACGGCCGTTGCCTTAGCCGATTTACCTGCTTATATTGCTGAATTTCAAGAGTTAATGAAGAAGTTCGGCCAGGAAGCTGTCTATTATGCCCATGCCGGAGCAGGTGAATTACACATCAGACCTTTGGCAAATCTGAAAACCACAGATGGTTTAAATGAATTCAGAGCCATTGGCGAAGCATCGGCAAGATTGGTTAAAAAATATAATGGGTCTCTTTCCGGTGAACATGGTGATGGCAGAGTACGGGGTGAATTTATTCCTCTGATGCTTGGTTCCCATAATTATGAGCTATTGAAAGGACTAAAAAATAAATGGGATCCAAAACATATTTTTAATCCAGGCAAAATTATCGATACGCCGCCTATGAATACTGGTACACGGTATTTGGTCGATGTCGAACAACCGAAATGGCAGACTATTTTCGATTTTTCTTCTCATGGAGGAATATTGAAGGCTGCTGAAAAGTGCAGTGGATCAGGCGATTGTAGAAAATTACACGATGTTTCTGGTGGGGTAATGTGTCCCTCTTACATGGTTACTAAAAATGAAAAGGATTCTACTCGGGGAAGAGCTAATGTTTTACGTGAAGTCCTGACCAGGACAAATCAAGGTCAAAGTGCTTTTAATAGAAAGGAATTGGACGAGGTAATGGATTTATGCATTTCCTGCAAGGGTTGTTCATCGGAATGTCCTTCCAATGTCGATATGTCCACCCTAAAAGCGGAATATCTTTATCAGAAATATAAAGAAACCGGTATTCCCTTTCGTTCCTTTATGATTGCAAATATTAGTCTTTTTAATCATATAGGTTCTTTTTTTCCTTCTTTAGCCAATTTCCTCTTTTCAAATGCTTTCTTTAGTCGTTTCATAAAAATGGCTATGGGCATTGCTGAAAAAAGAAATCTCCCGCTCATTGAAGGCGATTTAAAGAAATGGTTTACATCAAATAAACCTAAGCCGAAGGGGAATATACTGGGTAGCGTCTTGTTCTTTTGCGATGAATTTACCCGGTTCAATGACGTAGAAATAGGTAAAAAAGCCATTTTACTGCTTACTCGCTTAGGTTATCAGGTGGACATACCCGACCATGTAGATAGCGGAAGGGCAGCCATTTCAAAAGGTTTATTAAAACATGCCCAAAAATCTGCTGAGAAAAATCTTCTTCTTTTGGGTGGTAAAGTTTCTGAATTTGTTCCACTTATAGGCATTGAGCCTTCTGCTTTGCTTAGTTTTAGAGATGAATACCCGAGGTTAGTGCAAGATGAATGGAAAGAGGTAGCAAATAGCGTCAAAAATCATGTTTTTTTATTGGAAGAGTTTATCAGCAGGGAAGTTAACCGTGGAAATATCACTCAGGAAAGTTTTACAAAGGAGAAAGCTAAAGTAAAATTACATGGGCATTGTCACCAGAAGGCATTAGCTTCGCAAAGTGATGTTGCTTTTTGCCTGAATTTGCCTGAAAATTATCAGGTAGAAGTGCTTCCAACGGGTTGTTGTGGTATGGCAGGGTCATTTGGTTACGAAAAGGAACATTATGATTTAAGTATGAAAATTGGCGAATTGGTGCTTTTTCCTGAAATTCGTAAAAATGAAAAGGAGGTTATTATTGCTGCATCAGGAACAAGTTGCAGACACCAGATTTTTGACGGAACAAACAGATCAGCGGTTCACCCCGCAGAAATATTATACGATGCCCTCAGATAAATTATCTTTGCAGTATATTCTTAATTTTCTTGCTTTTTTTGAATAAATATTTTTTTAAATGGGACTTGAAATTTTCTTAACATTCTTTTTAGTATTCTTAAATGGTTTTTTTGTAGCAGCTGAATTTGCTATTGTGAAAGTTAGAATTTCGCAGATCCAGGTTAATAATAATCCTAGTTTTAATGCTAAAATGGCACATAATGTAGTATCAAATCTCGATGCCTATCTTGCTGCTACACAATTGGGAATTACGCTGGCTAGTTTAGCTTTGGGTTGGATTGGCGAAGACGTGGTCACCCGCATCATTTTAAACTTCATGGATTGGCTGGGCTTTGAGTTTTCAGAAAGTGCGGCACATAAAATAGCTATTCCTATTGCCTTTTCCTTTATTACCGTTCTTCATATTGTTTTTGGTGAGTTGGCTCCAAAATCTCTGGCTATAAGGCATCCTAAAGAAACTGCCCTGGCTGTTTCTCTGCCTCTCAAAGCATTTTATCTCCTTTTCCGTCCCTTTATTATCGTTCTAAATGGTTTCGCTAACTTTATATTGAGAATTATTGGTATTAAGCCTGTGCCACACGGTGATATACATTCTGAAGATGAATTGAAGTTAATTATTGCCGAAAGTGCTGAAGGGGGTGCCATTGAAGCCTCGGAAAGAGAACTTATTCAAAATGTTTTCGACTTTGATGACAGAACGGTAAAAGAAGTGCTTAAACCGAGAAATCAACTGGTCGGCCTAAGTGCAAATTTAACCGTAATCGACGCTATTGATATTGCCATCGAGGAGGGTTATTCTCGATATCCCGTATATGAAGACAGTATGGATGTGATTATTGGCTTCGTTCATACTAAAGATTTGTTATCCAGCTCTAAAATAAATCCTGATAAAATTATTAAGGATATGGTTCGTCCTATCCTTTTCCTTTCTGCCAATAAAAAGATTTTGCAAGTATTAAGGCTTTTTCAAAGTAAGAAAACCCAGATGGCCGTCGTTGTTAATGAATTTGGAGGAACCATTGGTTTACTAACTTTGGAAGATATTATCGAGGAGCTGGTGGGCGAAATACAAGATGAGCACGATACAGAGACGCCAATTGTGGAAAAAATTAAAGAAAATTCATTTAGGATTAAAGCGCAAAATCCTATGGACGAAATAAATGAATTTATTCCCGTTCCTTTCTTGAAAAGTGATTCTTATGTTACGCTTGCTGGATTAATTTTGGAGTCGTGTGAAAGTATTCCTGTCGAAAATCAGGAAATTTTCATTCATCCTTACCAAATTAAAATTCTTAAAATGGGACAAAATAGTCCTGAAGATGTTCAAGTTACGCTCACTGAATGATATTTGGGCTGCATGGAAAAGGAACTTGTGGCCTGTGTGCCCAATTTTAGTGAGGGTAGAAATCCCGACAGTATAGCGTCAATAAAACGAGCTATTGAATCAGTCAAAGGGGTGAAAATATTACATACGGATATAGGTTTTTCTGTAAATAGAACAGTGCTTACTTTTGTTGGTCCACCTCAAAAAATCGTTGAAGCAGCTTTCCTCGGAATTTGTAAAGCTTATGAGCTTATCGATATGAGTAAACACACCGGCACTCATCCGCGAATGGGTGCTGTTGATGTGTGCCCTTTAGTCCCTTTGATTGGAGTTACGATGGAACAGACAATGGCTTTTGCAGAGCAGTTGGCCGCTAAAGTAGCAGCCACCTGCCAACTCCCCGTTTTTAGATACGAGAAAAATGCAGTTTTCCCCCATCGTATGAAGCTTTCCCAAATCCGTTTTGGAGAATATGAAGGGTGGTTTCAGAAGATAAAAAATCCTGAATGGAAACCAGATTTTGGCCCAACCGAGGTGTCGGTTGAAAATGGAATTCTGGCCGTTGGTGCCAGAGATATTATGCTGGCTTATAATGTTAATTTGCACTCAAAGGATGTATCCGTAGCGAATAAAATAGCTCGTGAGCTAAGAGAATCGGGATACGTTGCCATTGATAATCAAGGAAATAAGACCATTAAACCTGGTTTATGTAAAGGAGTGCGCGCCATTGGTTGGTACATTCCAGAATTCCAGTGCGCTCAGGTTTCTATGAATCTCATGGATTTAAATGAAACATCGTGGGTTCAAGCTTTTGAAACTTGTAAAAAGTTAGCGGCTAAATATGGGGTAGAAGTAAGCGGTTCCGAATTGGTGGGTATGGTGCCGGAATCAGTCATTTTAGCCGTTGGTAATTATTTCCGGGAGATTGAAAAATCTCATTTTACTAAAAAAGAAATAGTTTCGGAAGCCGTTGCCGGATTAGGATTGTCCGATAAAGTGCCTTTTGTTCCTGAAGAAAAAATTATTGAATGGAGATATAATACCTTAGCCATTTAAAATGCCTAAATTGTGCTCGATTTCATTTGCTTTTTAAATATCTTGAAAAATGATACTGAATTATATAAATTGGAACGCTAATCCGGAAATATTTTCTCTGGGAAGTATCTCACTACGGTGGTATGGGCTACTTTTTGCATCAGGCTTTCTAATAGGCCTTTATATGGTGCGAAAAATGTATCAGGCAGAGGGGGCACCTGAAAAATGGTTAGATTCTGCCTTCATTCATATTGTTTTGGGCGCTGTTATTGGCGCAAGATTAGGACATGTTTTTTTCTACGATTGGGATTATTATAAAGAGCATTTAATTGAAATTCCTCAAACCTGGCATGGTGGTTTAGCCAGTCACGGCGGGGCATTTGGTATCTTTATTGGTCTTTGGCTTTTTTCAAGAAATGTGTCGAAAAAACCGATGGTTTGGATGCTCGATAAAATTGCAGTGCCCACAGCCCTCGCAGGATTCTTTATACGTATGGGGAACTTAATGAACTCCGAAATTTTAGGTAAACCAACCGATGTATCCTGGGCTTTTATCTTTGTAAGAGAAGGGGACGGATTGCCAAGACACCCAACCCAATTATATGAATCACTTGCGTATCTTGTCATCTTTTTTATCCTTTATTTTGTTTATTGGAAAACGGATAAAAGACATCAGCCAGGCTACCTTTTCGGTGCTTTTATGATATTGGTTTGGGGCGTTCGGTTCTTACTTGAATTTACTAAAGAGAGTCAGGGTGGTTTCGAATCTGCTTTGGGTCAATCTCTTAGCACCGGTCAATGGCTTAGTATTCCTTTTGTTTTGATAGGTGCCTATTTTGTTTTTAGACCCTGGGATTCATTAAAGAAAATTTGAACAAATTATTTAAATATATTTGAAGCGATATGAGTTTGATTGAAATGAGGGTGCCACCCGTTGGTGAATCCATAAATGAAGTTACGTTGTCTCGTTGGCTTAAAGAAGAAGGGGCAATAGTTAAATTAGATGAGCCTATTTGTGAATTTGAATCCGATAAAGCTACCCTGGAATTTCCAGCAGAAGCAACGGGTAAGTTGACTTATGTGGCAAAAGAAGGAGATGACCTTACGATCGGTGCTTTAGTAGCAACCATCGATACTGCTTTTGTTAGTGAAGCTGCCACTGTTCCATCCCAGCCTAAGGAATCTTCCGCTCCTGCCGTTGTGGTTGAAAAGGCTGCACCAGCTGCGGCAAATACTTATGCTGCAGGTCACCCATCTCCAGCTGCTTCAAAAATACTGGAAGAAAAGGGTATTCCGGCGAATTCCTTACAAGGTTCAGGAAAAGATGGCAGAATTACTAAGGCTGACGCTGCACAGGCCGTTCCCGCTAAACAGCAGGAACAATCTAAAGTAGATAAAATACCTGCCCCAGCCAATTTCTCAAGAACGGAGGAACGCAAAAAGATGTCCCGCATGCGTAGGACTATCGCAAAAAGATTGGTTAGCGCCAAAAATGAAACGGCTATGCTAACCACTTTTAATGAAGTGGACCTTACCGCAATTATGCAAATTCGCGATAAATATCAAGAAAAATTTGTCGCTAAATACGGTATTAAACTTGGCTTTATGTCCATCTTTGCCAAAGCTTGCGCAAAGGTTTTAATGGAAATGCCGGAAATTAATGCCAGAATTGATGGCGAAGAACTCGTTTTACCTAATTATGCCGATATTTCTTTCGCTATCTCTACACCAAATGGTCTCGTCGTTCCACCTATAAAAAATATTGAGTCTCTTTCCTTTGCTGATATTGAATTAGCACTGAAAAATCTGGCTCAAAAGGCTAGAAATGGGTCTTTAACTTTGGACGAAATGTCTGGAGGTACCTTTACGATAACGAATGGTGGCGTTTTTGGTTCTTTGCTGAGTACACCCATTATAAATGAACCTCAGTCAGCTATTTTAGGTATGCACAGTATCAAAAACAGACCCGTCGCTATAGATGGTAAGGTCGAAATTCGTCCTATGATGTATCTCGCCATGTCTTACGATCACAGAGTAATTGATGGTAGTAGCTCGGTTACTTTCTTAGTTAAAGTCAAAGATTTACTGGAAGATCCTATCTTACTTTTTATGGATCTATAATAGTTGGATTACCTTCTTTCGTATATCTATTATTTCATTGAAGGCAAAAAATAAGGACGGTTGGTTTGAGGGTATGTCTAATGCTTCCAACCAACCGTCCTCTTTTATATCCTCTGTTAAGTTACAACGCCTGGCGTACAGTAAAAATAGTTCCTCATAGTGTTCGAAGGCAAAAAATCCTCGGACTAAATATTTTTCCCACATTTTCACTAAGTGAAATTGTAAATGTTGTGCGTTCTTTTCAGACCAGCTTAGATATGGATTTATTATAATATTATATAAAATATGATCATTATCAATGGGTTCCTTCCAATGGAGTAAATATTTCTGCGTTAATTTAATGGAATCTTCCTCTGAAAGTAAGTCTATAAGAGCGGTGATTACCTCATCTGATAAAGCATTGGTTTCAGCATATTCAATAGCGTATTGTAACAAATAAAATGCCCATTCATTACTTTTGTAATGCAGTACCGCTTGCGTAAGATGCGGTTGCCAAAGCTTATAAACAGATTCTTTAAGTAGAATATCTAAAAACTGCTCCGGTCCTACCTGTAGATTTTCATGCCAAACAGATGGGTGGAAAATGGAAACAAAGGGTAAATAGGCGGTTGATTTTTTACTATCTTCACAGAAGCCCAGCTGCTGCCAGTGTTCAGGCCAAGGTTCAGGCATTTGAACCCAAAGGGTATTTTCATTGAACTTAAAACAAGCTAAAATTTCGGTTTTCAACCGTTCAATTTCCTTGTCCTCAGGTAGTAATTTACACCTGATACGGGTCGTAATCTTAATTATTTCAAATTCTTTGTCTTTTCTGGCAAGGTCTGTCAAATAGTTACCTGGAAGTATATCCATTTTCCCAAGGAGCAAAAAAAAATGAATTTTATCATACGAACTGTCCTCTTTCCATGTGCTGGAAAGAATGGTTTCTACCCTGTCAGGGTGGTAAATGCACAGATGAGTCAATAAAGCAATTCTTTCAGAAAAAGTGCCAACATACCATACGTTCTCATCATGTGATGGTAAAAGGGAACGCCATTTTTTATTTTTTGGCAATAATTGGTATCCATTTTCAGGAATGACAGGTTGCAATCTCTTGTAATAAAATGCATCTTGGCAAGCAATATCAAACAAGGTGGGTAAAAGCAAAACGGGAACAAATCTATTTCCTTCCTTTACCATGTTAAACAGGGTTAACTGTAAGTCCAGAAAGCTGGTATTTTTAAATATTTTTTTAAGGTAAGTAAGTTCTTGAAATGAAATGATTTTTTCATTTTCCACCACGATATTAACAGCTAAATCAGATGAATTTTCAACAAATGAAGCGCTGGTCTTTTCGGAAATCGGTATGGAAAGAGCGGGAGATATTTTCTTACATCCAACATGCATGGCCAAAGAAATGCGCATAAATGCGGTATCATTCAAAGAAGAATCTATGCCGGCAGTTGCCCAGAATGCTCGTATTTCAGGGGATACAGGTAGATGATCGGTGCCAAGTATCAATATCTTTTCCCAATCGTTCATTTTTTACCTTCTTTAAATACAGGACTATTTTTACCCTGAATTAACATGCGAAAAGTACTCGCAATAACGAAAAGATATAAAAAAAGAGCGGGGAATCCACCAAGGTTAGATGCCATTTTGACCCCATCTATGCCCGCTTGGCTTACCATGATCCAGGCAGTGAGACCAACGATGACACCCCAAATAATTTTGATTGCGTAAGGTGCTTCTTCCTCATTTTCAGAAATACCTTTGGTACTCAATGCGCTCATTGCCGATGTATTAGAATCTGCGGCCGTTACAAAGGATATAAAGACTAAAAGGAAATAAAAAATAATCCACCAGGTAGCCAATGGAAGTTGTTTTATTATTTCAAAAATAATAGTTTCCGGACCTTTTTTTAACAAAAGTTGATATAACGCGCCATCAAATAGCTGGTCAAAATAGAGGGAATACCCGCCAAATAGAAACATCCAGATCATGGAAAAAAGACTTGGAAAAAGAAGGTTAAACCTTATAAATGTCCTGATATTATAACCTCTTCCCAATCGGCCTAAAAACAAGGCGGAAATAGGGGTCCATGCCAACCAATTGGCCCAATAAAAGATAGTCCAGCTATTTGCCCAGCTTTTATCAATGCCTAAAGCTAAACTTTTTGGGATAAGCGTAGTGGCGAAATTAGAAAAATACGAGCCAAAATGGTACCATATTTCGTTGAATGGGCCAAAAAAGATGAACCAGCCAATAAGAATGATAAAGCCAATGATATTAATATTTGACAATAATTTAATTCCTTTTTGTAGTCCCGAAGCAGCAGACCAGATAAAAGTTACGGTCAAAAAAAAGGCAATGATACCCAAGTTTGTTTGCGTTTTTGCTGTTGGAAAAAATTGAATTATGCCTCCAGAAAGGGTCAGTAGCCCGGCACCCATAGAGGCCGACATGCCTGCCACTAAACTAAATAAACTTATGCTGTCAACGTAAGGGGAAAGTTTCAGTGATCTTTTTTCGCCGAGTATCGGCATTAGTAAACTGCCAATTTGAAAGGGTTGTTTTAAATTATAAAAGCCGATGGCAAACATGAGGGCAGTCAGGGTGTAAATGCTGTAGGGTATAAAAGTCCAGTGTAAAAATAAGGTGGAAATGGAAAAAATCTTCGCAGACTCGCTTCTAGGCTCAATTCCTAATCCATCAGGTGGTGTGTTGAAGTGATAAAGTGGCTCGGCAGTAGCCCAAAATAAAATACCCACCGCTATAGTCGTACACAGTGAAATGGAAAACCAATGTAGTTTATTCAGTAGTGGTTTTGCATCTTTACCTCCTATGATTATGCCGCCAATGGGTGAAATGTAAAGGAGAATAACCAGAATTAAGCCAACAATGGCAGCAGAAGCAAATAGCCATCCAAAATGATTCAATATCCATTGGTTGGCAGCTTTTGTAACGGTTAAAAAGCCATTTCCATCTGCTAAACTATAAAAAATAGTTAGCATAAGTAATATAACGGGTACTCCAAAAACTGCTTTGCGAAGGTTCATTTTATGAATTTAAGACAAAGAAATGGTAAACTATTTACATGCTATGTTAAATTTTAAAATTCATCACGTCTTGGTGTACTTGTTAGCAGTATTTATCTCGGGATCACAAAAGGGTCTGATATCGAAATAACCTAATTATTTTCTTCGTACCCTGCCATCTTTGATTTATTTTAGAGAAGTGAACAGGCTTTGAAAAAATTATAATGTTGCTGCTTATCTTTGTTCCATCTGAAAAATAACTTCCCCATGAATAAAGCAAAAGAAACCCATACTTCCCTTTCCTATTCAGAACCTGGAGATCCGTGGGTGACGAAATGGATTATTCAACTGGTGGAGGGCCTGACAGGTAGGAACCTTATTGAAAAAAAATATAATGAAGTGTTGAATAGGGGCTTGCCTGGAAAGGATTTGATGAGTGCCGCCCTTAGGGAGTTAGATATAAATTTATGCTTTGACGGTTTTTCAATCATGGATATTCCCCGGGAAGGTCCAATCATCTTTATTGCCAATCATCCGTTTGGCGTCGTTGATGGCCTGGCTCTTGGAGAGATTATTTCAAAAGTTAGAGACAAATTTGCTATCCTGGTAAATGCCGTCCTATGCAGAAATCCGCAATTGGATCCATTTTTACTGCCCATTGATTTTAGGGAAATACCGGAAGCAATGAAGACAAATATTAATACCCGACAAGATGCAATAAATAGACTTTTAAATGGGGAAGCCATCGCTATTTTTCCATCAGGTGCTGTCGCAACTGCCCCTTTTCCAGGGAAGGAACCCGTTGATTTAGAGTGGAAAAGATTCGTAGTTAAACTTATTACTCAATCCAAAGCAACCGTTATTCCTTTGTATTTTCATGGAAATAATAGCTTCTGGTTTCAATTGGCCAGCTATATTCACATGAATTTAAGATTAGGCCTTTTATTGTTTGAGGTGAAAAATAAAATGGGTAAACCCCTATTTGTATCTATCGGAAAACCAATAACACCGGCAGAATGGCAGTCAAAAAATGTCATTTCAGAATTATTGCCTTTTTTACGTGCACAAACGATGTCTTTGGGTGAGAAAAACCCTTAATTGCTTACTTTTGCATTAAAATCCTATTTTACTATCTTTCTTTTTCCAAAATAAACAATATGTTTAAAGAGTTTAAAGGACTTAATCTGCCTCAAATTGATAAGGAAATTCTTGAATATTGGGATAATGCTCAAATTTTTCAGAAAAGTATCGATCAAAGAGATTCTAATCAGCCTTTCGTATTTTATGAAGGTCCCCCTTCAGCAAATGGTATGCCTGGGATTCATCATGTGATGGCACGTGCCATAAAAGATATTTTTTGTCGCTTTCAAACGATGAAGGGTAAAAGAGTGGAGAGAAAAGGCGGGTGGGATACCCATGGTTTACCCATTGAATTAAGTGTTGAAAAAGAACTGGGCATTACTAAAGAGGATATCGGCAAATCAATTTCAGTAGAGGAATATAACGATAAATGTCGTGAAACCGTCATGCGTTATAAAGATAAATGGGATGCCATCACCAAGCAAATGGGGTATTGGGTCGATCTTGAGAATCCTTATGTTACTTATACTAATGAATATATTGAATCGGTCTGGTGGCTGATTTCTCAGTTATATCAAAAAGGTTTACTTTATAAGGGTTATACTATTCAACCTTATTCACCTGCAGCAGGTACCGGTTTGAGCTCCCATGAGCTGAATATGCCCAACGCTTATCAGGAAATTACAGATATTTCAGCTGTAGCTCAGTTCAAAGTTAAAGGGGATGTCAATACTTTTATTCTGGCATGGACAACAACGCCCTGGACTTTGCCGTCCAATACCGCGCTAGCTGTTGGAAAAGATATCCGGTACGTTAAAGTACACACTTTTAATAGATATACCAAGGAAGAATGTTTTGTCATTTTGGCCAAAGACAGATTTTCATCCTATTTTAGCGAGCAACAGCCCGATTTACAACCCGATCAGATGAAAGCGGGTAATCAGCCTATTCCTTACATAGAAATAGTCGGCGAATATACAGGAAGAGAATTGGAAGGTATTCATTATGAACAGCTTTTGTCGTATGTCATTCCCGAAGGAAAGGCTTTTGAAGTCATTTTAGGCGATTTTGTCACAACCAGTGATGGAACAGGTATTGTTCATATATCGCCAACCTTCGGTGCGGACGACTTTAAAGTAGCCAAACTAAATGGTATCGCCGCGCTTACTGTTCCCGATGTAAATGGCAATCCAATGCCTTTAGTTGATAAACAAGGCAAATTTGTCTCCCAGGTGACTGATTTTGCAGGACGTTATGTGAAAGATTATGGGCAAAAAGAGGAAAGATCAGTAGATACCGACATTACCATAAAACTTAAAACGGAAAATAAATTATTCGTTTCAGAAAAATATGTTCACTCTTATCCGCATTGCTGGAGGACAGATAAGCCGATTCTTTATTATCCTTTAGATTCTTGGTTTATCAAAACGTCGAGCCTGAAGGAAAGAATGGTGCAGTTAAATCAAACCATCAATTGGAAACCAGCCTCTACCGGGGAAGGCCGTTTTGGAAAATGGCTTGAAAATCTTCAGGACTGGAATCTCTCACGTTCCAGATATTGGGGTATTCCTCTGCCAATTTGGCGTAGTAGTGATGCCAAAGAAGAAATTTGTATTGAATCCATTGAGCATCTAAAAAATGAGATTGAGAAGGCAAATACAGCACTGGGGTTGAAACAATCCGTTCCCGCCGATTTGCACAGGCCTTACATGGATGAAATTATCCTGATTTCCTCCACAGGGGAAAAGCTTTTCAGAGAACTGGATCTTATTGACGTTTGGTTCGATTCAGGAGCCATGCCATACGCTCAATGGCATTACCCATTCGAAAATAAAGAAAAATTTGAACAGAATTTTCCAGCCGATTTTATTGCCGAAGGCGTAGATCAAACCAGAGGATGGTTCTATACCCTGCACGCGATCGGTGCTATGGTGTTTGATAGTGTTGCTTTTAAAAATGTAGTGTCGAATGGTTTAGTCCTGGATAAAAATGGACAAAAAATGTCGAAACGCTTAGGTAATGGTATCGACCCTTTTTCAACCATAGAAAAATATGGCGCCGATGCCACTCGCTGGTACATGATTTCTAATGCTCAGCCTTGGGATAATCTAAAATTTGATCTCGCTGGTATCGAGGAAGTATCCAGAAAATTCTTCGGGACGCTCTATAATACCTATTCTTTCTTCGCACTTTATGCAAATATTGACCAGTTTAAATGGTCCTCCGCCGAAGTTCCATTGGAAAAAAGACCTGAAATAGATCGTTGGGTTTTATCGGAATTAAATACGCTGATTCAATTAGTCGATGCAGATTATGCTACCTACGAACCAACGAACGCCACAAGGAAAATCATGGAATTTGTCGATGAAAATCTGTCAAATTGGTATGTCAGACTTTGTCGTCGCCGGTTTTGGAAAGGTGAAATGTCCGAAGATAAATTAGCTGCCTATCAAACGCTCTATACTTGTCTTAATGTCGTTTCTCGTTTGATGGCTCCCGTAGCTCCCTTTTTTGCCGATTGGTTGTACAGAAATTTACAAGATGGGGCAACGGAAAAAGGACCTGAATCGGTTCATCTTTCTTTGATTCCTGTGTCGAATGCCGGAATGATTGATCACGCTTTGGAAGAAAGAATGGCTTATGCGCAGAGAATATCTTCTCTCGTTCTTAGCTTAAGAAAAAAGGAAAAACTGAAGGTGCGACAGCCACTACAGAAAATGCTCATTCCTATTTTAAATGATGAATTTGAAAAGCAGGTCGAGGGTGTGAAAGATTTAATCCTCGCCGAAGTTAATGTGAAGGAAATTGAATATGTTTCAGGTGCTGGAAATATTATCCAGAAAAAAGTGAAACCTGACTTTAAATCGCTGGGAAAAAAACTGGGGAAAAATATGAAGGCAGTAGCTGATGCTCTGGCGGCTCTTTCCCAGGAAGACATTCAGCAAATGGAGAAATCAGGTGTTTTTGAAACGGTTATCGCCGGGGACATTATTAATCTGACAAAAGAAGAACTGGAAATTGTTCCAGTTGATATCCCTGGATGGTTGGTTGCGACTGATGCAGGATTAACCGTTGCGCTTGATATTCAATTAAGTGATGAACTTATCGCTGAGGGTATGGCCAGAGAACTGGTAAATCGTATCCAGAACATTCGGAAGTCCAGTGACTTTAACGTTACTGATAAAATAGCTATTCAATTGGAAGCGCTTGATTTCGTAAAACCCGCCGTTGAAAAGTACGCTTCCTATATTTGTAGTGAAACGTTGGCTGAAAAACTCGATGTAGTGGAAAAAGGTGACGGTGGCGAAATATTGGACCTTCCTGAAGGTGAAATTTGGATTAAGGTGACCTTAAGTTAACCCTAGCGCGTTACGAAAAAATGTTGCCGCCAGAGACCAAATGGTACAATGAAAAAATGTTGCCGCCAGGGACTAAATAGCTAGATACATGTGACCCCTCTGGGGTCAGGTCCGCAAATATAAACGATCCCAAAGGGGTCACACGTTTATAGCCTTTTTGCCGCCAGGGTCATAATCTTAGAAAATCATCTAGATTTTATCCATAAAAAAAAGAGGCTATCTTTTTAGACAGCCTCCTTTTTTTTTATGAAGTTTTCTTTTTACTACAAAGTGAATCTAACTCTCGCAAAAAAGTAAGCTCCATTAAATCCAAATTGCTGTACTCTTCTCGAGTAAACAAATCGGCCTAAACTAAAATTATTTGCGTGGGCGTGAATATCCTGATAAACATCAAAAATATTATTACCACCCAGAGTAAAGGTCATCCCTTTTCTGATATCATAAGAAACAGTGATATCGGTAGTTATTTTAGGACTAAATACCTGGTCTGTTGTTTCCTTTTGGTTTGTTAAGGCATTTACTGGCCAGGTATCAGGTTTGTCAGGATTGATTGATGGGTCAAGATAAGTTACTTCTCCAAAATGAACGACTCTCAACATAGAACTGAATTTACCATTTCTATAATTTATCATCGCGCTAATTTTACTTTGTGGGTTAGCTACTTCAACACGACTTTGGTCTTCTCTGTTGAAATAAGATCCTATTTGTCCTGTGGAAATCAAAATAGGAGAGGCCTTAATGATAGGTTTGCCCGTTGCATCTTTAATCACTTCATTCTGAATGAATATTCCCGCAAGGGTCAATCTGATATCACTTTTTGTATTAAATCTCTTTGTATAGTTCAAAACAGATTCAATACCTCTGGCTCTGGTATCAATAGCATTGGTAAAGAAATTGGCAGCACCTGCATTGGCAGCATCTAATTTAGCTTTTAAAGCAGCATCTCCACCCGCAGTAAAGTTATTAGTTAAAACAATACGGTCATTGATGTCAATTTGATAAGCGTCAACGGTAAATTCAAGATTTTCAGTAATTCGCGCCGTAGCACCTATGGTATAACTAATTGAAGTCTCCTGCTTAAGTTCAGGAATGCCTAATATTTTAGCTGGCTCACTGTCATTGGTAAATGTTCCACTCTCAACTGGCACTAAGCCGGCAGGCGAAGCGACAAATAAAGTATTTGTTTTTGCATAAAACTTTTGCTGCTGAGAAGGGGCACGGAATCCTGTACTTGTGCTGGCACGTAATGAAATCTTGTCCGTTAATTTTAAACGGGAAGCTAACTTATAATTAAAAGTGCTGCCAAAGTCTGAATAGTTTTCAAATCTTAGCGCACCGGCAATCATAAAATTCTTTGAAAAATCCTGTTCAAGGTCAGCATAAAAAGCAACGTTATTTCTTGCGTTACTTCCCTCATTTGATGGTAAAAATCCAGCAAAAACCTGAGCACCCGCAGCAATACCTGCCGCAGTGTTATAATTTTTGTAAGATGATTCTTCACCCGCTCTGATATCAAACTGATCTATCCTGTATTCTGCTCCAAAGGCCGTATTTAACCCACTTAAAACTTTATATGAGCGAGAAACATCTGCATTTATCGTATTTTGTAAAAAAGTAAGACCACCAGCATCAAATTCTCTTTGTGGAGCGGCTGAAATAAGCGCCTGGGTATAGTTTACAGAGTTAGAAACGCCAAAATCAAAAACATTTCTTCCATAAGTGTTACTCAAATCATAGAACCATTCACCAGCTTTTCCCTTTAATCCTACCACCGTTGAGAAATCTACTACGGTTGAGTTTATTAACGGCAAAAATCCATTAGGATAGTAGCTGCTTGACAAAACCAGGCCTCTGACAGACGCTGGAACGGCATTAGGGTATCTGTAAATACCAGCGGCTTCTCCCGCTTTTCTATTGTAACCACCAAATGCATAAAAAGTAGTATTATCATTGATGGGTAAATCTAAATTATACATGACGCCACCGCCATTAATCTTCGAATTACCAATTCTCATATCAAAATCGTCCCTATTCAGTCCTCTGGCAGAAAGAATTGAATCATCCTTAACTAAGCCACCAACGGAAGGATAAATCTGACCTGTGTAAGTACCTGATCTATTCGATATGTCTCTTTGAGTATATTCTCCTGTTAAATTCAATATACCTTTTGAACCTAATTTAAAGCCATAATTCAGGGCAACTTGTGTAGCCGCACCATCTCTGACATTTACATGGTCATTTATCCCTTTGTTTATTACATAGTTTTTTGCATAAGAACTAACGTGCTGACCATAAGATATATTGCCGCTTAAAACACCCGTTTCGTTTTTCAATACAATGTTGATAACCCCAGCAATCGCGTCGGAACCATATTGTGCCGCAGCACCATCTCTTAATATTTCGACACGCTCAATGGAATTGGCAGGAATGGCGTTCAAGTCAGTACCAACCTGTCCTCTGTTTACCGTTCCATTTACGTTGACTAAGGCAGATTGATGGCGTCGCTTTCCGTTAATTAAAACCAAAACCTGATCAGATCCTAATCCTCTCAACTGGGCAGGATCAATGTGGTCCGTTCCGTCAGAAATAGTCTGTCTTGCCGATTGAAATGAAGGAGCTATAAATGTCAAAATCTGATTCAGATCAACCTGACCTACATCATTTATGATTAGCTTCATGGGGATAATATCAACAGGAACTGCCGATTCAATCTTCGTTCTCGTTTGTGAACGGGAGCCAATAACAACAATATCAGAAAGTTGTACACCTTCTTCTAAAACAACATCGATGACAGATTTGTCACCAATGGTAATTTCCTGGCTTATAAATCCAGTATAACTGAATTCCAATACTGTAGATCCAGCGGGAACTTGAATGGAATAGTTACCATTTGCGTCCGTAATACTCCCTACTGTGGTAC
>Ga0209550_10001368_pt1 | contig 23359 bp, 18 predicted proteins | sample LauGreSuBDMM15SN_2_FD_187567 | JGI IMG/M metagenome (GOLD analysis project Ga0209550, IMG submission 187567) | Freshwater lake microbial communities from Lake Michigan, USA - Su13.BD.MM15.SN (SPAdes) (version 5) | ecosystem: Environmental > Aquatic > Freshwater > Lake | place: Lake Michigan... | reverse complement strand
AAAAAATTTAATTCAAGCCTAATCCATTCTACTTGAATTGATTGGAGTATCTCAATATATTTTTTTAATGATTCCTTATCTTCATGTTTAATAACTACATTTATGCCAAATCCAGGATGTACTTTGCTCATTTAATTTCTCTATCAATAATCATTTGAATTATTTCAAAAACTTCTTTTTCATCCCATGGTTTCTTAAGATAGTTAATGATATTTGCTTTAATAACTAAATTTTCTATATTATCATGAGATGATAATATAATTTTATATACATTAGGATATAAATTATTAATAGTAAGTAAAAAAAATTCAGCTGTTTCTTTTCCTAGGTTATAATCACTAAATAAAATAATTTTATTAAATTTATGATAGTTTTCATGAATTAATTTTTCTGCATCTATAAAATTTCTACAAACAGAATAAGAGATAAAGTCACCAAATTTTTTTTGAATTTGAGCTCGCAAGGCTATAGATATTAGAACTTCATCTTCTACAAAGAGAATATTTATAGTATTTGATTTCATAAGATTTTATAAATTATAATTCTCCGAATAGCCTTATGTTAATAATATGAAGGACTATTCAAAACTGTCTATTTGATTTTCATTTCTTTAGAGTTATAATTATAATTTACCTTAATTAAAGAGCAAAAATCCTCATCTCCTAAGGATAATGACAATCCTGAATTGTAAACACTCTTTAAGGTAAAGGCTAATGGAAGGCTAGTATTAGTTTTATTTGCTAATGAAAGAGCATGGTTTAAATCTTTATTCATATTTTTAAGAGAAAAATGAGTAGAGTAGTCATTTTTAAGAATATATCTAAGTTTAAAATCTGAAATTCCTGATTTAGCAGCTGAATTTGATATTACTTCACTTAGAATATCTTTATCAACACCTATATTTTCAGCTAAAATAAGTCCTTCCATATAAGATTGGAGTATAATAGCTTGCATCATATTCAGAGCAATTTTAGTTTTTTGACCCATTCCAACTTTTCCACAATGTATGATTTTTCTGCCTGTAGATTTCCAAATAAAATCGCATGCTTCAATTTCAGTATTAGAATCGGATCCCACCATGAATACAATCTGTCCTGTTTCGCTAGCTATTTTGGAGCCTGTCATTGGAGAGTCTAAAAAGATATTTCCTTTTTTTCTATAATCATTATTTATTAATTCTGTTAATTCTGGTGATGTAGTTCCAAAATCTAAGAGAAACCCATTTGATACACTTGAAATTTTTTCATAAATATCTGTTACAACTTTATCTTCTGTAAGACATAAAATTGTATGAGAACAATTTTCAGTAACATCAAGTAGAGAATCTGTTATTTTTGTATTTATATTTTGAAGATTTTTAATTTTACTTAAATCTCTTGAAAAAATTGATAAAGGAATTTTATTTTTCTGTAAATTAGTTATTATGCCTTTACCCATGATTCCAGCACCAATGATAGCGACTCTAGAATGACTCATTTTTATTTTCCTTATTTTTTAGAATTTGGTATTTTCTTTTTTGAAATTATATCTTGAGATTCTTTTTCTAATTTAGATGTAGCTTCTGAATTAGGATATTTTGGTCTATGGTGTAGACTGGAGATTAAGATTTCAATAAAAGCATCTTTAATTATTTTTAAATCTCCTAATGTGATACCAGATTCATCTAATTGATTTTCATTTAATTTAATATTAATAATTTTTTGTATTAATTCATTTAAGGCTTCTATTGTAATTTGATCTAGCGATCTACTTGCTGCTTCAACACTATCGGCAATCATCACTATAGCTGTTTCTTTGCTTTGGGGTTTGGGTCCCGGGTATTGAAAATCTTTTTTATTGATTTTAGACCTTTGTTTAGGGGAGAGATTTGACAAGGCTTTGTGATAAAAAAATGCCATTGTACTTGTCCCATGATGTTCAGGTATAAAATTAATTACTTCTCGAGGTAGCCTTGCTTTTTTAGCCATTTCTATTCCATCTATTACATGATCTATAACTATCTTAGCTGCTTTTCCTGGATTATTTTTATCGATATTCTCAGCCTTCGGTATTAAATGTTGATTTTCTACAAAAAAACCTGCATTTGGGATTTTTCCTATGTCATGGAAGTAAACCCCTGCTCTAATTAATATCCAGTTCAAATTTAACTTCTGGGCTGCCCGCTCTGACATAGCAGCAACCATAAAAGTATGAGTATATGTAGAAGGCGCAAGAGTTAAAAGTGCTTGTAAGAGGGGATGACCTGTATCAGCTAGTTCCTGTAATTTAAATCTAGTCGGGATATTAAATAAATACTCATAGATTGGGAGTAGAAATTGAGCAATTGTAACACAAGCAAAACCATTTATTATACAAGCTAAGTAAACTTTGATAATATTTGCTGATAGGAATTCTCTTAGGATAGAGTCTGAACTAGATGTTACCCAGAAATCTCTATTATCTAGCAAATAACCGCTTGTAGAAAGTATGATTTCAATTCCAGAAATTAGAATCCCAGATTTTATAAAATCAATTCTTTTTCTAATCTTCGATCCTTGAATGGATGAAAATATTGCAATTGAAAAAACTATTATGAAAGTATATAAATTATTATATGATATTTGAAAAATATAAAATGATAAGAAGAATCCTGTTGCGATTGCTAATTGTTCATCAAATATAAAACTTATTAATAAGCAAATTAGACCAATTGGAACAAATAATCCATAATAGAAAGTAGAATCATAATTATTATCTGGATGATAATAGAGTCTTGATGTAATAAAACTTATGATTATAAGAATCCAGATCAAAGAAAAAATTATAAGATTACTTCCTAAATCATTTAACTTTTTAGGATCGTACTTTTTAAGGAAAGTAAGCATAATTGATACTACTACAAGCTGAACAATTAACACAGAAAAAATAGATTTTAAATTAGTTCTTGATGCCTGTAGGTTTAATTGTTCTAGTTTAAGAAATGTTTCAGGTGTAATCAGTTCACCTTTAGAAATTAATTTTTCATTTTTTTGTATTTTGCTCTTTACCGGTTTTACTTTATCCTGAAGTTCCAATTTTTCCTCTTCTGTATCCTCAGCATTATAGGAACATGATGGATAAGAATAGAGATATGATAGACTCATTCTTTTAATTACAGCCATAGTATCTACTTCTATCTTAGGGAACTTTTCATTAATAAGTTGCTGTACTATATTAATTGTTTCTTTGTTTGAATATAAGTAATCTCTAGGTATTATAAACTTGCCGTCTAGAATTGAGTATTTTTCTTTTATACCACGGTTGTTTACTTTTCCACCGTAAATTTTCATACTTCCTAAAAGTTCAGGATTTTCTTTTAAGATACAACTGGAGGAAAATAATAAATTTGTGCATTGTTGGATTAATTCCTTTAGCTTATCTTTATCTGGAAATTGGACTAGAAACTCTAAATCTTCTTTAGACTTGTTCTTCCATCTCAGATTTTTAGAAAGAAGTGTAGGAATATTTTTTATGTTATTTGAGCCATAAACTTTTAAATTATTAATTTCTTCGTTAATAACTGTATAAACAGAATTTGTTAAATAAATATAATCTCTTTCAAATATATAAGATCCTGAATTGTATGCTTTTATTCTTTCAATCTGAGTCTTTTGAGGATCATCATATACAATTTCTATTTGAGAAATTATATTCTCTGGAGAAACAGATCCCAATGCATACTCTCCATCTGGACTTAAGTCAATTTTTTCTTGTCCAAAATAAGGAAAAGAAATGAAACCTGTTTGTACTATTAATGTTAATAAAACTAAAATTATTTGTAATTTCCAGATATATTCCTGTTTACGAACCATAGTTAAATGGTCTGTGAATTTTGCCATTCTTGATTCTAGGAATTTAGGAATGCTATCTTTCATATAGATTCCAATCTATTTACAATGATATCCAATAAGGGATGTCTTGTTATATCCTCTCTATTCAGCTGAATAATTCCAATTTCTGGAATACTTTTTAAAGCATTTGCAACTTTTTCAAATCCTGATTTTCCACTACCTAGATCAATTTGAGTGATATCACCAGAGATTGCCATCCTAGAATTTTTTCCTAATCTAGTAAGAATCATTTTTAATTGCATACTAGTGCAATTTTGTGCTTCATCTAGGATTACAAAAGAATTAGAAAGAGTGCGTCCTCTCATGAATGCTATAGGAGCGATTTCAATTTTATTTAGTGATGTTAGAACCTGAACTTTTTCATTTCCTAGGCAGTCATTCAATGCATCATAGATAGGCCGTAAATAAGGATCTACTTTTTGAACCATGTCACCAGGTAAGAATCCAAGAGATTCCCCAGCCTCTACAGCAGGCCTTGTAAGAACTAACTTTTCAACTTCTCCATTTTGTAACATTCTGCATGCTACAGCAATTGAAAGAAATGTTTTTCCAGTACCTGCTGGGCCTATTGCAATACTAATTAAATTTTTTATTAAACTTTCTACAAATTTTTGCTGATTTTCTGTTTTTGGGAAAATAGGTTTTCCTTTATAATTAGTGAGGATCTTTTCTGTAGGATTCCAGGGTTGTCTGTCTTCTCTAGATTTAATAAGGTAATGAATATCAAATGTATCAAAGTCATCTTTATCTGGACGATTGATAAAATTTTCTTCTAAGTGTTGAAAAAATTGTATTGCATAAGTAATATTTTCAGTTTCTCCGCTTAAGATAAGAGAATTTCCTCTAGGTATTACATCAATTTTGAGGAAATTTTCTAGGTCTTTAATATGGGCATCTTTGATTCCACAAACTTTTCTATACAAACTTTCATTTTGAAATGAAAATGTCTCTGTGATTTTTGGAAGGACTTTCTTTTTTGACATTAAACAGAAACCGTTCTTATTTTTAATTCTTCAAGTTGTTTCTTATCTACTGGAGTAGGGCAATCACTCATCATACAGATACCTTTCTGTGTTTTTGGAAATGCTATTACATCTCTTATTGACTTTCCTTTTGTCATTAACATCATTATCCTATCTATACCTAAAGCAATACCTCCATGAGGAGGAGCACCATATTGAAGGGCTTCTAATAAAAATCCAAATTTATGTTTTGCATCTTCAGATGTGATACCTAACAAACCAAATATTTTTTCTTGAATTTTTTCATCATGTATACGGATACTTCCTCCACCAATTTCATTTCCATTTAGTACTAAATCATAAGCTTTAGATTTAAATGTATGAGCTTTTCCTTTTAATGAATCAATAGTATCATGGTGTGAGATACAATTGTCATCAGGAGAGGTAAAAGGATGATGCATGGCAAAAAGTTCTCCTGTAGCGTGATCTTTTTCAAACATAGGGAAATCAACTACCCAAGAAATATGAAGACTTTCTGGATCAGGAGTATCATATTTTTGTGAAAGCTTAAGTCGTAGTGCACCTATTGAAGCATTTACAATATCCATAGAATCTGCACCAAAAAATACCATATCCCCCTCTTTAGATCCCACCATTTCTACAATACTTTTCAAACCATCGCTTGAGAAAAACTTAGTGATAGTTGATTCTAATCCATTCGAAGTATGCTTCATATAAGCCAAACCTTTTGATCTATAATCTTTATTGAGCCAAGATGTTAGATCCTCTATTTCTTTTCTAGAGATTCCTGATCCTCCCTTAACACATATAGCCTTTACAACTCCACCTGAGTTTAAGGCTCCTGTAAATACTTGAAAGTTACAGTCTTTTACAATTTCAGATATATTATAAAGTCTCATATCAAAACGAAGGTCTGGCTTATCCGAGCCATAAGAGTTCATGGCTTCAAAATAAGTCATACGTTGAAAAGGTTTTTGAATTTTTTTATGAAATACATTTTCAAAAACTATACAAATCATATCTTCTATTGAAGTCAGAATATCTTCTTGGTCTACATACGAGAATTCCATATCCAATTGGGTAAATTCTGGTTGACGATCTGCACGTAAATCTTCATCGCGAAAGCATTTAACAATTTGGAAATATCTCTCCATTCCCCCAACCATAAGAATTTGTTTAAATATCTGAGGTGATTGAGGAAGTGCATAGAATGTCCCAGGGTTAAGCCTAGATGGAACTAAGAAGTCCCGTGCACCTTCTGGGGTTGATTTGTTTAAAATAGGAGTTTCTATTTCCAGAAAGTCTTTGGAATTCAAATAATTTCTTATAGCAAATATAAATTTATGCCTATCAATCATTCTATTTTTTAATTCATCTTTTCTAAATTCCAAATACCTATATTTTAATCGAATATCTTCACCCGATTCATCAAAGTCATCAAGTTGAAAGGGTGGTGTTTTTGAAGAATTGAGTATTTCTAATTTTTCTATTATGATTTCAAAATTTCCACTTGGTATTTTAAGATTTTTTGCTTCTTCGGATCTCTCTTGCAGGGTGCCTTTTACCGCAAGGACATATTCAGATCGAACCTGTTCGGCTAGGTGAAAATTTTCTCCTATTACTTCTTTTCTGGCAACGATTTGAACAACTCCTGAACGATCTCTAAGATCTATAAAGATAACCCCACCCTGGTCACGAAAACGAAACGCCCAACCACATAAAAATACTTTGGTTCCCGGTTTTCTTTGGATGACTTCATTTGCAAAGATTCGATTGTGATATTCTTCTTTATACCAATTGTTCAAGGTCTTATATACTCTCTTTTTCAGGTTTCCTTCAGATTTCTAGGGCTAACAAAAGATGCAATTAAAATAGGATTTCTCTAAAATCCCCTTTGATTTTTTCAGATCTTTGGGTTGCTAAATAAAAAAATGGAAAAAGCCTGAAATCTATATAAAAGGTAGAAAAAATAGCGAAAAATGAGATTCAAGAAATCCCTACATTTTTTTTAAAGCCTTCCGATATGAATAATGAATGTCTACTCACCCTCCTACATCAGATTCTGATATAAAATACTCATTTTTAAGGGTGAGGAAAGAAAAAGAATCTATAATTTTAGGGATCAGTCCAACAGGGAAAACCCAACAGGAAATCCTAAACACTGCAAAAAACCTTAGTTCAGTTCAAAATGCAGGGAAAGGGGGCTTATTATCATATAAAAAAAATATTTTGGATCAGCTCCAAATAGACGAAAAAACTCTAAGTCAAAATCTTTTTCAATTAGTTAACAACCAATTTCTTTGCCAGATTCCTGTTTTTGAATATGATCCATCCGAAACCCACTTGGAAATCATTCCATACTTTATTACACACCCAGGAGATGACAAAAACTTTTTTATTTTTAACTTATTTGAGGAGCTTATTGTAAGTTCGTTTAAAGCACTTAAATATTGGTATGAAGCTAAACCTAAAGTATCAAGAGAAGATCAAATGTCTGAATACACTCTGGATATGAGAGGAATGGATGATAGGTTCAAGGGTAATTCAAATATTTTTAATTGTTATAGGGTGCTAAAAGAATTTAAAAATGGAATCCCTATTTATGATGAAGTGTTGACTTACATTTCCAATGAGCTTGAAAGAAGATTTGTTGAGTTGAAATTTGCATTGGAACTGAAAGGACATGGTATTATCTTTACAAAACCAAATGAAATACAAGAAATTTTTGAATTTGCTGATGAATTCATGATGCTCCAAGTCATACATCCATTACTTAATAATCCAAATCACAGGAGCTATTTAGAGCCAATTTTACTTGAGAAAAAAATCTATTATGAAACAAATGATTTTCCATTTAAAACTACGAGGTACTCAGTTGAACTATCGAGGTATGCTAGTGAAATTGTTTCAAAGGATAGAGGTGGGAAAGGTTTAATTGTTTTAGATATTATTATACAGTTAGATTCATTTGTAGATGGAATTTATGTAGATATATGGAGGGCAGATTGTGAAAATGTTAAAAAAGAATTTAAGAGATCCATAACTGTACCTTCAAGTAAATGGTCTAATCTTATAACTTTTATTCAGCATTCAGAATCTATGAGATATCCTCCCGATGTTTGGAAAGATTTATTAACTGATTCAGAATTGTACTACATTAAATGGCAGACATTGAAAGGTATTTCACATGTCTTTACTGGTAGAGACCATAGTTTTATAAAATCCCTAGTTGTTGGTATGATTACTATTCAGCAGGGAGAGCATTGGAAAGCAGTTGCTTTGAAATACCTAATAGATAAAAATGAAAGGACACTTAGACCATTGCTAATTGATACAAATTTTTCAGTGGTATACCAAGAGCTAAATAAAACTGTATATAAGCCATACATACCATGGTATTTTAGGATACTTTTATTCATTCCTATACAATCATTAATTGAAAAATTTTATGATACTGCTCGTGAAAAAATAAAATCTGAACAAGAACACCTATCAATTAAAAATGATGACATATCTAAAAAGCTAACTCAAGAAATAGAAAATAAAAAGAAAGATCATGCAGAAATACTCAGAGGGGAATTTTTTAGTGAATCTGTAAATAGAAGTTTAGATGATTTTTATTTTAATAATCGAGTAGTTCCTACACTGCAAGAACTCATGGCCTTGTATCCAGATGATAGTACATTTATAGAAAAATTACGAAAAAACAAATTTAGAATTTTATCCCTTCCAGTAAGAGGTGGAGAAAATATAAGTGTTGTAATGTACCCTGATGATGATGAATGGCAATCTAAAAAGACTCTCTTGATAGACTCTCTAGAAAATGTTGTAGCTGACAGAAATCCCCATATCTCTACTAGTGTAGATATGATTTCGATTGAGAAAGCTCAAAATTTAATGGATATTCTCAATCAAGAGGTTAGATGAATCCAGAAAATCATAAAACCAATAAATTAATTTTTGAGAAAAGTCCATACCTTTTGCAGCACGCAACCAATCCGGTTAATTGGTATCCTTGGTGTGAAGAAGCATTTGAAAAAGCCAAAATAGAAGATAAACCAATCCTGTTATCGATTGGATATGCCACCTGTCATTGGTGTCATGTGATGGAAAAAGAATCATTTGAGAATGAATCAATAGCTACATTTTTAAATTTATATTTTGTTTCTATAAAGGTGGATAGAGAAGAGAGACCTGATATAGATAAAATTTATATGGATGCGCTGCACGCAATGGACCAACAGGGTGGTTGGCCTTTGAATATGTTTTTAACCCCAGATAAAATGCCAATAGCAGGTGGAACTTATTTCCCCCCTGAACCGAGATACGGTCGTAAAAGTTTTTTAGAGATATTAAGTATAATTAAGAATGCATGGATTTCCCAAAGGGAAGAAATTCTAAGATCTGGTGAAAATTTATTAAAATTTTTAACTTCTCTCAATGAGTCTGAAGGAGATAAGAATCTTCTTCCGGAAATAAATTCTTTTGTATTAGGATTCAATGCATATCTAAATTATTATGATCCTATATATTATGGATTCAAAACAAATGCACAAAATAAATTTCCACCCAGCATGGCAATTTCATTCTTATTGAATTACTACTATCATATAAAAAATCCTAAAGCTCTAGAGATCTCAGAAGCAACATTGATTGCCATGAAGAAAGGTGGTATCTATGATCAGATTGGTGGAGGATTGTGTAGATATTCAACTGATCAGATGTGGTCAATTCCTCATTTTGAAAAAATGCTGTATGACAATTCTCTATATTTACTCGTTTTAGTTGAATGTTATTCTGTAACAAAAAATCAAATATTTAAAAATTATGCATATGATGTAATAAATTATATTTCTAGAGATATGACTCTAGAAAATGGAGGAATTTCAAGTGCTGAAGATGCTGATAGTGAAGGTGAAGAAGGTAAATTTTATGCATGGGATTATTCTGAATTTATAAATATAGTTGGAGAAGATTCAAATTTATTTACTGAGTTTTGGAATGTTACACAAAATGGTAATTTTGATCATAATAAAAATATACTCAATGAAGCTTTTGTAAATAATTTTCATGAAATAAAGGGAATTGATTTTGAATTATGGAATCAGAAATTACTAAATACTAAAAGTAAATTACTTGGTATTCGAAGCAAAAGGATAAGACCACTTCGGGATGATAAAGTTCTAACATCTTGGAACTCCTTATATATTCGTGCATTGGCTATGGCAGGAAGAGTATTTGAAGATGAGGAATTGATTCTATCCTCCAAAAAAACTTATCATTTTATCCTTTCAAACCTAATTGCAAATAAGAGGGTGTTAAGAAGATGGAGGGAAGGCGAAGCTGCTATAAATGGTTATTTGGTCGATTATGTAGAGTTAGCCCATGCATCCATTGAGTTATATAGAGCAACATTTGAGTCAAAATATTTAGTTCAGGCAGATAATTTGGTTCAAGATGTTATTAAATTATTTAGCAATGAAAAAGGTGCCTTCTTTGATACAGGAAATGATTCTGAAAAATTAATTAAAAGATCCATTGATTGCCATGATAATGTAGAGCCAAGTGGTAATACAACAATGAGTTACGTGCTACAAAAGTTGGCTTTATATGGTTTTTCTTTTACAGTATATATGAAAATGACTGAAGATATATTTGCATATTTCAAAAAAGATATTGAAACTAGACCCTTGAGTTCTCCTTATTTGCTCAGTTCTTTTCTACAATATACATCAGAAAAAAAGGAGATAATTTTTCTATTTAAAGAAGAGGATGATTTTTGTATAAAGATCAAGAAGGCTATTCAAACATCATATCTCTCAGATATTGCTTTTTATTATTCCGATGCAGTAAATTTAGAAAATAATAAAGTAGAAATACCAATACTAATTGGAAAAAGAGTGACCAATCAATATGTTTTATATATATGTAAAGAAGGATTTTGTGAATACCCACTCCAAGAAAAAGAAGAGATCTTAATTACACTAAGGAAACATTTTCCGTCTATCGGGTTATAATATGAATATTTTTTTGGCCAATGTATCTGCTCCATGGACATTACTCATGGATATTATTTTTATATTAGCACTCTCAATGATAGTATCATGGTATTTTTATTTTTATAAAAAAAAAGATATTATTGGTGGCTATGTTGGAGCTACAACTATAGCAAGTTTTGGAGCTATTTTACTTTTTGCTTTTTTTCATAAAGGAATAAGAGATTTTATAATGTGGCTCATGTCACCCAAGCTAGGGACAATTCAGCTTTCAAATGTAAATCTAATTGTTATTGTAATTGGAGCTTTTTTATCGCTATATATAGTTGAATTTCTACAAAGAAAAAAAACGAGATAAAGATTGTATTACACAGACTTTAGCAAATGACCTAATTTTAGTTTTTTTGTCTGAAGATATTTATGGTTTTCATCTCCTGCCTCAATTTCGAGCGGGACTCTACCCATGACTTTTAATCCATACCCCTCTAATCCTACAATTTTTCTGGGATTGTTCGTCATAATTCTCATCTTCTCCACCCCGATATCTTTTAGAATTTGAGCACCAATTCCATAATCACGAAGATCTGGTGGAAAGCCTAGTTTTTCATTTGCTTCTACCGTGTCGTATCCTGTGTCTTGGATTGAATATGCTTTGAGTTTGTTAATTAGCCCAATGCCCCTTCCTTCCTGCCTCATGTAGAGGAGTATACCTTTTCCTTCTTGGTTGATCTTATCAAGAGCAGCATTTAGTTGGGGACCACAATCGCAACGATTGCTCATAAAAATATCACCTGTAAGGCATTCCGAATGAACTCTTACAAGAATATCCTCGTCTGGTGAAATATTTCCTTTTACTAGAGCAACATGGATTTTATCATCAATCAGAGTAGAGTATGCTCTAATAAAAAATTCTCCATATTCTGTTGGGAGCCTTGCTTCCGTTTCAAATTTGATTAGTTTATCTTTTTTTGTTCTATATGCTATTAGATCTGCAATTGTATATATATTGAGGTTATGAGTTTTTGCAAAGACCTCAAGATCTTTCATACGTGCCATTGTTCCGTCTGTATTCATAATTTCGCAGATGACTGCAGAATGTTTTAGGCCAGCTAAAATAGATAAATCAACTGATGCTTCCGTATGACCAGCTCTTCTCAAGACTCCACCCTTTCGAGCTTCTAATGGAAAGAGGTGACCAGGTTTTACTAGATCATCTGATGTTGATTTTTCATTTAATAGGACAGAAATAGTTTTAGCTCTATCATAAGCAGAGATTCCAGTACTAACTCCTTCCTTTGCATCAACAGAAACTGTAAATGCGGTTCCGTGATGATCTCCACCTTTCTCCACCATTCTTCCTAAACCAAGTTGGTTAAGCCTTTCAGAGACCATGGGAATACAAATCAGTCCTCTTCCATGGGTTGCCATGAAATTGATAGCTTCTGGAGTAGCAAACTCTGCTGCGATTACTAAATCTCCCTCATTTTCTCTATCTTCGGAATCTACGAGGATAATCATATTTCCAGACTTTATTTCTAGTATTGCGTTCTCGATGCTTTTCAACATGTTTATACCATACATCCAAAGGTAAATTTGTCTGCATTAAGATTTTCCTTACCCTAAATAAAAGAAAAACAATTGATTTTTATTTAGGTATTTAGAAACTATATTTTGACTCTTTCAATAGTCACAAGGAAGGATTAAATTTGGAACTAAAGCTACGCACACTTGGTCAAGTAAAGATTATTGAAATTCATGGAAAGTTTGACATAGAAAATACAGAAGAATTTGAAACACTATTCCAAAAACAAATGGAAGCCAATCCTTCTATTCTTGCCATTGATATGAATAAGCTCGATTATATAGATTCCTCTGGTATAGGAACTTTGATAAAATCTCTCAATGCTATAAAAAATAAAAAAGGGGTATTGATTCTCATTGGTCTAAAGCCTATGATTTTAAATGTTTTTAAACTTGCAAAACTAGATATGTTTTTTGAGATTATGTCCAACGATCAATTCAATGCAAAATTTAGCACAGAAGAGGATAAAGATATAGATGATCTTCTTAAGAAGCCAATTACTTAATCTAGTCTTTTTTCTTTTGAGTCTATCTCCTCTGTAAATCCAAATAACTTAACATTTTTTAATCTATCAACATAAAGAATACCTTCTAAATGGTCACATTCATGTTGGTAGACCACAGCTGGAAAGCCTTCGATAATTTTCTTATGATAATTCCATTTTTCATCATAGTATTCCAGTCTTATCTTTGAAGGTCTTTCCACAAAACCTCTCATTCCAGGTACAGATAAACATCCTTCCCAATAACCTTCTTTGGGTTCAGCTAAGGGGGTTATCACAGGATTGATTAGGATATGTTCTTCTATTTTTGGTGCATCAGGGTATCTTGGATTTTCCTCTTCAATCCCAACAATTACTAGTTTTTTTAGAATCCCAATCTGAGGAGCAGCTAACCCAATTCCATTTTCAAATCTCATAGTCTCAAACATATCTTTGATGATTCTTTTAAAATCTTTTGTGCCTATTTCGGATTCATCCACAGGTATACTTTTTTGCCTGAGAAGAGGATTTCCCAATCGAAGAACTTTTTTAACTGCCATGTATTTTACCTAAATATTAAGTATCTATTCCTTTAAAATTTGTAAATTATCTTTTTCCGCAAACCAAAGTAGGAGCTTTTGGAATGACTGAATGTCAAAAAGTGAGTTCTCCTCTTTTGGATCTAAAATAGATATCAAAGGTTTTATAGAAATCTGTCTTATTTTTTCTATTTTATAAAAAGGAGGGGGATTGGTAAAAAGAAAGTGAATATTCCCGGGTTGTTCTTGAGAAGATATGAGCTTTGTAAATTTTTTATGTTTTACATAAAAATCAAATATAAATGGGGTTTTAGGTAGAAGACTAACAAATTCATCCCTTTTAGAAAACCAGTCCCAGAATTCTTTAAAATAATTTTCTTCTTCATTCTCAAAATAGTTTAGCTCTGGATTTATGATATAAGATGAGTAGATTTTATTTGATACATTGTATGATAGCTGGAGGGAGAGGGCTGCACTATGTCCTTCAGCAATTAGAATCCCTTTTGAAGGAAAACTCAAAATAATATCTTCTAGGGATCTAATAGCAGAATTTAAGATTGAATATTCAGAGGAGTCTATATAATTCAATTCAATGCGTTTTATATGGGAAACATGGAAGGATTTATTGGGAGAGGTTGCCAAAAAATCTGTGTATTTATTTTTTTTTTGAAAGATATCTTCCAATAAAAGAATAGGTGTGCCCAATGGATTCCCATAAGAATCATAGGTTATAGAGCTTTGGAATTGTATTTTATAGAGTGCCATAAAAAAAACATTGACTATGTGATATTTATTTAAGAAGAAAATACAAAGGGATGGTATTGGAGACGAGGGGGATCGAACCCCTGACCTCTTGAATGCCATTCAAACGCTCTCCCAGCTGAGCTACGTCCCCTTTACATACAGGAAGAAGGCAATTGTTGGAGAGGTCAATTAAGATTTATATTTTAGGAAGGGATTTTTCTATGAGTGAGTCAATCGAGAGTCTGCAAAAGCAAATAATGGTACAAAAAAAAGTTATCATGGGATATGAAAAAGTTCTGAAACTAAATGAACGAGAACTATCCAATGCAGATGAAATCATTAAGATGTATGAAACAATTATGAGCTACTCCTCACAAGAATTAAAAAATGCTCATGAGACTGTAAAGGCTACGGATATTGTTGCTACCATTTCTAGAGAAGAGCTATTGGCAGCTATCGGTAGAATTAGAGAGCTTGAAGTGCAAAATAAAAAGCTTAGAGAAGAATCTATGCGTTTCAATCCAAATGAGTAAACATAGAAGCCATTGCCAGTGAACATATCACAACTACTTAAAATTCAGGGCAATAGGGCAAGTATTCCCAATAAAGAAAATTTAGAGAATATATTTTCTCTTATTATTAAAGAAGCTATATCCAGTATTGGAGCAAAAAGAGGAGCACTTTATTTTCCAGATGAAAATGGAATTTTAAAATCAACTTCTCAGAATACATCCCAATTAGCTTATAAAATTGCTAATTCCTCATTTCGAGATCGAAAAAATTTTTTATTAAAAAAGGATACTTTATTTGAACAGGAACAATCAACAGAATCTTATTTATCTTGTTTTTTAGGTGAGGAAGGTCTAGAAATTGGTGCATTTGTACTAGAGGGTATAGACCACTTTGAAAATTTTTCTATCAGAGACTTTGATCTATTTAGTGTTTATTCGAATACGTTAACTCTCCTCCTAAAAGAGTCTTTTGAGGTTATATCTGCAAATGATATCTTCCTAAAGCTATCCACATCAGCACTTTTCTTACTACACTCTGTAGATAATCACCAAAAAAATACCCACCTAGAATATTTACTTAAAGAAGTAATACGAGTATCTGGATTAATAAACTCTTCATCTCATTTAGACTCCCTACTACGTGAGGTAATGGAAAGTGTTAAGAGTGTTTTCAAAACAGAGTCTTGTTCTATACTCCTTGTTGATAAAGCAAAAAATGATCTTTATTTTCATTTGATTGCAGGAGAAAAAGAAGAAGAGATTTCAAAGATCAGAGTTCCCATGGGAAAGGGTATCGCAGGAACAGTTGCCATTTCAAGAGAGCCCATGATTATCAATGATGCACAAAATGATGATAGGGTATATAAGGTTGTAGATAAAAGTTCTGGTTTTGTAACACGAAATATATTAGCTGCCCCCTTAGTTGCAGGTGATGAAACAGTTGGTGTAATTGAAGCAATCAACACAATTGATAGAAATAATTTCAATGAAACCGATATAGATTTATTTTTAAGTTTTTCTGATGCTGCAGCTCTTGCTATACAGAAAACTCGCCTCTTGGAGGATTTAGAAAAGTCTAATAAAGATTTAGCAAAAACGGTAGGTGAATTAGGAAGCCTATATGAGTTGGGGCTAGCAGTTAATGAGTCCAAAGATGATGAAGACCTATTCTTTAGATCTATTAAGATAATTTCCAAAGAACTCAGAGCAGTTAGAGCAGCAATATTTGTAGTTTCTGAAGATCTTAAGATGTTAAAAGTTAAGTCACTCATCAATGGAAACTATGAAACTACCTCCGAAAAATATATTGAAGAATCAGTTATCGTCAGTAGTATTTCACAAAATAAATTATTGCACCAAGAATCTTATGTTGTCCAGAATGAAAATTTGGGCCCTGATGTTAAATTCATATCTGGCCCATATATAATCATTCCTATGTTATTTTCTGATGGAAAGCCATTTGGAGCCATATCCATATCTGAGCCAGAAGATAAGAGTCCATTTACAAGTAACCAATTGAGATTGCTTTTGACAATTTCTTCCCAATTCGTCAAAGGGTATGAGAATATAAAACTCAATCGGAATATGCTGGCAAAGAAAGCAATGGAGAAAGAAATTGAAATCACAAGAAATATTCAAAACAATATCTTGCCAGCAAAGTTGCCTGGAGGATCGAATTTTGAAATAGGTGTGAAAACCGTTCCTGCTAAAGAGGTATCAGGAGATTTTTATGACTCTTTTAAATACAGTGACGGTCAATTTTCTTTTTTAATTGCTGATGTTTCCGGGAAAAGCTTACCAGCTGCTATCTTCATGGCTATGAGTTCTTCAATCATCCGCACATTAGGTAGAAACCATGACTTAAGCCCTGATGAAATTTTACGTCAGTCTAATAGTTTGATCTATGAAGACTCCCAATCAGGTATGTTTGTAACACTCTTTTTTATTCATTATAACCCTTCTACAATGGAGATACAGTTTGCATCAGCGGGACACAATGATCAGCTATGGATAAAGAGTGATGGTAGCTATGAATTAATGAAAGGAAAAGGTGCTCCTTTAGGTGTGATACCAACAGGTAATTATGTTGGTGGAATGATAAAACCAAATATAGGTGATATAATTGTACTATATACAGATGGTGCAGTTGAAGAAAAAGATCCTCAAGACAATGAATATGGTCTAGAAAAATTTGCAGAAGAAATTATAAAAAGAAAACATCTCAAACCACAACAAATAGCAGATGAGATCTTTCAAGAAATACATAATTTCGCACAAGGGAATGAACAATTTGATGATTTTACGGTTATGATTTTAAAATTCAATGATGACTTTCAATTTAAAAAAGTTTTTCCCGCCAAAAATAACCAAATACCTATCCTCAGAGATTTTATATACAATACAATAAAAGTTAGGGATGTAGATGAGATTGCATGTGAAGATATTTTATTGTGTTGTGATGAAGCAGGAACAAATATTGTGATGCATTCCTATAAAGGTACAACATTAAAAAATCCTACTTTTGAATGCTCAATTAAATTTACGGATGATACATTAGAAATTCTATTGCGAGACCAGGGGAGGCAATTTTTAAGAGAAAATGTACCAAAACCATCCCTAGAAGCAAACCTTAGGGGTGAGAGGAGAGGGGGGTTTGGTGTCTTTATTATGGAGAAATTGATGGATCAAGTTGAATATAAATATGTCAATGGCTTCAACGAGACAATATTGAGAAAGAAAATATAAAGTATTTAGCCCTCACGGTATGAGGTATTCAATAGAATCATTTTTAAAATTAATAGTTTGTTATGTACTTCTTTCAATTATTAATTGTAGTACATTTGTTAAAATCCCCATTGTGAAATATTCACCCCCGGGATTTGAAGAATCTATGGGTGTTGGTCGTAATTTAGGAATTTTTATAAATAAATCTGATGATACAATATTCAGAGGTGTTAGGGATTGGAAGCTTTTGATACAGGGTTCCGTGCTAAATAAATTCTTAGAAAAAAGATACTTTAAAATTGTAGATATTTCGAGAAGAGAAACCAGACTAAAAGAAGTTATTTTCTCACAAATGATGGGAACAAACAAGGATATTACAAAGGATCTACCTGTTGATTTGTTATTGTATATCGAGATACCACAAGAGCCAAATTATGAGTGTAAAAATTATACAAATTTTTATTTTCGTCAAGAGTGTGATAGGATTGATTCTATGGGTAGGTGTTTACGATACGTTCAAAAAAAAATACCTGAATATTCAAAGGTTTTGACCTATACAGTTTTTGTGAAAGCAAAGATGATCAATTTAGAGACAGGACAAAATTTAGAATATACAAATAGTGAGCCCGCCATCCTAACTCGAAAATCAGGAAGTCCTTACATTGATTGTCCATCAGTTCTAGAAGCTCTCAACGAAGCTTTGAATATAGCTTCTGACGAAATCTCATCTCGATTATCTCCTGTGATGGAAGAAGTTGAAATAAAAGTTTATAAAGATGATACAGGATTTTCAGAATCATCTCGCAAAAAAGAGATATTAAAGTTGCTCTCTTCAGGAATTAGCTGGCTTGGAACTGATAAGCCCAATATTGAGCTTGCAAAGCGGGATTGGGAGGAGGCACTTCGAATATCTAATCAAACCTCAGTCAGTGCCCTTTGGAATTTAGGTGTATATTATTGGCACAAGGGTGATCTCGTCCAAGCTGGAAATTACTTCAGCAAATCTATTCGAGTTGGAGAAGCATTTGGATGGTTAGATTCCAAAAAACGTAATACTATTTCAATCTTTGAAGCTGAAAAAGAAAGGGTTTTATTGCAAAATGGACAAAAGTAGTTTTTTCCTATAATCCTAAAATGACTTGACAGAATACCCTTCTTTTAAAGGCTTGAGGGAGTTAGCGGGAGACAAAAATTATGAGCAAGCCTTTGATTATCCAAAGTGACAAGACACTCTTACTCGAGGTAGATAATCCCGAGTTTGAAGTCTGTAGATCCCATATTTCCAGATTTGCAGAATTGGAAAAAAGTCCAGAGTATTTACATACATATAGAATATCCCCATTATCCCTCTGGAACGCTGCCTCCAGCAAATTAACAGCAGACGAAATCGTTGAAAGTCTAGAAAAGTTCGCCAGATATTCCATTCCTAAAAATGTTATCAATGAAATTCGAGAACAAATTTCAAGATATGGAAAAGTCAAATTAGTTATGGAAGAAGATGGAGAATTAGCAATTATTTCTAATGAAAAAGGTTTTATCCAAGAAATTTCTGCACATAGAAGCATTCAACCTTTTATCCAACAAAGACTCAGCACCGAAAAAATCTTGGTAAAGAAAGAGTACAGAGGGCATATCAAGCAAGCTCTTATCAAGATAGGGTTTCCTGTAGAGGACTTAGCTGGATATGATGAAGGAAATAAATATGGTTTCAACCTGAAACCAAATACCAGAGAAGGTAAAAAATTTGGCATGAGAGACTACCAGAGAGCTTCCATTGAGGTATTTCATGCAGGTGGAAGAAATGAGGGTGGTTCGGGAGTAGTTGTACTACCATGCGGTGCTGGGAAAACTATTGTTGGAATGGGAGTTATGCAGTTGATTGGAGCTGAAACTTTGATTTTAGTTACAAATACACTCTCCATACGCCAATGGAAAAATGAAATATTAGATAAAACAGATATTCCTGAAAGTGACATTGGAGAATATTCTGGAGAAACAAAAGAAATTAAGCCAGTGACCATAGCTACCTACAATATTTTAACACATAGAAAAAAGAAGGGCTCAGATTTTACTCACTTCCATATTTTTAGTGCAAATAATTGGGGTTTAATTGTGTACGATGAAGTACATTTACTTCCTGCTCCTGTATTTCGTATGACATCTGAACTACAAGCCAAAAGAAGATTGGGGTTAACAGCAACATTGGTAAGAGAAGATGGTCTAGAAGAAGACGTATTTAGTTTAATAGGTCCTAAAAAGTACGATGTTCCTTGGAAAGAATTAGAAAGTAAATCCTGGATAGCGGAAGCGAAATGCGTGGAAATTAGAGTGAGTATGGATGAAGAACTAAGGCTCAAATATTCCATTTCTGATGATAGAGAAAAATTTAGGTTGGCTTCGGAAAATCCAGAAAAGATTAGAGCAATTGATATGATTTTACAAAAACATAAAATGTCGAATATATTAATCATAGGTCAGTATATCAATCAGTTAGAAATGATTTCAGAGCATTTTAAAATTCCCTTGATTACAGGAAAAACTCAGCTCTCTGAGCGCCAAGAATTGTACAGTGCATTTAGAACAGGAAAGATAAAATCCCTTGTAGTTAGTAAAGTAGCAAATTTTTCCATAGATCTCCCAGATGCAAATATAGCAATTCAGGTTTCTGGAACTTTTGGATCTCGCCAAGAAGAAGCTCAGAGATTAGGTCGAATTCTTAGACCTAAAAAAGATGACAATACAGCTATTTTTTATTCTTTGATTTCACGTGATACAAGTGAAGAAAGATTTGGTCAAAATCGTCAATTATTTTTAACAGAGCAAGGCTATGAATATGAGATATATACATATGATCAGTTCAAAGAAATGAATACTGAACCCGAAACGGTTGGTGTTAGTTAATACTTAGGAGGGTATAAATGTTTCTTCAGGCAAAAAGATTAGATGTTGTTGAGCCTTCACCTACACTTGCGATAACTGCACGGGCGAATGCATTAAAAGCTGAAGGAAAGGATGTAGTTGGATTCGGTGCTGGTGAGCCTGATTTTGATACTCCTGAGCATATAAAAGAAGCAGCTAAAGTAGCCATGCAAAAGGGGCTCACTAAATACACCCCAGTTTCCGGTACTGTTTCTTTGAGAGATGCTGTGATTGAAAAATTTAAAAGAGATAATAATTTAACTTATGATAGGAAAAATATCATAGTAGGCGTAGGTGGAAAACAAGTAATCTACAATTTTTTTATGGCTACTTTGAATCCGGGAGATGAAGTAATAATTCCTGCCCCCTATTGGGTAAGTTACGCAGATATCGTAAGACTTGCTGAAGGTGTACCAGTTATTGTGCAAACATCATTATCCAATAACTTCCAAATAACTCCAGAGCAAGTCAAAGCTAGTATCACGCCTAAAACTAAAGTTTTTATATTTAATTCTCCATCTAATCCAACTGGAGCGGCTTACACTAAAAAAGATATAGAAAGATTATGTGAGATTTTAAGTAAGCACAACTTAATTATACTTTCTGATGATATATATGAGAAAGTTATATATGATGGATTTGAATTTTATAATCCTGCTATGCTTTCAAATGAATTAAAAGAAAAGACATTTGTGATAAATGGGGTTTCAAAAGCATATTCAATGACAGGTTGGAGAATAGGATATGGTGCTGGTCATCCAGAAATTATTAAAAATATGGATACCATGCAAGGACAATCTACATCTAATGCAACTTCCATAGCACAAGCAGCAGCAGAGGAAGCATTAAAAGGTAACCAAGATTGTATTTCAATTATGGTTAAAGCATTTGATGATAGAAGAAAAAAGATTGTTAATTCACTTAGAGCTATACCTGGATTTGAATGTAATATGCCTCAGGGTGCATTTTATGTTTTTCCATATATTGATAAAATTTACCAATGGGAAAAATTTAAAGAGCTAACGAAAGGAAAAGAATCTGTTCCAAAGAGTAAGATATTTTGTGATTATTTGTTGGAAAAATATGAAGTAGCTGCTGTCCCTGGAGTTGCATTTGGAGATGATAATGCACTTAGATTATCTTATGCATTAGGCCAAGCTGCAATTGATAAAGGTGTAGAAAGAATATCTAAAATGGTAAATGACTTAAAATAGAGGATTTTAAAAAATTTGAGTTCTCTGTTTAATCTTAATAAGGATACCAAGTACTTTGGAATACTTGGATATCCACTTTCTCATACTCTTTCTCCATCTATACACAATACACTTTTTTCTGAGTATAAACAAAATTCTGTGTACCTAGTGTTTGAAAAGGAACATCCTGATAAATTTTCTCTTTTTAAAGAAAAGGGATTAATAAAAATCTATGGTTTAAGTGTTACCATTCCTCATAAAGAGTGGGCATATACTATCTCTGATGAGTGTGATGAATCTGGTAAAATTATGGAAGCAGCCAATACTTTGTTATTCAATCAGGATGAAAATTCTATTCTTTCTTTTAATACTGATGGAATGGGTGCTGTTCGCGCAATCTTGGAAGCTAAAAAAAATTTTTTAGATCTTACTAAAGATGTCTTAATCGTTGGAAGTGGAGGGAGTGCTAGGGGAATTTCATATGCACTTTTAAAATCAGGTTTTTCCAATAAAATTACAATTGCGGCAAGGAATGAAGAGAAAGCTAAACTGATTGTAAATTCTCTTAATTCCGTGCGACCGGTCTCAAGTGAGTATTCTACCATTGAGAATGCAATCAAAGATAGCAAGAGATACTATCTAATAATCAATACAACACCTGTGGGCATGAAAGGTAAGACAGATGTCACAATATTTCCAGATGAGTTTTTCAATAAAAATCAATTAATATTTGATATAGTGTACAACCCATCCAAAACTCCAATGGTACTTTCTGGAATAAAGTCGGGAGCAAAAGTAATCCCAGGATATGAAATGTTGTTATACCAAGCAATGGAACAGTTTAGATTATTTACAGGTATTACACCGTCAACAAGGCATGTAAATCAGATAAGGAAAATGCTCCAATCTAAACTTGCTTAAAAAATATTTGTTAGGCAATACAAACCTGAAAAGATTAGTAATATTCTTTACTTAATAGAAAATAGGTAAAATAATTTCAATAGATGTTCCTGCTCCGGGTGCACTTAACATTTTGAAAGATCCACCTACAGTTTCTGTGATTGCTTTAACCAATGTGAGTCCTATACCTGTTCCATGAACTTCTTTGTTAATTACTTTTAGTCCTCGAACAAATTTCTTAAGAATATCCGACTGTTCTTCAATTGGTATACCATTCCCGGAATCTTTAAAAGTTATCTGGAAATTTTTACCTAAAACATCTATGAGAATAAATATACCTGTGTCATGCGGAGTATATAAATAAATATTTTCTAAATTATGATAAATAATTAAAAAAATCAACTCTCTATTATGTTGAATTTCTAGGTCTCCAGTTATAAATTGAAGATTGATATTTTCTCGCTTTTGGTTATGACGTATTTCAATCATATTTAAAGTTTCAACCATCAATTCTCTTAGTGAAAATCTTTCTGTATAAATTTCATAAGAGCCTGATTCAATTGCATGTAATCTAATTGCATCATCAATTACTGATTTCGTTAGACCTCCTAAAGACTCAATTTTTATCAATCTTTCATTTATTTCTTTGTCAGTTAATTCTTCTACCATTAGCTCCCTGCAGAGTATTCTAGCATTGTCTAAATAGGTTTTAAATTCGGAGGAAATATTAAAAAGAAATCGAGTTTTTATTCTTTCCATTTTCATCAAGTCAGATTCTTGTTTTAAATAATTTTTATAATTTTCAACCATTTCTTCAGAAAGTTGAATAGAGATACTGATCAATAAAAATATAAATCCAAAATGAACAGTCTGAGGATAATTAATTATATCTAATGCTCTCAAAGAATCTATAAATA
>Ga0209550_10001367_pt1 | contig 23366 bp, 24 predicted proteins | sample LauGreSuBDMM15SN_2_FD_187567 | JGI IMG/M metagenome (GOLD analysis project Ga0209550, IMG submission 187567) | Freshwater lake microbial communities from Lake Michigan, USA - Su13.BD.MM15.SN (SPAdes) (version 5) | ecosystem: Environmental > Aquatic > Freshwater > Lake | place: Lake Michigan... | reverse complement strand
CCCGCGCGACATCGCCAAAGCAGCGGCTGAGCTGGGCGTGCCCTACACCTTGGTGACCGGGCTGCCCTTGCCCGAGCAACACATCGACAACGTGCTGGCTTCGCCCGAAACCGTGTTGACCCACGAAAAGTTTGAACGCATCGAGGCGGTCTTTGCGGGTGCGGGCGACACGCTCACCGCAGCATTGGCCGCCTTGCTGGCTACCGGCATGGACCTGCCCGAAGCCACCAGCGAAGCGCTGCATTATCTGGACCGGTGCCTGGACGAAGGCTTTCGGCCCGGCATGGGCCAAGTCATTCCGGACCGCCTGTTCTGGGCCCTGCCCGAAGGCGAAGAAACCGACGACGATGGCCCTGAAATGCACCCCGGGGGGGATTATTTTGAAGTGCCTTTCAACGAAACCAAACACTGAGACCCGACATGACCGACCGCAACCAAGCCCTGTTTGACCGCGCCGCCCAAGTGATTCCCGGTGGGGTCAACTCCCCCGTGCGCGCCTTTCGCGCCGTGGGCGGCACGCCGCGCTTTGTGCAGCGCGCCCAAGGTGCCTATTTTTGGGACGCCAACGGCCAAAAATACATCGATTACATCGGCTCTTGGGGCCCCATGATCCTGGGCCACGGCCACCCCGCTGTGCTCGAAGCGGTGCAAAAAGCCGCGCTCGACGGTTTCTCTTTCGGCGCACCCACCGAGCGCGAGATCGAGCTGGCCGAAGAAATCCTCAAGCACGTGCCGTCCATGGAAATGGTGCGCCTGGTCAGCTCGGGCACCGAAGCGGGCATGAGCGCGCTGCGCCTGGCCCGTGGCGCCACCGGCCGCACCAAGTTCATCAAGTTTGAAGGCTGCTACCACGGCCATGCCGACGCGCTGCTGGTCAAAGCGGGTTCGGGCCTGGCCACCTTTGGCAACCCCACCAGCGCCGGTGTGCCGCCCGAAGTGGTGCGCGACACGCTGGTTCTGGAGTACAACAACATCCAGCAGTTGGAAGAAGCCTTTGCCCTGCACGGCAAGGAGCTGGCCTGCGTGATGATCGAGCCGATCGCGGGCAACATGAACTTTGTGCGCGCCAGCGTGCCTTTCATGAAGCGCTGCCGCGAGCTGTGCACCGAGCACGGTGCGCTGCTGGTGTTTGACGAAGTGATGTCCGGTTTCCGCGTGGCTTTGGGCAGCGCCCAAAGCGTTTACGCCAAAGCCATTCCCGGCTTCAAGCCCGACATGACGGTGCTGGGCAAGGTGATTGGCGGCGGCATGCCGCTGGCCGCTTTTGGCGGCCCGCGCGAGATCATGCGCCAACTGGCCCCCACCGGCCCGGTGTACCAGGCGGGCACGCTCAGCGGCAACCCGGTGGCCACCGCTTGCGGCCTGACCACGCTGCGTGAGATCGCCAAGCCCGGCTTTTTTGACGCCCTGAGCGCCCGCACGCAAAGCCTGGTCGACGGCCTTAAAGGTGCAGCGGCCAATGCGGGTGTGCCTTTCAGCGCCGACTGCCAAGGCGGCATGTTTGGCTTTTTCTTGCTGCCCGAGCTGGCGCAAAACTATGCCCAGGTGATGACCAGCGACAGCCCCAAGTTCAACAAGCTGTTCCACGGCTTGCTGGACGGCGGTGTCTACATCGCGCCCGCTTTGTACGAAGCCGGATTTGTCAGTGCCGCCCACACCGATGCCGACATCGCCGAGACGGTGCGGGTGGCGGCTGACGTGTTCAAAACCCTGTGACTTTGTGGGAGCCCACCCTGTGGGCGATGGGCTTGGCACAAGCCCCAAAAACATCGCCCGCAGCTTGGGCTTCTACGGAGTGACACCTGTGAAATTGCCCTTTCCACCTGATCTGATCTTGGGCTCTTCCCTCAAAGCCGTGAGCTTGGCTGTGCTGTGCACACTGTGCGGCGCAGCAAAAGCCGAGTTCGATGCCAGCCGCCTGTGGGTCAACGCCGGGTTTTACTCGGCGCACTTTGACACCCACAAAGGCCTGCGCAATGCCAACCCCGGCATCGGCTTCGAATACCGCATCGACGACACCTGGGCGGCCACTGCGGGGCGTTTTCGCAACAGCAACAACGCCGACTCCAATTATGTGGGTGTCTATTACCAGCCCTGGACATGGTCTGGCGTGAAGCTGGGCGTGGTGGCCGGTGCCTTCAATGGCTACCCGAATGCCTACAACGGCGGCTGGTTCCCTGCGCTCATCCCAACCGCCACCTTAGAAAGCGGCCACTGGGGTTTGAATGTGGCGCTGGTGCCACCGCTCAAAGACCGGCTCTATGGCGCAGTGAGCTTTCAAGTCAAGTACCGCTTTCGTTGACACGGCTCTGTCCGGCACTCGAAAAGTGCAGGGATACCATAGGTGCACAGCGCAGCTGATCTCACCAAAAATGAGCCATTAACAGATACCCCATGGAGAACGTCCCAATGAACCCATCACGTCGCCAACTGAACATCTTGCTGGGCGCCAGCCTTTTGAGTCTGGGGACTGCCCCTTTGGCCTGGGCGCAAACTGCGGCCACCCCAACACCACTCAAACTGATTGTGCCCTTCACCCCCGGCACCGGCATTGACCTGATCGCCCGCACTCTGGGGCCCAAACTCTCGCAGCGCCTGAACCGTCCGGTGGTGGTGGAAAACCGCGTGGGTGCCTCCGGCAACATCGGCACCGAAGCGGTGGTCCGCGCTGCACCCGATGGCGCCACCTTGCTGGTGAGCGTCAACACTTTGGTCATGAACCGGGCGTTGTACCCGGGCCTGAGTTTTGACGCGGTGAAAGACCTGAGCGCCGTATCGCAAACCAGCTGGGGGCAACTGCTGCTGGTTACCCATCCCAAAACCGGCTACAAAACCGCTGGCGAATTGGTGCAAGCGGCCCGGCAGCAGCCGGGTCGCATCAACTACGCATCGCCCGGCGTGGGCACGCCACACCACTTGTCAATGGAGCTTTTCAAAAACACGGCCCGGGTGTTTCTTACCCACATCCCGTATCGGGGCACTGGCCCGGCCGTGACCGATTTGCTGGGTGGCCAAGTGGACGCGATGTTCTTGCCCATCCATGTGGCCTTGCCGCACATCCGATCGGGCCGGATGGTGGCGCTGGGCATTGGCAGTGACAAGCGTCATGCCCTGTTGCCCGATCTGCCCACCCTGGCCGAAGCCAAAGCGGGCAATGTGAACGTGGACATGTGGTACGGCGTGTTTGCCCCCAAAGGCACGCCGGCCGACATCGTCAACCTGTACAACCGCGAGATCAACCAACTGCTCCGCGGCGAAGACGTGCAAAAAGCGTTTGTCTCGCAAGGCATGGACCCCAGCGGCAGCACCCCGCAAGCCTTTGCCCAGCTGGTCGAGCGCGACGCCGAGCGCTGGGCCCGCCTGATCAAGGACCAAGGCATCAAGGCCGACTGATTTGAGCGCGCTCAGGGCGTGCTGTCTGGGTTGGTGGGGGTGTTTGAGTCTGTGGGCAACACCAGGCAGCGCGTTAACCCAAAGCGCTCAAAGTCATGATCGAAAGTGACCATGCGAAGGCCTGCGCTTTGGGCTGTGGCCGCCAGGCACATATCGGTCCACAAGCGAATGGGCTGGGGCTCACCGCGACGCCCAAGTAACTGCGCAATGGCGTCATCCAAACCGGGTGGGTCGGCCAGCAAACCCACGGCAGGCGTTTCCAGCCATTGGCGGTACATGGCCATGGCCTGCGTCAAATTCAACACATTGGGGCCCATCGCCCGGGGTTGCGACAGCAAGCGCACCAAACCCATCATGGTGCTACGGCAAAACCACAACGGCGTTGCGGCCGCGCAGGCCGATTGCCAGTAGCCCATGGCCTGCGCATGAAACGGGTGAGCGGCGCTGCACAAACCTACCCATACATTGACATCGAGCAAATCGCCCGGTGCCAAGCGCCAGTTGGCCGAGGCCTCAGCCACGCCCCAAGAGCTTGATGGTTCGCTCATCGTCTTCCTCGTTGATCAATTCATACAAATCGGCATTGGTCAATTTGCTCAGATGGAGCGGCAATGGCCCCTGGTTTGGAATGATCAATGGCCTGGCATCAAACCGCTTTTGCGGGTCTACCACCTCGCGGGCGGTCAAGCCCCGCTCCACCAGCTCAATGACCAGGTCGCGCAGGGTCCTGCCCTCTTGGGCGGCCCGGGTTTTGAGGTGCTTGAACAGCGCGTCGGGAAAATCAAGTGAAGTTCGCATGTCTGCATTTTTGCATGAATGCATGAAAATGTACAAGATCGCCGATCCAAGGCCAAAAGCTCGCCAGGCAAAACAGCGATAATCCGCCCCTGCATTCACGTCCGGACCGGGCGCTTGCCCAGCCCCTAGGACCCCCCATGAAAAAGAATTTCCCCTTGCAAGCCGAAGGCAAGCACCACGACCGCGTGCTCGAAGCCGTCAAGCACGAAATCCGCAAATACTTCAAGCGCGAGCGCAACCGCGACGTGCCCAAAGGCGTGGACTTTTGGGACTTTGACTGCAAAGTGGGCCTGAACGCCGACAGCGCCGAAGTGGTGCGGGTGAGCGGCGTGATCGAAGCCGTGGACGCAGCGGCCAAGTCGGGGGCGGCTTCGGTGTATGTGGAAATTTTGAGCAAACATGGTGTGCGGGTTCTGAAGGCGCAACACGACGAAGAGCCACAACAAGACGCTTGATTTTAAAAAAGTAGATATTTAGGGTTTGCTTCATGAATCATGGAGCCTACAAGTAGTCTCGGTTGTCAATCACTTAGACAACCTGCAGTTGGCTTCACTACGCCAACAAGCGCGCCTTGCGTTTTTGGGCCTTCAGCAGCTGGATAGCCTCCTGGTCAAATGACACAAACTCGGTGCCTCCCAGCAGCTCACCCTCGGCTGCAATCACCCCGTCGGCAAAGTCGCCGCCCCTGTCCAGCTGCGCCAGCCCAGCCAGCACCGTGGGCGTGTGACAGACCACTTGCCGCACTTGCAGCAGCGTCCGCAAGGCATGGGCCACTTGGGCCGGGGTGTAGCGGTAGCCGCGCAACAAGACTCACACCATTTCACACAAGGCTGGGGTGGGCACCGCGATCAAACTGGCTTTTTGCAACACGCGCAGCGCCAAGGCTGCTTGTGCAGGGTCATCTTGCGTGGCCAGCCGAACAAGCACATTGGTGTCAAGGGTGACCTTCACGACTGCCCCGCCCAAGACTTGGCAATGATGTTGTTCATCTCGTCCACGCTCAGTGCCTTGGACGGCGCGGGCAAGCAACCGGCAAAGGCCTCAAGACCTTCTGGCGCTTTGGCTTGCAAGGTCAGCACACCGTTAGCCTGCTTGTGAATTTCAACCTGTTGGCCCGGTGCAATGCCCAAATACTGCAGCAGTTCACGCCGCAAGGTGATTTGGCCTTTTGATGTGATCGTCAAAGCGGTCATGGCAATGTCTTTGCTGGTGAAAAGTAATGTCATCTTACATTACTTAACCCGGCAGCCATGGCGGATAAGCTCCCGGCCTGATCTCGATTCATGTCCATACTCAAGCACCCAAGCTACAAGTGCACCCGCGCAAACAACCCCTCCACCACACCCCTCATCCACTGCTGGTCGGCATCTTGGTCGGTACTGGCGTGCCAGACCAGATTCACTTCATAGGCCGGGGCCTCTTGAATCGTCCACATCTGCAGCTGCAATCGCTGACTCAGCTCGCGGGCGTACATCTCGGGCACGATGCACAGCAAATCGGTGTTTTGCGCCAATTCGGCAATCGCGCCAAAGTGCCGAGGGCGTACCAGAATGCGATCTTGCAGTTTCATGCCGGCCAGCATTTTTTCCACGCTGCCGTGGAAGGTCGCCGTGGGCGAGACCACCACAAAATGCGCTTGCGCCAACTGAGCAAGATTCAGCGTCTTACCGCGTCCCCGGGGTGTGGGTGACCAGTCTTGGGAAGAAATGGCCATGTAGCGTTCCTTGAACAGTAACTGGCTGCGAATGCCCCGGTGCTGTGGCTTCAAGATGCCAATGGCCATGTCGATGTCTCGCGCCTCCAACGCCGAAGCCACCTGGGCGGCATCCACTGAAATATTGGACAAAGAAGCCTGAGGCGATTCGCTGCGCAAGGCGGCCGCCAGACCCGGCAAAAACAGAATTTCACCCAAATCAGACAAAGAAAGTCGCCAATGGCGCTGGCTGCTCAAAGCTTCAAACGGCTGGTGGTTGAGCACCAAACTTTCCATGGCCAGCAGTTGAGATTGCATGGCGGGTGCCAGCTGCTCACACAAGCGGGTGGGCTGCAGCCCGACAGGTGAGCGCACAAACAAATCATCGCCAAAAAACTCCCGCAAACGTGCCAATGCATTGCTGGTGGCGGGCTGCGACAAGGCCAGCGCTTTGCCTGCGGCTGTGACAGACCGGGTGCGGTGGATGGCCACCAGCACACGCAACAGGTTGAGGTCGAGTTGTCGGAAATTCATGCTTTGCCCATGGTTTACGTGAATAAGGGTTGTTACTAATTATTCACAAGGTCAATGTAGCGCATTGGAAGAATCCATTTGCCGTGATGCTCGCACTGGCCTAAATTGCCCGAATTGAATCAGACTTCACCACGGGACAAGGTCCCCATGAAAGGTTTTGGGCATGGCTGAACGCTCGTTTGTGCAAGAGGTGCAAAAACTTCGCTTGGGCGATGGCGACGAGTTCCATGGCGAGGGCATTCTGGCCGTCACCAAGGCCTTGCTGCAGTCAGGTGTGTCGTACGTGGCGGGCTACCAGGGTGCGCCCATTTCGCACCTGATGGACGTGCTGACCGACGCCAACGACATCCTGCAAGAGCTGGGCGTGCATTTCGAGCACAGCGCCTCGGAAGCCACGGCGGCCGCCACTTTGGCCGCCTCGGTTAACTACCCGCTGCGCGGTGCGGTCACGTTCAAATCGACTGTGGGCACCAACGTTGCGTCAGACGCTCTGGCCAATTTGGCTTCGGGCGGCGTCACGGGCGGTGCCATGCTGATCGTAGGCGAGGACTACGGCGAGGGCTCCAGCATCATGCAAGAGCGCTCGCACGCTTTTGCCATGAAGTCGCAGGTCTGGTTGATCGACCCGCGCCCCAATCTTCCCAGCATCGTGCATGCGGTGGAAAAAGGTTTTGAGTTGTCGGAGGCCAGCAACACGCCGGTCATGCTGGAGTTGCGCATTCGAGCCTGCCATGTGCATGGCCGCTTTCCCACACGCGACAACGTGCGGCCCAGCTTCACGCTCAAAGACGCGATTGAAAACCCCAAGCGCGATGTCAACCGCATCGTGCTGCCACCAGCAAGTTATTTGCACGAGCAAGAAAAAACCCATACGCGCTGGCCCGCTGCGGTCAAGTTCATTCAGGAACACCAGCTCAACGAGTTTTTCTCCGAAGACGCGCAAGACTTTGGCATCGTCATGCAAGGCGGCCTGTACAACGGTGTAGTGCGTGCACTGCAACTGCTCGGCCTGGCCGACGACTTCGGCAAGACTGACATTCCGATGTATGTGCTGAACATCACCTACCCACTGGTCGACGATGAATTCAAACGCTTTTGCACTGGCAAGCTCGGCCTGCTGGTGGTGGAAGAAGGCCAGCCCGACTTCATTGAGCAAAACATCCACAGCATCTTGCACAAAGCGGGTTTGAACACCCAAATCCACGGCAAAGACGTGCTGCCCATGGGCGGCGAATACACCGGCGGTGTGGTGCTGAAAGGCATCCGGGCGTTCATCGCGCAATACGCAGCGCACCTGCTGCCAGCAACGGTGCCCGCAGTTCAATTGAGCAATCAACTGGCGATCAGCGAAGCCGTGGCCCAGGTGCACCCGCGCCCCCCGTCGTTTTGCACCGGTTGCCCCGAACGGCCCATCTTCACGGCCATCAAGATGATCGAGAAAGAGCTGGGCCAGCACCATGTGAGTTGCGACATCGGTTGCCACCTGTTTTCGATCTTGCCGCCTTTCAACATCGGCGCCACCACCATGGGCTATGGCCTGGGCTGGGCAGGTGCTTCGGCCTTCAACACCAGCGAGACGAGCAAACGCACCGTCTCGATCATGGGCGACGGGGGCTTTTGGCACAACGGCCTGACCAGCGGCGTGGGCAACGCGGTGTTCAACCAGTCCGACAACTTGTTGCTGGTGGTGGACAACGGTTATTCGGCCGCCACGGGCGGGCAAGACGTGCTGTCGTCCAAGGCCATCAACCCGATCCGCAACACCAACAACCCGATTGAAAAGGCCGTGCGCGGCGTGGGCGTGGAATGGGTCAAGACCGTCACCAACACCTACAGCTTGGACCAAATGCGCCAGGCCCTGCGTGACGCCCTGACCACCAAGCAGCAAGGCCCCAAGGTCATCGTGGCGCAAAGTGAATGCATGCTCAACCGCCAGCGCCGCGTCAAGCCGCTGATTCGCCAGCGCATTCAAAAAGGCGAGCGCGTGGTGCGCGAGCGCTTTGGCATCGACCCCGACACCTGCACCGGCGACCACTCCTGCATTCGATTGTCGGGCTGCCCATCGCTCAGCATCAAACCCAACCCCGACCCGCTGCGCCAAGACCCGGTGGCGGCCGTGGCCGACAGCTGTGTGGGCTGCGGCCTGTGCGGCGAGGTCGCACACGCTGCGAAGCTTTGCCCCTCGTTTTACCGGGCCGAAATCATCAACAACCCCAACGCCTGGGACCGCTTCAAGCAAGGCCTGCGCGAACGTGTGATCGGCTGGTTGCAAAACCGCATTGAACGTCGTCTGGAAGGCATTGCCGCATGACCGACACCGCCCCAACCCCAAGCATCATCAGTCTGGCCATTTTGGCCATGGGCGGTGAAGGCGGTGGCGTGCTGGCCGACTGGCTGGTCGACCTGGCTGAACAGAACGGCCATTGGGCACAGACCACTTCGGTGCCCGGCGTGGCACAGCGCACCGGCGCCACCATCTACTACATAGAGATGTACCCGCAATCGGCATCGCCCTCGGGGCAAATGCCCGTGATGGCGCTCAGCCCTTTTCCGGGTGAAGTCGACATCGTGCTGGCCTCCGAATTAATGGAAGCCGGTCGCGCCCTGCAACGCGGATTGGTGGACCCCCACAAAACCACCTTCATCGCGTCTTCGCACCGCGTCTATTCCATGACCGAGCGCACCGCCATGGGCGATGGGCGTGTGGACGAAACCAAGCTGTTGGCAGGGGCACAGGCCGCCGCACGGCAGTTCATCAGCGCCGACTTTGCCCAACTGGCCGAGCAAACCGGCAGCCTGATTGCGCCGGCCCTGTATGGCGCGTTGGCGGCCAGCCAGCGCCTGCCGTTTTCAAGGGACCAATTCGAAGCCACCATCGAGCGCAGTGGTGTGGGCGTCAAAACCAGCCTCAAGGCTTTTGCCGCCGGCTTTGATGCCGCCATGCAGGTGCTGCAACCCAGCGCATCCAGCGTGGCCGATGCCACCCCTGTGGCTTTGCCTTTGCACCGCCAAGTCGGCCCCAAGTTGCAGGCTTTGGCGCAAAGTCTGGAAGGTGCATTCGCCCCAGCGGCGCACGAGGTCATCGCCTCGGGTTTGACGCGGATGGCCGATTACCAGGATGTGGCTTATGCCACCCTGTATGCGCAGCGTTTGCAAGAGATGGCTGGTGCGCTGGCCTCGTCAAACGCGGCCACAAGCCTGACCGAAGAGATCCTGCGTGAAGGCGCTCGGCACCTGGCCCTGTGGATGTCTTATGAAGACACGGTGCGTGTGGCCGATCTGAAAACGCGCCGCTCACGTTTTGCACGCGTCAGCCAGGAAGTGAGTCTGAGCGAGAAACAGCTGATCGACATCCACGAGTTCATGCACCCGCGCCTGGAAGAAATTGCCGACACCCTGCCTGCGGGCTTGGGCCGCTGGTTGCTGGGCTCCAAGACAGCCCGCGCCGTGGTCGGCCGTTTCACGCAAAAAGGCCGCGTGGTGCAAACCAGCTCCTTGCGCGGATTTCTGCTGCTGTATGGCGTGGCCAGCCTGCGCCGCATCCGCCCGGTGTCTTTGCGTTATCAAACAGAGCAACAACGCATCGAAGCCTGGTGGGCGCAAGCCCTGCAGCTGTTGCCCCAGCATGCCGACCTGGCCCTGGAGGTGCTGCGCGGCCAGCAGCTGGTCAAAGGTTATGGCGACACCCATGCACGGGGCTGGCTGCATTTTGAAAAAATCATGACCACTTTGCCTCGCCTGCAGCAATTGCCCGATGCGGCCAACCGCCTGAGCGCCTTGCGCAAAGCAGCCTTGGCCGACGACAGTGGCCAGGCGCTCGATCAGGCCATGCAGCAACTGGCACCTGCGTGACCCCTGCCCATTGGCAAACAGGACTACCCTACAAATTCCCTATCGACCCGCAATCACTAAAGGAGACAACACCATGAAAAGACGTTTACTCACCCAGGCCACGGCATTGGTTTTGGCGCTCGGCGCCAGCTCGGCCACACTGGCGCAAGAAGTCACTTTGCGCCTGATCAGCGGATTTGCCGAAAACGGCATCTATGTGCAGCGCCTGCAGCCTTGGATCAACAAGGTCAACGCCGAGGGCAAAGGGGTTTTGCAAATCAACTTCATCGGCGGTCCCCGCGCCATTCCTTCGTTTGAGCTGGGCAACGCGGTCAAGACTGGCGTGGTCGACATGGCGCTCAACACCGGTGCTTTTTACACCAACGTGATGCCTGAGGCCGACTTCCTGAAGTTGACGCAGATCCCTGTGGCCGAGCAGCGCAAGAACGGCGCTTTTGATGCGATCAACAAGGTCTGGAATGAAAAAGGCAACATGCAGTACCTGGCCCGCATGGTAGAGAACCAGCCCTTCCACATCTACACCAACAAGAAGGTCGACAAGCCTGACTTGGCGGGTCAAAAAATCCGCATCACACCGGTTTACCGTGACTTCTTTCAGGCCCTGAACGCCAGCGTGATCACCACGCCACCGGGCGAGGTCTACACCGCCTTGGAGCGCGGTGTGGTGGACGGTTATGGCTGGCCCATTGGCGGCATTTTTGACTTCAACTGGCACGAAAAAACCAAGTTCCGCATCGACCCGGGCTTCTACGATGCCGAGGTCTCGCTGATCATGAACCTGCCAGCCTACAAAAAGCTCACCGACACGCAGCGCAACTACTTGCAAAAGCACTTACTGGCGCTGGAAGCCGAGAACACTTTCTGGGCGCGTTATGGGGCCGAAGAAACCGCCCGCCAGACCAAAGCAGGCATCCAGACCATCAGCTTTGATGCCGCCACCAGCAAGGCCTTTCGCGACAAGGCTTACGACATCGGCTGGGCCGGTGCCGCCAAGCAAAGCCCTGAAGTGGCTGCGCGCTTCAAGGCCCTGTTCTCCAAATGATGCAAGCGCTGTCTGAGCGGTTTGGCCGGTGGCTGTCGGGTCTTGCCCTGCTGGGCTGCCTGCTGCTGCTGGCCATGATGCTCATCATCGTGGCCGATGTGGCGCTGCGCAACCTGGCCATCCCGGGCATGCCACTGGGGCTGTCCTGGAGCAACGAGGTGTCTGAGCTGATGCTGTACCTGATCACCATGTGCGTGGCCCCTTGGCTGCTGCGCCAGGGCCAGCACATCCGGGTGGACATTTTTTTGCAGGCCATTCCACCGCGCATGGCTTGGGCACTGGAATGGGTGGGCGATGTGCTGGGCCTGTTGTGCTGTTTGGTGCTGGCCTGGTATGGCGCGCAAGCCACTTGGGCCAGTTATGCGGCAGGGTCTTTGAGCATCAAGACCCTGGTCACGCCCGAGTGGTGGTCGCTGGCACCTTTGCCGGTGGTGTTTGTGCTGCTGTCCATCGAGATGGTGTTTCGCATGCACCGGCTGCTGCATGCCGAGCGCGGTCCGCGCCAGGATGCCGTGAGCGCAGCTTGAATCTGTTCCAAATGCTTTTAATTTTCTCGTCAGGAGTCTGCACATGAGCAGTTGGCCCATCGCAGCCTGGTTGATGTTGGGCGGCTCCACCTTGCTGCTGTTCATGGGCATGCCCGTGGCCCTGACTTTTTTGGGCGTCAACATCATCGGGGCCGTGCTTTACATGGGTGGCGAGCCCGGTTTGGTGCAGCTGGTGCGCAACAGCGTGAGTTCGGTCACGGCCTTTGCGCTCACGCCCATACCGTTGTTTGTGCTGATGGGCGAGATTTTGTTCCATACCGGTTTGGCCGTGAAGGTGATCGACGGGGTCGAGCGTTTGATCGTTCGCGTGCCTGGGCGCTTGGCGGTGGTCGCGGTGGTGGCGGGCACGGTGTTTTCGGCCATCTCGGGTTCCACGATTGCCACCACGGCCATGCTGGGCGCCCTGATGCTGCCTGTGATGCTGGCACGCGGCTACCACCCCACCATGGCCACAGGTCCGATCATGGCCATCGGCGCGGTGGACATGCTGATTCCGCCTTCGGCCCTGACGGTTTTGCTGGGCTCGCTTTCGGGCATCTCGATTTCCAAGCTGCTGCTGGGCGGTGTGGTTCCCGGGCTGCTGTTGTCGGTGGCGTTTGTGGCTTGGATCATTGTGCGGGTGCGCATCAGCCCCCACCTGGCCCCAACCGACACGGATGCCGTTGAGCACCATGGCTGGGACCGTTGGCAACCGCTGTTTGCCTACGTCTTGCCCACCTTGTCGATTTTTGGGGTGGTGGTGGGCGCGCTGGCAGCGGGTTGGGCCACGCCCACCGAGTGCGCGGCGCTCGGTGCCTTTGCCACCATGCTGCTGGCCGCGCTGTACCGCGCTCTGCGCTGGGAAGCGGTGCTCAAAGCGCTGAAGGGCACGGCGGGCATCTCCGGCATGATTTTGTTCATCATTTTGGGGGCCACCACCTTTGCGCAGATTTTGTCTTTTTCGGGTGCCAGCTCAGGTTTGGTGCAGCTCATCACCGATCAAGGATTGACTGCCAACCAGATTCTGATCGGCATGATGGTCTTCCTGATTTTTCTGGGCATTTTTGTCGACCAGGTCAGCATGATGATGATCACCCTGCCGATTTTCATACCCATCGTGAACGCACTGGGCATTGACCCGGTGTGGTTTGGCGTGCTGTTCCTCATCTGCATGCAAATGGGTCTGCTTTTGCCGCCCCATGGCTTGCTGCTCATGACCATGCGCGGCGTGGCACCACCGTCGGTCACCATGACGCACATTTTTCTGGCGGTCACGCCTTATTTAGCGATGAGCGTGTTGCTGCTGGTGGCTGTCTTCATGGTGCCGGGCATCGCCACCTGGTTGCCAGGCTGGATGGGCTGATCGGCTTCTTGTAGGAGCCCACCCTTGTGGGCGATGGTTTCAAGGGCGTGTGCCACGCCCATCGCACACGGGGTGGGCTCCTACAAAGATACAGACAACAGCATGCGGTCTGGTCAATCGTTCGATTTGAGCAGACCTGCCGCTCTCAGCTTGTCTTTTTTGCTCAGCCGTGAACCCTTGATGCCGCCGTTGCCCGGAGACGGTGGTGGTGAGGTTTCGGTTTGCTCAAAGCCTGGGATTTGCTCTAAAGCGAGTTCCAGGCTTTCGCGTTTCTGGATCAGCTGCCAGTGCGAGAGCGCAGCAGCGGTGACAAAGCTCACCGCGTCGCCGTGCGCACCCGCCCTGCCCGTGCGGCCGATGCGGTGGGTGTAGTCGGTCGCCGAGCGTGGCAGGTCGTAGTTGACGACCACGGGCAGCATGGCGATGTCGATGCCACGCGAGGCCAGGTCGGTGGTGACCACCACGTCCCAGCGGCCGGCCTTGAATTCACTCAACACCTCTTGCCTTGCACCTTGGCTCATTTCGCCATGAAACGGCGTGGCAAACACGCCCGCTTTATAAAGCTTGTTCGCCACATGCTCGCAGGCGTAGCGCGTGGCCACAAACACCAGCACCTGCTTCCAGCTGTTCTCGGTGATCAAGTGACGCAACAAACTGGTGCGGCTTTTTTCATCCACGCTGATGGCGCGTTGCGTGATGTCGGGCTTGTGGCCTTCAAAGGACTCCACGGTGATGCGCACAGGATCGCGCAGCAGCTTGGCCGCCAGCGCCTCCACCTCGGGTGCAAACGTGGCCGAAAACAGCAGGGTCTGACGCTGGGCGGGCAACAGCGCCAGCACGCGCTGCAGCTCGTCGGCAAAGCCCAAATCCAGCAGGCGGTCGGCTTCGTCCAGCACCAAGTGCTGCACATCGGCCAGGCGCAAAGCGTTCTGGTCGATCAGGTCGAGCAAACGGCCCGGCGTGGCCACCACGATGTCGGCGCCGCCGCGCAGCGCCATCATCTGCGGGTTGACCGACACGCCACCAAACACGGTGTTCACCTTCAACGACTGCGGCAGTTTGTAGGTCAAGTTGGCCAATACATCGCCCACCTGCACCGCCAGCTCGCGTGTGGGCACCAGCACCAGGGTGCGCACCGGACGGCGGAAGTTGGTCTGGCGCGGCACAGCCGTCAAGTGCTGCAACAGCGGCAACGCAAAAGCCAGCGTCTTGCCCGAGCCGGTGGGCGCGGTGGCCCACACGTCGGCCAACTTCAAAACCGCAGGTATCGCTTCGGCTTGGATGGGGGTGGGGGCATAGAGGCCCATGTCACCCACGGCACGCAAAAGCGCAGGGGTCAAGCCGAGTTGGTCAAAGTTCAAAATAATCCGATCAATGGCGCGAATCAATGACGGAAATGACGCACACCCGTCAACACCATGGCCACGCCATGCTCGTTGGCCGCGTCAATGACTTCCTGATCACGCATCGAGCCGCCGGGCTGGACCACGCAGGTCGCGCCAGCGTCCACCACCACGTCGAGGCCGTCGCGGAAGGGGAAAAAGGCGTCGCTCGCCACCACGGTGTTTTGCAGGCTGAGCTTGGCGGCTTCGGCCTTGATGCTGGCGATGCGGGCCGAGTCGAGGCGGCTCATCTGGCCAGCGCCCACGCCCATGGTCATGCCGTTTTTGCAGAACACGATGGCATTGGATTTGACGAACTTGGCCACTTTCCAGGCAAACAGCAAATCGCCCAGTTCTTCAGGGGTGGGTTGCTTGACGGTGACGATCTTCAAGTCAGCCAACGCCAGCTCGTAGTTGTCCGCGCTTTGCAGCAACAGACCTGAGCCCACGCGTTTGGTCTCCAAGGCGTTGCGCACGTCGCCGTAGCTGGCAGGCAGCGCGATTTTCATCAAGCGCACATTCACTTTGCTCTTGAACACTTCCAGCGCTTCGGCGCTGAAGTCAGGGGCCATGAGCACTTCTACAAACTGCTTGCTCACCGCCTCGGCAGCAGCTTTGTCCACGGGGCGGTTGAAGGCGATGATGCCGCCGAAGGCGCTGGTGGGGTCGGTTTGAAAAGCTTTGCTGTAGGCCTCGAGTGCGGTCGCGCCCACGGCCACGCCGCAGGGGTTGGCGTGTTTGACGATGACACAGGCTGAATCAATGAAACTCTTGACACACTCCCAAGCCGCGTCGGCATCTGCGATGTTGTTGTAGCTGAGTTCTTTGCCTTGCAGTTGCACGCCAGTGGCCAGCGATCCGGCCGCAGGCGCCAAGTTGCGGTACCAAGCGGCTTGCTGGTGGCTGTTTTCACCGTAGCGCAGGTCTTGCACTTTCACGTATTGCTCGTTGAATTGGCCTGAGAACTGGGCGCGCTCGGGCACGTAGTCTTCGCTCAGCTTCTCGGCTTCAAAGTTCACGCTCGACAAGTAGTTGCTGATCGCGCCGTCGTATTGGCTGATGCGGTTGAACGCGGCCACAGACAAGGCAAAGCGCTGTTTGTCGCTCAACTTACCGCTGGACTTCAGCTCAGCCATCACGTCGGCGTATTGGCTGGCGTCGGTCACGATGCCCACGTCTTTCCAGTTCTTGGCGGCAGAGCGCACCATGGCGGGGCCGCCGATGTCGATGTTCTCGATCGCGTCGGCCAGCGTGCAACCGGGCTTGGCCACGGTGGCTTCAAACGGGTACAGGTTGACGATGAGCAGGTCAATCGTGTCGATGCCATGCGCCTGCAAAGCCGCCATGTGCTCGGGCGTGTCGCGGCGCGCCAGCAAGCCGCCGTGCACTTTGGGGTGCAGCGTCTTGACACGGCCGTCCAGCATTTCGGGAAAGCCTGTGACTTCGGCCACTTCGGTCACGGGCAAGCCTTGTTCGGCCAAGAGCTTGGCGGTGCCGCCGGTGGAGATCAGGCCCACGCCCAGTGCGTGCAGTTCTTTGGCCAGATCAACAATGCCGGTTTTGTCAGAGACGGAAATGAGGGCGCGCATAAGAGACTTTCTTCAACAGTGTTCAGTTCTGGTCCAAGCCGGGGTCTCGGCCGGGATCAAGGATTCCAACTCGGAAATCCAATCGGGGTAAAAAAACCAAGCACTGTCCGCTGGACCTGGACGCAGTGCGGGTTTCATTTCAGGAGATCGTGCTCCAGCAATTTTTTGCGCAGGGTATTTCGGTTCAAGCCCAGCCATTCGGCAGCGCGCGACTGGTTCTGACCCGAATGGGTCATGACCACGTCAAGCAGTGGCTTTTCGACCAGCTTGACCAGCATGTCATAGAGGCCTGTGGGCTCGGTGCCGTCCAGGTCGCGGAAATAGATTTCCAGGTTGTCTCGAATGCAGTTTTCAATGGATTGGGGGTCGCTCATGGCGTGGTCTCTAGTTCAAGGCAGGCCTCAAGGCGCAAGGGCAGGCGCTCCATCCGGTCGGCCAGGCCGTCCAGATAGGCGGCCACGGCGGACAGTTGTTGCGCTGCAGTCTCCAGGGTGTTCATGTGCTCTCGAAAATCAACGCCGCCAGGCAGGGCTCGCACATACCAACCAATGTGCTTGCGCGCCGAGCGCACACCGGTGTATTCGCCGTACAGGCTGTAATGGTCTTGCAGGTGCTCGAGCAGGGCGCGGCGCACCTCGGCCACCAGCGGCGAGGCCAGGTGCGTGCCCGTGGCCAAAAAGTGAGCGATCTCGCGAAAGATCCAGGGGCTGCCTTGTGCGGCGCGACCGACCATCACGGCGTCTGCCCCGGTGAATTTCAGCACATCGCGGGCTTTTTCAGGCGAATCGATGTCGCCATTGGCCACCACCGGGATGGTGAGCGCAGCCTTGACGGCGGCCACAGTGTCGTATTCGGCCAAACCTTTGTAGCCTTGCTCGCGGGTACGGCCGTGCACGGTGACCATCTGCACCCCAGCGCTTTCCGCGGCGCGGGCCAGACTTAGGGCGTTTTTTTCGGCGTCGCACCAACCGGTGCGCATTTTCAAAGTAACGGGCACCCCGTGGGGCAAAGCGGCCTCGACCACCGCGCTAATGATCTGAAGCGCCAGCGGCTCGTCTTGCATCAGGGCCGAGCCGGCCCATTTGTTGCAGACTTTTTTGGCGGGGCAGCCCATGTTGATGTCGATGATCTGCGCGCCCCGGTCGATGTTGTAGCGCGCAGCGTCGGCCATCATTTGCGCCTCAGTCCCGGCAATTTGGACCGCAATCGGGCCGGGCTCGCCATCGTGGTTGGCGCGCCGCGAGGTCTTCAATGAGGCCCACAAGTCCGGGCGCGAGGTCACCATTTCGCTGACCGCATACCCTGCCCCAAACTGCCGGCACAACTGCCGAAAAGGCCGATCCGTCACCCCCGCCATGGGGGCGACAAACAAGTTGTTCGGCAATGCGTAAGGGCCAATCTGCATGACTTGGAGGTGGGTATTGGGGGCGTGGTTTAAGGAGGAGGCATGATTGTAATTGCTTAATATTTCAGCAAATGAAAGCTGCGTGTGCTAAGCAAATATCACCGGCGCTACACTGCCCCCATGGAACTTTGGCTCAACGAATTAATGCAATGGCTGGCCCTGCCGCAACACGGCCTGAGCACCGTGTTTGTGGTGGCCTTCATCTCGGCCACCTTGTTGCCGATGGGTTCTGAGCCGGTGCTGTTTGGCTTGGTCAAACTCAATACCGAACTGTTTTGGCCTGCGATTTTGGTGGCCACTGCAGGCAATACGCTGGGCGGCATGTTCAGTTGGTGGATGGGCTGGGGCACGCACAAGGCGGTGAACCGTTGGCGCGGATCGGGCAGCCACCACCGCGCCTTGGTCTGGCTGGAAAAGTTGGGGCCCAAGGCCTGTTTGCTCAGCTGGCTGCCCGTCATAGGCGACCCTTTGTGTGCGGTGGCGGGCTGGCTGAAGATGCCTTTTTGGCCCTGCGCGCTGTACATGGCCATTGGCAAATTCGCCCGCTACCTGCTCATGACGGCGGGTCTGCTGTGGGTGTTTCCGGGGCAGTTTTAAGGCGGCCCCAACTCCCAATACCCAGCAGCCAAGCTGGCCATCAATCGTGAACGATCTTGCGTTCTTTGATGATTTGCGCAAACCGTCGCGCATCGGCCTTGGTGACCGCACCGAACTCGGCGGGCGTCATGGGGGTGGGTTCGGCACCGATGCCTTTGATGGACTCGACGGCACTGGGCAACATCAAAGCGCGGTTGATCTCACGGTTCAGGCGGTCAACGATGGCCACAGGTGTGCCCGCAGGCGCCCAGAAACCATGCGATGTGCCGGCGTCAAAATTCTTGAGCCCCAGCTCATTGAGCGTCGGCGCATCGGGGAACATGGGCAAGCGCTGTGGCGACGTGACCGCCAACAAGCGAAGACGACCCGACCGCACGTGCGAAAAAGCGATGCCGGGATCGAGCAAGTAGTCGACATTGCCGCCCAGCAAGTCTTGCAAGGCTGCTCCCGAACCACGATAAGGGATGTGCAAGGTAAAAATTCCGGCTTGTGACTTGAGCATCTCGCCCGCAATGTGCGGGCTGGTGCCGTTGCCCGGCGAGCCATAACTCAACTTGCCCGGATTGCCCTTGGCGAAGGCAACGAATTCGGCAAAAGTCTTGTAGGGTGCATCGCTGCGCACGACCAAGAATAATTGCAAACGCGCACCAGCCGCCACCGGAATGAGGTCCTTGTCTTGGTCGAAAGGCATCTTGGGCGTGACGTAGGGCACGATGGAAGCGCCACTGCCCGAGCTGCACAAAATGGTGTAACCATCGGGCGTGCTTTTGGCGGCCAAGTCTGAACCAATGATGCCACCGGCACCGCCTCGGTTGTCCACCACAATTTGTTGACCCAGCGCCTGAGACACCGCAGACGAAACGGCACGCGCCACCAGGTCTGGAGAGCCGCCCGCAGGGAAATTCACGATCATGCGGATGGGTTTGGCCGCAGGCCAGGCGCTTTGGGCCTGCGCTGTGCCCAAGGCGCTGAGTGCAAGGCTCGACACGGCGGCAAGGCCAATTTGTCGGCGTCGAGGGTCATGGGGTTGGGTCATCAAAATGTCTCCGAATAAAAATAGGCAATTCATTATGAAAAGAAATCAAGTGGTCCGCTACTCGGGAAAACCTTGCCTTTGCAATACCTGGCCTTCCAAAGGGTCAAGTCACCGAATTGCTCAGGGGTGCACCTTCAGTCCAGCATCGCAAGTTGTCTAAAAACATTTGCCCCACTCTGGTTTCATTGCCATCGGAATGGCCAGCTGCGTGCGGCGTGATCATGACCTGGGGCATGGCCCACAAGGGTGAATCAGGGGGCAAAGGCTCGTGCGCAAAGACATCCAGAAAAGCACCGCTCAAGTGGCCGCTTTGCAACGCCGCGACCAAAGCGGGTTCGTCCACCACTTCGCCTCGCGCCACATTGATTAAGTGAGCCCCTTGGGGCAGCGCAGCCAGGGCAGAGGCATTGACCAATTGGCGGGTTTTGGAAGTCAAAGGGCAGGCCATGATCAACCATTCGGTTTTGGGCAGCACCTGGGTCCAAGACTCGAACGTGACCATCTCAACGCCTTCGCTGGGCGGGTGTTGCGGCGCGGCCACTTGCTGGCGCACCACCACGACCTGCAGGCCCAGGGCCTGCAGCAAACTGCCCAGTTTTTGGCCAATAGGCCCCCAACCGACGATGGTCGCGGTTTGACCCGGCAGATCGCGGGGCATGCGCGCGCCCATCATCGGAAGCCACTGACGTGTTTGTTGCTCGGCCCAAAGCAAAGGGAAACGGCGTGCCAGCGCCAAGATGCCCGCCAAGGCCACAGCAGCAACCACTTGGGCATTCGCGCCGGATGAAGTGGTGATCTGAACGCCCTTGGCCAACAAGTCCAGATAAATCTGACGGTCAGCGCCCGCTGAGTGGATGTGCACCCACTGCAGGCCAGGCGACTGACGCAACAGCGCGTAAACCTGCTGCAAGGCGGGATGGATTTCATGTTTGGTAGAGGTGCCTGTGACCTCACGCGAGATGAAGGCCACCTGGGCATCCGTGCGTTGTTCGGCTGCAGCCGCTTCTAAAGAGATCAATTCATAAGGGCGCTGCCCCATCCGAGCCGCAAGCGATGCGCCCCAGCGGTCGATGGACTGCTGGGACATCAAGATGCGCAGGGGGGCGTGCGGATCGCTCATTCGGCTTTGGCCCCCGAATCGCGCACGATGACACGCCACTTGTCATGCTCGCGCTGAACGAATTGACCAAATTGTGCGGGCGTGCCGCCTGCTGGGTCGGCGCCCTGAGCGATCATTTGCTGCTCAATGGCCGGCACTTGCAAGATCTCATTGACGGCTTTGTTGACCATGCTGATCACCGCCTCTGGCGTGCCCTTGGGCGCAAAAAAGCCGAACCAAGAACCGGCTTCGAATTGAGGAAAACCTTTTTCGACCACGGTGGGCACGTCAGGCATGGAACGCGAACGCTTGAGTGAGCTGACCGCAATCGGTTTGAGCTTGCCCGCCGTGATGTGCGGCATCACGGAAGGGATGGTGGCAAACATGAACTGGATGCGGCCTGCCAGCAAATCCTTCAGGGCATCAGCGCCTTTGTAGGGAATGTGCGTCGCCTCAAAACCCACCCGCTTGGACAGCATGAAACTGGACAAATGGGACGAGGTGCCGATGCCGGTCGAGCCATAGTTGAGCTTGCCCGGATTGGCCTTGGCGTAGGCGATCAGCTCTTCCATGGTGTTGGCAGGCACCGAGGGGTGGATGACCAAGACATTCGGGACATCTGCGATCTGAACCATGGGCACCAGATCGGTCAAGGGGTTGTAGGGCAGCTTGCCGTACAAGGTGGGGTTGACGGCAATGGGGCCGACCGAATTGACGATCAGGGTGTACCCGTCAGGCGCAGAGCGGACCACCAACTCGGTGCCCAAGTTACCGCCCGCGCCGGGCTTGTTGTCGATGACAAAGGGTTGCTTGAGTTTTTCGGACAACTGCTGGGTGACGGTACGCGCCAAGATGTCGGTGGTGCCCCCGGCCGTAAAAGCCACCACCACTTTGACTGGTTTTTGGGGGTACGCCTGCGCCTGCGCCCCAGACGGCATGGCGATGGCCAACGCGGAGAGGCTGGCGGCTAACCAAAGAGAGGGTAAGGGCATGTGGAACTTTCTTTGGGGGTCAAGAAACCATGGGTTCAGGTTTTGTAACTGGGGTCCATGCGGTCGAGTTTGCGCAACAGAGCTGGCCACTCCATCAAGCCATAGGGCCTGCGCGTGCTGGGCTGGTAGTTATTCCAGGTTTCTTCCAGCACATCGGGCGCGACTTTGACAAAAGGCGTGCTGCAGGCCATGGCCGCCAGTTGGGCATGGCACGCCAGCTCCAGGCGGTGCATCCAGTTGAACGCCTCGCCCACACTGCGCCCCACGGTGAGGGCGCCGTGGTTGCGCAAGATCAGCGCCTCGCCCTGCCCCAGGTCTTTGACCAAGGAGGCCTGTTCGGTCAGATCCAGGACCACGCCTTGGTAGTCGTGGTAGCCGATTTTCAGGAACCGCATCGCCGTTTGGGTGATGGGCAAGAGACCGCATCCGAGCGAAGACACCGCCATGGACGCCCAGCTGTGGGTGTGGATGACGCAGTCCACCTCAGGGCGCGCTTCGTGCACCGCACTGTGGATCACGTAACCCGCTTTGTTGATGCCGTAGTTCAAATCGCCAAAGTCGGGCTTGGACAGGATGTTGCCATCGTGGTCGATTTTGATGAGGCTGGACGCTGTGATCTCCTCGTACATCATGCCGTAGGCGTTGATGAGAAAAGCACCGTCTTCGCCGGGCACACGCGAAGAGATGTGGTTGGCCATCATGTCTGACATGCCGTAGATGGCCACCAACCGGTAGCACGCCGCCAAGTCCACCCGGGCTTGCCACTCTGCAGGGGTGCAGCGCGCTTGCATCGATTCGACTTTCAGAAATCCGTTTTCAACCATGGCAACTCCTTGAGGCTCAGTCGAGTTTGACGCCAGCGCTCTTGACCAAATTGACCCAGAACTTAGCGTCGTCATTCAAAAAGGCGGCAAATTGATCGGGCGTGGTGGAGACTGATACATCGGTGCCTTCGCGCGCCAGAGCAGCCTTGACAGATGGCTGCGCCATGGCCGTTTGGGCTGCATCAAAAATTTGCTTCATGACAGCAGGCGGTGTGCCCACGGGGACAAACAGGCCATACCAAAACTCGATGGCGTACTCGGGCAGTTTGGCCTCTTGCATGCCTGGCAAACCGGGGACCAAGGCCGAGCTGTTGCGTGTGCTGACGGCCAAGCCTTTCAGGCGACCCGCTTGGATCATGGGCAAGACCGAAGGCGGAGTGCCAAAGGTCACTTGGGTGTCGCCCGCAATCACCGACTGGATGGCAGGCGCACCGCCGCGAAACGGAATGTGCACCATGTCCACACCCGTCAATTGGGTGAACAAAGCAGCGCCTAAGTGCGGCGCAGAGCCATTGCCCGAGGTGGCGTAGTTCATCTTGCCGGGCGCTTGCTTTGCACGCGCGATGAGGTCTTGCACCGAGTTGACGCCGATGTTGGGGTTGACCGCAATCACCAAGGGCGAGGTGGTGACTTTGGTGATGGGCACCAGATCTTTAGGGGTGTAATTCAACTTGGGGTTGAGCGCCGGGTTGACCGAGATGCTGCTGGGGCTGGCCAACAAAACGCTGTAACCATCGGGCGCGGCCTTGGCCACGTTTTCAGCCGCAATGCTGGAGCCTGCGCCAGCACGGTTTTCAACAATCACGGTCTGGCCAATGGCCTTGCTCATCGCATCGCTGATGGCGCGGGCCACATAGTCGGCCGCGCCGCCTGGGGCAAAGCCGACCACCAGACGAATGGGTTTGTTCGGATAGGCAGCGCCTTGGGCTTGCACACCCATGGCGAGGCAAGACAGAACGAATGCTGAAATCAGGTTTCTTTTGTTCATGTTGTGGTCTCCTTCGGTTGAATGTTTTTGCGGGGCCTGAAAAGCCATTCAAACAGCACTGGCAATGCGCAGCACAATTTTGCCGGTGTGTTGGTTGCTTTCCATGTGGGCTTTGGCGTGGTCCAGTTGGTCAAACTCAAACACCTGGTCGAGCAGCGGCTTTATGCGGCCATCGGCAAAGGCCGGCAGGATGTGCGCCACGAACTGCGCAATGCCGTCGGCCCGTTGAGCGGGGGTTCGGTTTTTGTTGGA
>Ga0209550_10001366_pt1 | contig 23368 bp, 25 predicted proteins | sample LauGreSuBDMM15SN_2_FD_187567 | JGI IMG/M metagenome (GOLD analysis project Ga0209550, IMG submission 187567) | Freshwater lake microbial communities from Lake Michigan, USA - Su13.BD.MM15.SN (SPAdes) (version 5) | ecosystem: Environmental > Aquatic > Freshwater > Lake | place: Lake Michigan... | reverse complement strand
CAGAATCGGTGGTGAAGTGAATTCCCATACCGATCACACGTTTCTCTGGACCGAACCACAGTCGGTTGTCGGGTTTTGGTTTGCTATCGATGATGCGACAACTGAAAACGGTTGCATGTGGGCTCTGCCGGGCGGACACAACATCCCTGTGAAATCGCGTTCTCGAGTCAATGCAGATCGCACCGCCAGCTACATGGAAGTGTTCGATGAATCGCCCTACCCGACCGAGGGCCTTGTGCCGCTTGAGGCAGAACGCGGAACGCTCGTTCTGCTGAACGGCACACTCCCTCACCTCAGTGGCCCAAATACCAGCGACAAGCCGCGGCATGCGTACACCATTCACGCAATTGATGCCCAAGCTCACTACCCGGCCGACAACTGGCTACAACGACCGAACCTTGTGATGTCGGGTTTTAACGACTAGCAGTTATTTGACGAGCAACTCGGCGATTTGCAGTGCGTTGAGCGCAGCACCTTTTCGCAGGTTGTCGCTAGAAACAAACAAAGCCAAACCACGATTGCCGTCTATCGATGTGTCTTGCCTAATTCGGCCGACATAGCTGAGGTCTTTCCCGGCGGCGAGCAATGGTGTTGGTATGTCTTCCACCACAACACCCGGAGCCTTGCTTAAAAGTTCGATTGCTTGCGCTGCGGTAATTGCACGCTCAAACTCCAAGTTGATGCTTAAGGAGTGACCGGTGAACACGGGAACGCGAACACACGTGCCCGAAACGCGAAGCTGAGGAATATGCAAAATCTTGCGACTTTCATAGCGCAACTTCTGTTCCTCGTCGGTTTCAAGCGAATCGTCGTCCATCAATGAACCGGCAAAAGGTAAGACGTTGAACGCAATAGTGCGGGCAAACTTTTCTGGAGCAGGAAACGCGACTGCGCCGCCGTCATACGTCAACGCTTCGGCAGTCGGAGCAGCACTTTTTGCTTGTACGTCAAGTTCGCTAACGCCAGAAACCCCACCGCCGCTCACCGCTTGATAGGTGCTTGCGACCATTCGCACAAGACCAGCAGCGTCATGCAACGGTTTGAGTACCGGCATCGCAGCCATCGTTGTGCAGTTGGGGTTGGCAATGATTCTCTTTTTTGCCAGTGCCACATCTTCCGGATTGACCTCTGAAACAATGAGTGGGACATCAGGATTCATGCGCCATGCCGACGAATTGTCAATGACCATTGCCCCTGCCTGCGCATACTTTTCGGCAAGCGCACGCGAAGTCGTTGCGCCAGCAGAAAACAACACAACATCAAGACCACTCGGGTCTGCCTCAGTTGCATCTTCAACGATGATGGACTGGCCATTCCATTCGATAGTCGAGCCCGCCGACCTGGCCGATGCAAACAACCGCAACGTCGTTACAGGAAATTTCCGTTCGGCCAGCAACTGTCTCATCACTGTTCCGACCATGCCTGTTGCGCCAACGATGCCTACATTCATGGCAGTCAGACTAACGCAACCAAGTGTTTATTTGCTCGGAAGTGAGGTTGCTGCCGCACAGAATCGTTGCCAAACGCTCGGAGCGCAAATGTTGATGTTCGAGCACTGCGGCTACGCCGGCAATTCCTGCAGGTTCGATGACGAGACCTGAGCGATCGAACATCATCTTCATCGCACGCACTAATCCATCTTCAGAGACCAACACCACATCATCTACAAGGCCCTTCATGTCTTCCAATGCTTCGGGCACGGGAGTGCGCACGGCAATTCCATCGGCGATGGTGTCGGCAGACGAACGTTCAATGACAGTGCCAGAGCGCCAGGACGCCTCCATCGCGTCTGCGCTGACGCTCGAAACACCAACAACGCGAACATCTGGGGCCACATGTTTGATCCATCGAGCCATACCCGTGATCATCGCACCGTTGCCAAGCGGCACAAGCACCGTGTCAAAAGTGCGTCGCGTCATCATCTCGACTGCGATCGATCCTGCGCCCTCGGAAATTGCGATGTCGCGACCATCTTCAACGAAGTGTGCTCCCGTCGAAGCACAAAAAGCCTTGGCGCTTTCCTTCGATCCATCAAAGTTGTCACCCTCTTGGCGTACCTCAGCACCCATCGAGCGCATTCGCTCAATCTTTAGTGGGTTGGCATTAGTAGCGCTATAGATAATCAGATGTCGCGATCGCTTGCGACAGGCATACGCCATTGCTTGGCCAAAATTTCCTGCTGTGGCACACACCAGTTGCTGATCCTGCAACGTCTTTTGGGTTTCGCTCATAAAGAAATCGGCGCCTCTGCCCTTGAAGCTGCGAATCGGATTGAGCGTCTCTACTTTTAATGTCAGTTGTGCACCAAGTTCTTTGGAAAGTGGCTCGCAATCAAACTGCGGCGTATGAGTAAACACTGCGTCAATCTCTCGAGCTGCTCGCTCAATATTTTCTACCGACAAACGATGCTGCATGATGTCGTGCTACCCCTTTAGACGAATTACTAGCCACCAATGGCTAGCGTTTATGCGATTAAGCGGCTGCACGGTTACGCCTGCTTGCTTTGCCGATCGAGCCCTTTTGGCCGAATGATGCACAGTTACTTCACCAAGCCGCTGTTCGATACCAGGTTGCTTGTACAAATAACCAAGTACATCGTCGGGGCTTAGACGATTTGCCTGCCAACCGAAACGTGTCGCCCAACGCTGTTGAGACAATCGGCTTCCCGCGATTGGCAGCCGCCATAATGCACGCACCAAAACACCAAGTGGAATCAGCACAACATCGGCTGGGACCCAACTTCGATAATTGAGCATGATGGTTGCACCGTCACGTGCCACGCGAACTGCTTCCCGCGTGAGCGAGAGTGCGTCTGTTCGTTCACAGTGTTGCAAAGTGATGTACGAAAACACCACATCAACACTTCGGTCGCCCACTTGTAGTGTTCGTCCATCCGTTACGTGTGTCGTTCGTAATCGCTCTGGTCGTCCGTGTTGTCCAACTGTTTCATGACAACGCTCAAGAAATGCGGCATCTACGTCGGTTGCGATCACTTGCGCGCACTGTTGAGTAAAAGAGGCCGTCATGCGTCCTATACCGCTTCCGATTTCTAGCAAGGTAAGCGGGACAAGCTGTTCTCGGGTAAAGCCAAATTGACGCATATAGCGGCGCGCTTCTTTGTCGCCTGTTTGCACAAAGTCGGCAAGTGTCAGTTGCTTGCCCGTCTCATTATTGAATACCCAGCCAGTTGATTGAACGATCTCGTCGGCTGTTGCGCCAGTCTCTGTTCGGTTTCCGGCACTTCGCCAAGGGGTAAATTGCGTGCGCCAGGTGCGTACGCGAGCATTCGACATGATGCGTTACAACCTACTTGCGTTCGGGTAGCGGCGCCGAGTAATCCTGCCCACTGTCCAAATCAAATGCCGTATGCAGGGCTCGGATAGCGGTTTCAAGCTTGCTTCGCTCAACCACTACCGAAATACGGATGGTGCTAGTGGAGATCATCTCAATGTTGACGTCGTTGTCGGCAAGCACCCGAAACATTTTTGCGGCAATACCTGGGCTCGACTTCATGCCCGCGCCAACGAGCGACAGCTTGACAATGTTTTCATCCTGCGAAACACCCTTCGCACCAACTTCGTCGCCAACCTTTTCCAAGATCGGAAGCGCGGTAGCAATATCCCCTAGCGGCAAGGTGAAGGAAATGTCGGTGGTGCCATCTATCGATGTGTTTTGCACAATCATGTCCACGTTGACATTTGCATCGGCCAACGACTCGAACAACAACGCAGACACACCTGGGCGGTCTGGCACACCAAGCAACGTCATTTTTGCCTCGCCACCATCGTGGACCACACCCGAAATAATTGGTTCTTCCATTGCAGTATTCCTCTCATGATCGGCACCGATAACCCAAGTGCCTTCTTCCCACGTGAAACTTGAACGAACATGAATTGGCACGTTGTGATTGCGAGCAAACTCAACCGCACGAAGCGCCAACACTTTGCTGCCAGCGCCAGCCATCTCCAGCATCTCATCAAAACTCAAATACTGAATCTTGCGAGCCTGGGGAACCATGCGCGGGTCGGCGCTAAACACCCCGGTGACGTCGGTGTAGATCTCGCACGCGTCGGCTTGTAACGCGGCGGCGAGTGCAACCGCAGTGGTGTCACTGCCACCCCGACCAAGCGTGGTGATTTCACGATCGGTACTCACACCTTGGAAGCCGGCGACAACTGCAACTTTGCCTGCACTTAGTGCCTCGCGAACTCGATCACCTTTGATTTCCAGAATCTTTGCCTTCGTATGCGACGTATCGGTGATGATGCCCACCTGACTGCCGGTGAAGCTCATTGCGTCGCAACCAACGTCGTGCAGCGCCATGCATAACAACGACATCGAAATCCGCTCGCCGGTGGTCAGCAACATGTCCATCTCTCGGCCCTGTGGGTTGCTTGACACTTGGCGTGCAAGCTCTACCAAATTGTCGGTTGCCTTGCCCATGGCAGAGACCACCGCAACAACATCAATTCCCTTCGCACGGGTTTCGGCGATATGCCTTGCCACGTTGCGCATCCGATCGGGATCGGCCACCGATGTGCCACCGTATTTTTGTACGACTAACGTCACAGGTTCATAACGCTATCGCTGCGCGAGTAACCTTTATAAATCATGGGAACCGATAAGCGAACACGCAAAAAAGAGAACCGCCGTCTACGACAAGACCGAGATGCCAAAAGCTTCCAGCGTCAGAAGATGCGCAAGAACATCATCCGAATCCTCGTTGTTCTCGGCATCATCGTTGGTGTCGGCGGCATCATCGCCGTTTCTGGTGACGACGCACCAGACACCAACAGCACCGACACCACAATCACCACCGATACCGCGGCAGCCTCCACCAACACAGGTGGCCGCACCATCACGGGCGAAACACCTTGCCCAGCTGCCGACGGGTCGGAAGAACGGGCCGTGTCCTTCGAACAGGCGCCACCCACCTGCGTCACCGACGGAGCCGTGTACACCGCAATAGTTACTACTAATAAGGGCGAGTTTGCAATTCTGCTCGACGTAGCGAAAGCACCACTTGCAGTAAATAATTTCGTCACGCTTGCGCGTTACAAGTATTTCGATGGCACCTTTTGCCACCGAGCCATTCCAGGATTCGTCGTCCAATGTGGTGACCCAACCGCATCTGGCTCGGGCGGGCCTGGCTACTCCTTCGCCGACGAACTACCGCAGGCTGGCGAGTACGTCATTGGTTCAATTGCAATGGCCAACTCTGGCCCCAACACCAACGGCAGTCAGTTCTTCATCATCACTGGCAAAGAAGGTGCGCAGCTTCCTCCGAACTACACCCTGTTCGGTCAAGTCTCCGACGGTCTCGTGACAACAATTCCAGCTATGGACGCAGCTTCAAACCCAGACCCTGCCGCCAATGGAGTTCCACCACTTGAAGAACTTCAAATCATCAGCGTGGTAATTGCCGAAAGCTAATTTGGCAATCGGCCGTGCAACACCACGGCACCGTGCGTTGACCACGCGCCATTAACGCTCATCAGCGCTGCTCCAGTTGGCACCTCTGCAACAGAAGTATTCGCCAACTGCAGTGTTCGATGTAAGCGATCCGCCGACCACGCTTCTGATTCGGCGATCATCGCGATACCGCTGATCAGACCTAGGCCGAGTGCAAACGCACCGCCGCGCGGGTCGATCATCGGGTCACACAGCGCCGCGGCGCTTCCACCTACGGCAACAATCAATCCATCCACGAATTGTTCTTGGAGAGCGTCGAACACCAGTGTGTCTTTCAGGGTTGAGCGCAAATGGATTGGCGAATCTCCAACAACGTAGACGGCGCCTGCATCGCGAATGGTCTTTGCATGGTGCTCTTCATTGGCGTCATGACGGTTGTATACCTCACACACCCGAATTTCTTTTCCTAATCGAAGCGCCCATGATTTGCTGGCTGCGACAAGCTCACTTGGGTTTTCAAAAGCTTCAGCGGTTGGGAGTACGACAACATATCCACTTGCTGCGGCGAGCACCTCTTGGTCAAGTGCATCGTTGCCAACAAATGGGCTGCCACCCTGCAGCACCAAGACCGAGCCCATACCTTGGGAATGTATCACGCATTATTTACGGGTGAATGACCCTTAATCTTCAAGCAGCAGATGTTTCAGCGATGCAATGGTTTCCGGCTCGACACCAATTTCGCGCACGTAGTTTGCAACCGAACCAAACTTGTCGTGTAAGTCTTCCAGAATGATTTTCATCGCTTCAGGGTCTGCCGCGAGAAAAACCGGAGGCATCGTGGCAAAACGTTGGGCAAGTTCTGGTTGATGTTGTTTAGCCCATACGGTCCAACGCTGCATTGCGTCCCTCGTCAGCCCGTAGTCCGCACAAATGTGCTCATCATCAACACCAAGTGATGCAAGTAGTAGTGCAGCAAGTACACCGGTGCGATCTTTGCCAGCAGCGCAATGAAAAACTGCAGGCAGAGCCATTTCCTGTGACAACACCCGCATAGCTTCGGCAAACCGGGTCGCTCCGATTTCAAGCATGTCTCGATATCCCCACACCAAAAATTCAATTGGGTCGGTGATGTCCGGCGTTTCACTATCGCTCCACGTCACGTCGATAATTGAAAGATGGTGAAAGGTCACCGAAATTTCTGCCGTGGGAAAAATGCCTTGGTCGTCTTGTTCGCGCTGTGTACGCAGATCGATTACCGAACGCAACTTCAACTGCTGCACCCGCGAAATATCTTCGGCAGAACGCAAGCGATATAGGCCATCTGAGCGAAACAGGGTGTTCCATTTAGTGACCTTGCCCGCAGCCGTTGGGTAACCCCCAAGGTCTCGGAAATTGTGTACGTGCTCAAGGCCAATCCGGCGGTTTGGATGTTGCGCTGCAGGTACGGTGGCGGCACTCATGACAGGCAACCTACTGATGCTGGGTATCGGCTCGGGGGTTAATGGGTTACCAATTGGTAAATCGTTACGGTGCCTGACTACCGTTGCACCCTATGACTACCACCACACCTCAACTTGTCGGCATCTGCGGATCTGGAATCATGGGCTCGGGACTTGCCGAAGTAGTAGCCCGCGCGGGAATAAACGTGGTGGTTCGCTCGCGAACACTGAGTGGAGCACAAGCGATGCTTGCGACCGTTGAAGGCAACCTTGCAAAGCAGGTGTCCAAAGGAAAGATGACAGAAGATGAGCGTGCAACGGTGCTGTCGCACATCAGCATCACCGACTCATTAACGGATCTTGCAAATTGCGACTTAGTGATCGAATCGATTCTTGAAGAACTCACAGCAAAGCAAGCACTGTTTGCCGAGCTTGATGACATTGTTAAGCCCTCTGCAATTTTGGCAACCAACACCAGCACCTTGCCAGTGATCAAGATGGCGCAAGCAACCAAGCGCCCCGACAAAGTGTGTGGCATTCACTTCTTCAACCCTGCTGTTCTGATGCCGCTCGTTGAGATTGTTCGCCCAATTACTGCCAGCGACGAAACCATTGCTGCTGCTACGGCGTTTGCAACAACATGCGCAAAGGAACCTGTGCAAGTACTTGACCGCGCAGGATTCATCGTAAATGCACTGCTCTTCCCTTATCTCAACAATGCAGTACGCATGTTTGAAGCCGGCACCGCATCGATGGAAGACATCGATGTTGCAATGAAGGGCGGTTGTAATTTCCCGATGGGGCCGTTTGCTTTGCTCGATCTCGTTGGGCTTGATACTTCGGTTGCAATTCTTGATGCGTTGCACGCAGAGTTCAAAGACGACAACTACGTTGTCACTCCTTCGTTGCGAAAACTCGTGAGCGAAGGAAAGCTTGGCCGCAAGACGAAACAAGGTTTCTTCTCCTACTAATTACTTCGGGGTACGGTGGACTATGACCACGTGGCACAGCACCCCAGTGCCATTACCCGAATCTCGTTGGCAGTTTCCACCGTCTACCGATTGGCCACGAAGTGACCTCGTTGGTCGTGGTGCCGATCTCGAGCCCGAAACACTAATCTCCGCATATCGCTGCGGCATATTCCCAATGGCAACCGAGTTGGCGCTTGGTGACAACGACCTTGCATGGTTTTCGCCGCGCAAGCGTGCGGTGTTGCCTCTTGATCAATTGCGTGTGACTCGTTCGATGCGTCAAAGTGCGCGGCGCTACGAAATTCGGATTGACACATGCTTCGAGCGCGTTATGCGTGGATGTGCAGTGCCCGACAGACCTGGCGCTTGGATAACCGAACCGTTTATAGACGCCTACGCAGAACTGCATCGGTTGGGTTGGGCTCACAGCGTCGAAGCCTTTGACGAAAACGGTGTGCTAGTTGGCGGCTTATACGGTGTGCGAGTGAACGGTTTATTCGCGGGCGAATCGATGTTTCATCTCCAGCGCGACGCTTCAAAAGTGGCGCTGATGGGCCTTGTGGATGCAATGATTTCGGCGAATATGACACTCCTAGACGTGCAATGGCTTACCCCTCACTTGCAATCGCTCGGCGTGATCGAACTACCCCGATCGGCATACCTCGATCGCCTTTCGCGCGCAATCAGCCCGTAACCTTGCACCATGGCCGAACGCCGCGACGACCCATGGCTGATGCGCACCTATTCAGGGCACTCCACAGCCGCTGCTTCAAACGCCTTGTACCGAACCAACCTTGCTAAAGGTCAGACCGGACTTTCGATTGCTTTCGACTTGCCCACCCAAACGGGTTACGACCCAGACCACATATTGGCGCGCGGCGAGGTGGGCAAAGTTGGCGTTCCGGTTGTGCACCTTGGACACATGAAGACACTGCTCGACGGAATTCCGCCAGCAGAGATGAATACGTCGATGACGATCAATGCTCCTGCAGCATGGTTGCTGGCCTTGTATGTTGCCAACGCCGAATTGCAAGGAACTACTCCGCAGCAATTGCGTGGCACTACTCAAAATGACATCTTGAAAGAGTATTTGTCGCGTGGAACATTCATATTTCCTCCACTTGCATCTCGTCGAATCATCGTCGACATGATTGCGTGGTGCTCGCAGAACGCACCCAAATGGAACCCGATGAACGTCTGTTCTTACCATTTGCAAGAAGTTGGAGCAACGCCGGTACAGGAAATTGCTTACTCGCTCGCCAACGCCATCGATATTTTGGATGCAGTTCGCGAAAGTGGTCAAGTGGCGGACGAAACATTCGCTCAGGTATTTGGCAGTATCTCATTTTTTGTCAATGCAGGTATTCGCTTCGTTGAAGAGGTGTGCAAGATGCGCGCGTTTACCGAATTGTGGGACCGCATTGGACTCGAGCGATATGGCATCACCGACGAACGCGCGCGCCGATTCCGTTACGGAGTGCAAGTCAACTCACTTGGGCTTACCGAAGCGCAACCAGAAAACAACATCCAGCGCATTGTGCTGGAAATGCTTGCCGTTACGTTGTCCAAATCCGCACGAGCAAGAAGCGTGCAGCTGCCTGCTTGGAACGAAGCGTTAGGTCTCCCGCGTCCTTGGGATCAACAGTGGTCGCTGCGTATGCAACAAGTTCTGGCATTTGAAACCGACCTACTCGAATACGAGGACATCTTTACTGGCTCACATGTCATTGAAAAGCGCACGACCGAGTTGCGCGATGCGGCATGGACGGAACTCAACGAAATTCTTTCGCTTGGTGGAGCATTCGAGTCTGTTGATGAACTGAAGGGTCGGCTCGTTTCGTCGATGGCAGAACGCACTCGTCGCATCGAGAGCGGAGATCAGATTGTTGTTGGCGTCAACAAGTACACAGAAACTGCGCAGTCGCCACTGGGTGGCACCGACAACATTCTCACCGTCGATCCTCGCGTTGAACAGGAAATGGTTGACGATGTTCAAGCATGGCGTCAAGCACGCTCGCAGTCTGCGGTGGACAGTGCGCTCGCCCAGTTGCGCGAAGCAGCAGCAGGCAAAGCCAACTTGATGGATGCATCAATTGCGCTGGCAAAGGCTGGTGGCACAACAGGCGAATGGAGCCAAGTGCTGCGAGACATTTTTGGTGAATACCGCGCACCAACTGGTGTCGGTGCTGCCGCTGGAAGGCGCACCCACGAGTTGGCCGACGTCGCAGAGTTTGTTCGAACCATTCCTGGTGGGCCACCCAAGTTCTTAGTTGCCAAACCTGGTTTAGACGGACATTCCAGTGGAGCAGAACAGATTGCCGTTGCAGCGCGCGATGCCGGCATGGAGGTCGTCTACAGCGGTATCCGCCTCACACCAGCACAAATTGCTGCATCTGCCCGTGACGAAGACCCAGACGTAATTGGACTTTCAATACTTTCTGGATCTCACCTGCAACTCGTGCCAGATGTCTTGCAACAGTTGCGTGAACTTGGTGTCGATGCTCCGCTGATATTAGGTGGAATCATTCCCGAGGCTGATCGAGAGAATTTGCGCGCGATGGGTGTCGCAGCTATTTACACACCAAAAGATTTTGATATTGCTCGCATTATGCGAGAGATTGCAACCATTGCCGACAATCGTCGACGCTCTAACGCCTAAAAGCTCAGGGATCCATCGTTGTTGATGGAGCAACAGGAATGAAACCTGTTGGAACGGGAAGCTGCAACACCTGCCCTGCATTTAATTTGTCCGGGTCGGTAATTCCATTGAGGGCCATCAAATCGGCCATGTTTAAGTTGTATGTCTTAGAGATTTGAAACAGCGAATCGCCAGGATTCACCGTGTAGTAAACAGGCTCGGTATACACAGTTGTAGTTGATGCCGGAATAGTTGATTCCACAGTTGTCTCCACCGAAATTGATTCTGTGCTATCGCTGCGGGAGAGCACCAAGGCAATTAAGCCACTAATTACGGAAATTGCGAGTAGAGACCACTGCAATCGACCGCGAAGATACATCACTTGTCATGCTAGACGGCTGGTCTTCATCGCAATGTTCATCAACCTTGCTCGGTTATACCTTGCAATCATCCAACAAGGAATGTTTCCAACCAAGGCGAAGGCCACATTGCCCGCAAACATTGCGGGCGAATTCCACACAATAAACAGTGGAATTGCTCCGATCAAAGCAAGATGAGTGCGCTCGGCACGAACACATTCGTCGATAAACCGAAGTCTCCCGCCGTCGGCAACCGAAGGCAGCTTTCGTTTGCTTAACCCACCGAACCACGTACCCGCATCGGGTATGAGGTCCTTCCAGAGGTGCACCCGCCACCATTTCCGATAGCGCTCACCCCTATATTCGCCAGCACCCATACGGGTAAAGGGCCCCATTTTGCGTAACGCCGCCAAAGGCCGTTTGGCCTGCCAATAGCCGCTGCCAGCCCCAATGAGCACCCAGGCAATGACATCAAACACCAGCGCGCGTTGCCAAGTAAGTGAGATCAGCACCCCTTCAGTGTGGCCTATTGACAACTACCGTGTGGTGCTGTGCGAAACGTATTGATCGTGGCCCTGGCATTCGTGCTCATGGAACCCTTCACCTATTGCGCCCACCGTTGGGTGATGCACGGGCTGGCCAGGTTTCTTCACGAAAGCCACCACCGCAATGCAGCGCGCGCTGTTCCTGCGTTGCTTGAGGCAAACGATTTCTTCCCGGTGATCTTGGCCGCTGCAGTCAACATTTTGCTGGCTCTGGGCTTCAACCAACCATCGCTTGGCGCACTTATACCAACGTGTATCGGCATCACTGCCTATGGCTTTGCCTACTTCGTAGTGCACGACGTGTACATCCATCGGCGTCTGCGATTATTTGGTAACAAAAAAATCGCTCTGTTCGAGCAACTTGCTGATGCACATCGCCGACATCACCAATTCAACGGCGAGCCTTACGGAATGTTGCTGCCGATTACCGGTCAGCGTGTAAGTGGATCGATCCCGTCCCAAGTTCCGGCAGAGTCGTAAGGCTCGAAGCGCGCAAAGAGTTCCTCTCCGTACCACTGCTCGTTACGAGTGCGCTCAACGACTGCTTGATGCTGAGGTGCTTGCGTAGCAAACCGACGCATTGCTTCCATTGAACTCCACAAACTAAAAGTTCCTAACCGCCCGATCGGTGCCTCACCAATTCCGACAACTGCAAGCAATCCTTCAGATTGGTGCAACTCGATATTCACTGGTTCGCCAGCCCGACGAAATGCTTTCCAGGAACGAGGCCGAACATCTGCGCGAGTGATCATTGCGATTGGCCCGCCTGTTTCACCTCGAACCAACTCGTTAGCAACTGCAAACCCTCGCCACGATCCGTGCCCACCCGCGCCGCGCAACTTCACATGCCATGATTCATCGGCCCGCTTCCAGCGCTGAGCAATGGGATGATGATCCAAGAATTGCTGGAAACACTGCTCGTTTTGCCACACCGCAAAAAATGCAGTGCGTTTCAGGTTTGCTCCTTGGGACGTGTCGCTACCCGAGCCCGTACCTAGCAATCGCCAGAACACCAGCCCCTCAACATGTTTTAAGCGCAAACGATCGGTTCCCAACCGAGCAAGTGCACCTAGCGCCCTAGGCCATGTGACCAAATGGAATGACGCAATGTTGTTCATTGTTGATATGTCCTACCACGCCATGTGGCTTTGCTGCCAGACACTTGGCGAATCAAACCTCGAAAGATGGCAACAAGTGCCACGGTGTCCGCAAGGGGCGAAAGCCAATACCAAATACCGTGCTGCACATATGCTCGGCGCATTCCAAACAAAGTACCCACACGAACGAGTAGCAATGCAATGCTGACCGGCGTGCTGACACCAAGCACCAACATCCACAACGGCGCCACCTGAGCAAGTGCCAGACCAATGCTGTACCCAAACACTTTCCCCACATTGTCAACACTGGCAAGCGAGAGCGAACGTCCCCAGCCATTCCATGTATCAGCAAAAGTCTCGAACATTCTCACGGTCAGTAATTCACTTCCGTCCAGCATCGCAACACGCCAGCCCAATGCAGCCACCATCCGCACCAGCGCAACATCTTCGATTGTTTCTCCTCGCACGCCTGTGAACACATCATGTTCAACAGCGTCGCTGCGCAGAAACGCCATGCATTGGCCATTAGCAAGTTGAGCATTTGTTCCAACCTTGCCCTCGTAGCCCGAAGGACCATAGCGATAGACAAGTGTGGTCAGCATGGCGGGGTGCAACCATTGCGCCCCCTTGCTGGGGCAATCGAACCGGGCACCAACCGAAACGAATCTCAAGCCATCACGCCGTGCGCGTTGCACCACCGCTTGCACAAGTTGAGGATGCGCAACAGCATCTGCGTCGAGTGTGACTATCCATTCACCAGTTGCAGCCTGAACACCTTGATGTAATGCCCACGCCTTTCCAACCCAACCACTGGGAAGCGGTTTGCCATGGAGCACCGTGGCCCCTAAGCGGATCGCAATATTGGCGGTCTCGTCTGTCGACTCATCGTCCACCACCACAACTTCGTGCACACCCGGTGCTCCAACAATGGCTGCCAAACATGCCTGGATTCGATGCGCTTCGTTGCGCGCAGGGATAATCACGCTGATTGTAGGAACAGCCACCGCATGGTCTGTTGCGCTACCAAGTGGCGCTGCAAGACGCGCAGCACGAACAATGCGCAGCATCGCCCAGCAACCAGCGACCAACTGCAGAATCGACCACCAATTGAGTACTAACGATGCACCAAGAAACACAGCGGCAACCTAGCCTGAGAACCATGCGTGTGCTCGCAGCAGTTGACAAATTTCGCGGAACCGCTACCGCCGCACAAGTTGCCGCCGCAATTGGCCATGCCTGCTGGGATCTTGGCCACGAATGTATCGAAACCCCGATCGGCGACGGCGGCGAAGGGACACTCGATGTGCTCGGTGGCGCTAACCGCACCACCCGCGTCACCAATCCACTTGGCAAACCAGTCGAAGCTCAATGGCGTTTCGTGCGCGATACGGCAATCATTGAAATGGCCCGTGCGTCTGGACTCACACTCGTTGGCGGTGCAGCCCAAAACGATGTCATCGCCGCATCAACTGTTGGCACGGGAGAACTCATTGATTCGGCCCTCAACGACGGTGCCAAAAAAATCATCGTTTGTGTCGGAGGCTCGGCAACCGTAGACGGAGGGCTTGGTGCGATTAAGGCAATCAAGTCTCCAGCCCGTTTGCGCGGCATCGAGTTTCTTGTGGCATGCGATGTGCAAACCTCATTCACCGATGCTGCAAAATTGTTTGGCGCACAAAAAGGTGCGACGCCAGCGCAAATCGAGTTCCTTACCGCACGTCTACACAAATTGCAGCAGCAATATCTCGATGACTATGGCGTAGATGTGTCCAAAATTGAAGGCGCCGGTGCTGCAGGCGGTCTTGCTGGCGGCTTGGCCGCGCTCGGCGCGTCACTCGTACCCGGCTTCGACATCGTTGCCGATGAGGTTGGACTACATGAACTCATTGCGTCAAGTGATTACGTCATCACGGGTGAAGGATATTTAGACAACGAAAGCTTTGAAGGAAAAGTTGTCGGTGGTGTTCAACGGTTGGCGCAGCAGTTCGATAAACCAGTTTCGGTGATTTGCGGTGATGCAGATGCCGAAGTACGCGGAAGAATTGATGCGGTCACCTTGATCGAAATGTATGGTGAACGCCAAGCGTTTGATCAAACACTCACCAGTATTGAAAGTGCTGCGCGCGCACTTCTTCAGAAGCGCACTACCAAAAAGTAGATCAGCCTGGCGGCAATGTTGTTTCGGTTGCAACCGGAACGGTAGGAACTGGCGTTGCAAGTGGCTTGCCAGCCAAATCAGTACCCAACAGGATCAACACGCTTGCTTCGCCAAGCTTGCCTGTTTCGGTTGGAATCGGAGCAGGCATTGCAGCCGTAGCTACCCCACCAAGTTGTTCTGCAACCTGAGCCGCCTGGACTTCAAAGCCTGGCAAGAAATAGACCACCGTTGCGGTTTGCTTTGGCGTTACTTCGCTCGAGTTCATTGCTGGCTGCACGATAAAACCACGACCCTGCAACTCTGTGGTCATTGTGCCGGCACTTCCCGCCACCTTCGAGGCGTTTGCAATCTGCACTTTAAACGCCGTAAGAGGAACGGTCACTACAACAGTTGTCTCCACCGGAATGGTGTCGGTAACAATGGCCTCATCGGTTGCCTGATCTGGTGTAGCAGTGGAGCCACCGCCACTATCGCTGCGGATATCGCGCAAGATCAGAAACCCGAGGAGCACAGCAACTGCTGCAACAACGATGGACATAGTGGAATTGAGATTGCCACCGCGAGAAACAGGGCCGCGGCTTGGACGACGTTGTTCTTGATTCATAGAACTACCGTACCTTCTGCACAACACCCGAAAATGTCATGCCCACATAATCAGAGCCGGGTGTGGGGATTGAACCCACGACCTACCGCTTACAAGGCGGTTGCTCTACCACTGAGCTAACCCGGCCAAACCTTCTTCACTAAGCGCCTCAATGCTACGGCGCAAACGCGCTTCCGAGGGAACCGAATTGTTCTATTTCAAGCCGCGTAAACGGACAACTTCATAGGTTGCCAACGCGGCCGCCACAGAAACGTTGAGCGAAGAAAGTGCTCCCAACATCGGAATATTGACCAGCACATCGCAGCGCTCCCGCACCAGGCGAGACAGACCGGGGCCCTCTGCACCCAGCACTAAACAAATTGATTCGTCGCCAAGTGAACCCAATTCGAAAATGCTTTTGTCGGCCGCATCGTGCAAGCCAACGATCCACACTCCCGCGTCCTTCATTTGCTGCAATGCCGTGGGCAAGCCACCTACAACACACATCGGTACGTACTCGGCTGCACCTGCAGCCGATTTGGCTGCCGTCGGCGTGATGTGTACCGCTCGATGACGAGGCAAAATCACGCCGTCAACTCCTGCACCATCACACGATCGCAAGATCGCACCAAGGTTGCCGGGATCGGTTACTCCGTCCACAGCTATCAGAAGCTTGGGTTTCTTCGAAGCTTGATCTCCGATGAGATATGCCAAGTCAACGTCGGGAATGGGTGCTGCCATTGCCAACACGCCTTGTGGGGCTTCGCTTCGTGCCTCGCGCTCAATTTCTTTTCGTGCAACTCGACGAACCGGAACACGTTGATCATTGGCCAACTCAATGATGTCGTTAATCACTTCGTTGTCTTCGATGTCATTCGAAATCCACACTTCGAATGCGCGACGCTTTCGCGCAATCAACAACTCGCGAACGGCTTGCCTGCCCTCAATCTGCGCACCACCCAAGCCATGCTGATCTGGTCGTGGTGCACGAGGGCTGTGTGCGTCTCGTACAGCTGCAGGACGCTTCGGTCGATCCTTGAGTGATTGTCTTGGTGCCTGCTTCGCACTGCGAGGCGCACCCGGTTTGGCACCGCGAGGTGCTCCAGTTTTTGCACCAAGACGCTTTGTGCCACTGGAGTTTTTTCCTCGACCCGAACCTGAACTACGTGGCTTCATGAACTCTTCCGTTCTATAACGGCAACAGCCCAGCAGGCGATGCCTTCTTCACGACCTAGCGCACCCAAGCCTTCGGCCCGACGCCCCTTCACCGACACCGGCGCTCCTGCTGCCTTGCTTAAATTTTGTTGCATTGCCTCACGGTGTGGGGCAAGTTTGGGTCGTTCACACACAACGGAGCAATCGACGTTGCCAATCTCGTAACCGGCCTCGCTCAGCATTGCAGCAACCTTCCCCAGCAATTTCAATGAGTCGACATCTTTCCATTGCGGTTCGGTATCAGGAAAATGCTGCCCAATATCGCCAAGACCTGCCGCACCCAACAATGCATCAGCAACTGCATGCGCGATGACGTCGGCGTCGCTGTGCCCAACAAGCGCACGCTCGCCCGCAAAAGTTACGCCGCCAAGCACCAACACACGGTCGGACGGACCATCAACAAATCGATGGATATCAAAACCTTGGCCTACGCGCGTCTGCACCGTCATTTTCGTTCTACCTTTTCACACTTCGGTTCGCGCGGTGGCGCGAGCCCATTCCAAATCTTCGGGTGCCGTCAGTTTGCGATTCAACATTTCGCCAGCAACGACCACCACTTTCCTACCTAACACCTCTAAGAGTGTCGCATCATCTGTTCCCTCGGGCGATGATGCATGTGCTGTGCGCAACACACTTGCGCGAAATGCCTGTGGTGTTTGCACTGCCACTAACGACGATCGGTCGGGTGTATGCACCACTATGTTGCTGGCGTCAACTTGCTTGATTGTGTCTGTGACAGCCAGCGCGGGCACTGCGCCATCTGCGCCGCGGTGCACTTGAGCAATCACCTCCATATATAGGTGTTCGGTTGCAAAGGGACGTGCAGCATCATGCACACAAATAACGGTCGCTTCTGGGGGAACGGCGGCCAAACCGCGGCGCACCGATTCGCTTCGGGTTGCTCCGCCAATCACGCCACCTTCGCGTTCGGCTTCGGTTTCGGGCAGCACCACGACCACTCCAGCACTCACTCCCCTTGCCGTTTCTACCGACCAGTCAAGAACTCGCCGATCGCCAAGCATTGCAAACTGTTTTGGACCACCAAATCGAGCCCCAGTGCCCGCCGCAACCACGATTGTCCAAACAATCTCGTTCGCTGCGGTTGTCACGCTCATTTAGGGTAGTACCGTTCTAGTTCGCATGACACACGAAGAACTACTCTCCCAAACTTCATTTTTTGCTCAAACACCTCCAGCAGTACTTACCCAGCTTGGTGCCCTGGCCCAAACACAAAAGCTTCAACGCGGCGACGTTTTATTCAATGAAGGTGACAGCCCGGATGCGCTGTTCGTAGTGCTCAGCGGTCGCATTGCAATCGCCATCGGCAATAAGCCACTCGACAGTCGCGAGAGCATGCTTGCACTCATGGAAACTGGCGACTTGTTCGGCGAACTAGGAATGCTCGATAACGGCCCGCGCAGCGCAATGGCTCGAGCTATCGAACCGTCTTCGGTGTTGCGCATTGCCTATGCACCAATACGCGAACAAATGTCGCAGCATCCAGACATGTTGTGGGGAGTAATCACACTGCTTGCCGCACGCTTGCGCACCATGGATGAAGTGTTGGCCGACAGCGTTTTCCTCGACGTGACTGGCCGTACTGCAAAAAGATTGCTCGAACTCTCTGGCGGAAGTGACGAGTTTGTACTACCTGTCACTCAGGAAGAACTGGCCGGCATGGTTGGTGCCTCACGCGAACGCGTAAACAAGGCCATTGCAAGTTTCATTCGTTTGGGTTGGCTCGAACAACAGGATCGTCGCTATCACATCAAAATGCGCGATCGAATGGAAGTTCGTTCTAGCTAAGCAACCAACGATGCGTTCGTGAAAACGCATCTGCTGCATCGTCGGCTCTATGTGCGGGCCGAGCCGAGTCGTGAGCAAAGCCGTGAACCGCGTCCTCGTACTCAACGACAGTTACTCCCGCGTCTCGTAACTCGAGTACTTGCGACGGTGGCGTATACGGGTCTTGCGAACCAATAATTGCCAGCACCCTGTCGGAGTTGCCTGCTTTCAAACATGCAATGGGATCTGCCTGTTTCGGCCCGGACCAGTCGAACGGAACGTGAATCATTCCGTAAAACGATGCAATTCGGATAAATCTTTCATGCTGTGCTGCCTTATGGCAGTACATGCCGCCCATGCAGTAACCAATTAAACCCACTCGCTCTACACCCAGTGCCTCGGCTGCTTGCGTCGCGTCGCGCAAGATGACGTCATCATCAAGTTGCGACATTGCCGCAAACCGCTCGGCTACATCGTCAGAAAAGGTGCGACCAGGAAATGGCTCAAATGCAATCACTGCCATGTTCCATTCTTTGGCAAATCTGGCAACCATGTCCTCGAACAAAGGTCGGAGTCCGAAAATATCGGGGATGATCACCAAACCCATGCTCGGGCTTACAGCGGATTGATCGATTTCTGCCGGTGTCCCCGACGGTAAAACAATTCTCATAAACCTTTAATCTACGCAGTCATACACACCTGGTGAGACTTCGGGTGATGCAGTCGGTGACCATCTTGGTGTTCGGTATCTGGATCATGCATGGCATGACCACTTCAATACTTCAAACACCCACACTCATCCACCCATCAGGTTCGTCACCGCTCGTGCGAAACCTCGTCAACGAATGGACAACGATGCAATGCGATCAAACCGCACTGCGAAAAGTCAATAGTTGGGGTCTCCCTGGGCCGCGGATTAAACACCTCGACGAAGTCTTGTACCGATCTGGCTACAGCCGCCCGCCGAAGGACTCAGAGGGCGATCAATACCTACTCCAACTGGTCATTCGAGCCGCCGACGACGACTTGGCCACGCGAATCGTGCTGCAGCGCATCCTTCCTCCGCTCATCGCAATCGCCAGCCGTCGGGGCCGGATCAACGTTGGTGGGTTTAACGACGCAATCGTGGACACCGTCTCCAATGCATGGGTGCTCATCCGTACTTATCCGATAGTCAAGCGCCCAGCCAAAGTTGCCTCCAACCTTGTACGTGACTCTGAGTACCGCTCATTCGTACACAAAACACGGGTCAAGGAATTGCTTACCGTACCCATGTCCGACAACTTCGAATTTCTCTGCGAAGAAACCAGCCCAGAGCGCAATGCTGTCGAGGTATTGGCAGAACTTCGTTCCCAACTGAACACCTGGACATTTTCATCAAAATCTCGAGCCATGCTCGACTTGTTGCTCGGTGGTGTTTCACAACGCGATGCCGCCCAAGAGTATGGAGTTTCGTTGCGTACGATTCGCGCCTGGCAGCACACCGCGCTTAACGAGTTGCGTGAACGAATGCAGTGTGCGGCGTAAGTTTTGCCGTCCGCAAGCGCAATGAATTGCTCACCACAAAAATGCTAGAGAATGCCATCGCCAACCCGGCCCACATGGGGTTCATATACCCAAGCGCAGCTAATGGAATTGCTGCGATGTTGTATGCGAATGCCCAAAAAACATTTGCGCTAATCGTGCGCAGCGTTGCTCTAGATAACAAAATTGCGTCAGACACTAAGCGCAAGTCACCGCTGACAATCGTCAAGTCGCTTGCATTCATCGCTACGTCGGTTCCCGTGCCCATGGCAATACCCACATCTGCTTGTGCCAGCGCAGCGGCATCGTTCACACCGTCACCAACCATTGCCACCGCGTAACCGCGTTCCTGTAAATCGGCAACCACTCGAACCTTTTCGGCTGGTAACACTCCCGCGATCACGTGTTGATCGTCGGTCTCTATACCCACTTGCTCGGCAACAGCCACCGCAGTTGCGCGATTATCGCCTGTCAAAAGCACCGGACGCAGACCCAAGTTTCGCAACTCGGCAATTGCGGCTGCACTGTTTTGCTTCGGTCGATCTGCAACGACGCAAACAGCCTTCGCCGAACCGTCGTAGGCAACCAGAACGGCGGTATTTCCGCCATTACGGGCCTCTTGCAATGCGCTTCGAAGCGTCGCCGAAATAATGACGGTGCGCGAATTCATTAGTGCCTCTCCACCAACCAGCACACGCTTGCCATCAACAACTCCAGACGTTCCCATTCCAGCCACCGATTCAAACTGCTGCACGCTTTCCAATTGCCCCAATTCGGCTTTGGCTGCCGATGCGATTGCTTTTGCCACCGGGTGTTCGCTTGCGTGCTCTACGGCGCCAGCCAAACCAAGCACTTCTGCCCGCGTAGCCCCAACACCCACCACAACGTCAACCAGTTGCATTACGCCCGTAGTTACCGTCCCTGTCTTGTCAAAGACCACGGTGTCGATTCGACGCGTACTTTGCAATACATCCACACCCTTAATCACAATTCCCATTTGTGCTGCCCGGCCACTTCCCACCATCAGCGCAGTTGGTGTGGCCAAACCAAGGGCACACGGGCAAGCAATAATCAACACGGCAACTGCAGCGGTAAACGAATCGGCAACGCGATCAACTTCATCACCCAAGAAATACCAAGCCAAAAAAGTAAGTAACGCAAGCAAAATCACCGTTGGAACAAAAACACTGCTTACACGATCTGCCAGTTTTTGCACCGGAGCTTTCGTTGACTGTGCATCGCGCACAAGTTTCGTCATTTGCGCAAATGTCGAATCTGCACCCACGCGTCGCGCCTTAACAATCAAGCGGCCGGAAAGATTGACAGTTGTTCCCGTTACTTTGCTTCCGCTCCGAACGTCCACGGGCACACTCTCGCCCGTCAACATGGATGCATCAATTGACGATTCGCCCTCTTCGACTATTCCATCGGCTGCGATAATTTCTCCAGGCCGAACAACAAATCGCTCTCCAACTTTGATGAGAGCAGCGTCGATGACCACTTCTTCACCATCGCGCAACACCGTTGCGGTTCGTGCGCCAAGCGCCAATAGCGCCCGCAGCGCATCTCCCGCGCGTCGTTTTGCTCGGGCCTCAAAATATCTTCCAGCCAAAAGGAAAATAGTTACCGCGACTGCAACTTCGAAATAAACGTGGACTCCACCGCTCATCCCGGTCATGCCCGAATGCGCTGTTACGTCTCCCCATACCAACGCCCAGACCGACCAAGCAGTTGCCGCGAAGACACCCAGCGAGATCAACGTATCCATCGTGGTGTTCCGGTGTCGCGCATTCATTAATGCGGCGCGGTGAAATGGCCACGCACCCCATGTCACAACTGGCGCCGACAACAACAATGCGAACCACTGCCAGTTTTTAAACTGCAACGCGGACACCATAGAAACCACCGCTACAGGCACACCCAAACAGGCGCTGATCGTTAAACGCGCCTTCAGCGAAGCCACGCGTTCCCGCACTTCTGCATCCAACATGTCGGGCGTTGTCTCGGCAAGGGTTCGTGCGCCATAGCCAAGCGATTCGACGGTGGAGACTAAACGTGAAATGTCCACGATCGACGGGTCGAAATTGATCCTTGCCGATTCAGTCGCAAAGTTGACTGTTGCTTCTACCGAGTCGAGTGCGAGCAAACCCTTTTCAATTGACATTGCACAGGCGTTGCACGACATCCCAGTGATTGACAAATCAACCTGGTTCGTAACTGAATCGACTGCGCTCATTACCTACAGTCTCGCGCCAGCGCACAGCGCTCAGGCACCTTCTGGGGTGCGGAGTGCTCTAGAGGCGGAAGTCTGGGCCGTTGTCGCCGTAACCGTGATAGGAGTCCACCGCTGTTGAAACAACGACATGTCCTACGAGGGCGATACCAACCACAATGAGCAGTGAAATGAACATGTCTTCAGTATCGCACGGGTATCAGTTAAAGAGATTACCCATTGGTAGGTATCTCCAAAATAGATACCTACTATCGTCACTGTCAGCAGTGGGTCGCCAGGGGCTCGAACCCTGGACCTGCGGATTAAAAGTCCGTTGCTCTACCAACTGAGCTAGCGACCCGAATTGCACTCAGGCTAGTTGCTCACAAGGAGAGAAACTCAATCAGATCTATCCACCGTGCTTGACTGATGCGGTGCGTTTACTCCCCAAACTCAACGCCAATCGACGAACGATTTTGCTCTCAACTTGGGGGCTTTTCACTGGCCTCTCCCTGCTGTTAATCACTGCCGGCGTCTACAGCACCCTTGTCGGCATCCGTGCCGAGTTGAAAAACCTTCCGACCATCGTCAGCGGCGGCATCACCACCGCCTACTACGCCGGCTTCCTGCTCGGTTCCTGGTACACGCTTCGAGCACTCAAACAAGTCGGTCATATTCGTGTCTATGCCGCGCTCGCATCGTTACTCAGCGCCTCTGTGCTTATCACTGGCGTGTACGACTCGCCATTGGTATGGATCATCATGCGCTCGAGCACTGGTTTTTGTTTCGCAGGTCTCTACGTTGTTGCCGAGTCGTGGCTCAACGGCCTTGCCACCAATACATTCCGCGGCCGCCTTCTTGCCATGTACAACGTAGTCACAATCGGCGCTTACGGCGCCGGTCAATTACTCGTATTCAATTTCGACGCCCGCACACTCACCGGTTTTGCATTTGCTGCGGTCATCTCATCGCTTGCAGTCATTCCGGTCGTCATGTCGGAGCAAGCAGCAACACCAGCAGTTGAAAATAACACCCACATCACTTTGCGTGAACTAGCAAAGATTGTTCCAACTGGTGCTGGCACCATTTTGCTCGTCGGTCTCGCACACGGCGGCCTGCTTGGTATGGCTGTCATCTATGCAACACGTGAAGGCCTTGGTGTCGGTCGTGTTGGCATCTTGATTGCTGCGATCCAACTTGGTGGTATGGCGCTCACCTGGCCCATCTCTTCGGCATCCGACGACATCGATCGACGCATCATTGGCGTGCTCAGTTCGATTGCCGTCATTGTTATGGGCCTGCTCATGCTCACCCAAACGCCAAGTAGTTGGTTCACGACTGCCCTGCTGTTTGCCATCGGAGGCTTTAGTTTTCCCTTGTACGCAGTTGGCGGCGCGTACACCAACGACTGGGTTTCACCAGAGCAAATG